>Ga0325402_1006493_pt1 | contig 11067 bp, 4 predicted proteins | sample PopdelMetagenome_22_FD_207212 | JGI IMG/M metagenome (GOLD analysis project Ga0325402, IMG submission 207212) | Populus deltoides microbial communities from Bellville, Georgia, United States - Xylem-PdKOR-R3 | ecosystem: Host-associated > Plants > Phyllosphere > Stem > Wood/Secondary xylem...
AAATTGAGGGAAAACTTAGAGGGAATGAAAGGAAGGGAAAAATCATCAAATTCTTCTTATTTTTCTTCTTCAAACCTTCATAGTATAAGGTAATGATCCTTATATTGGAGAAATTCATACATATTGTACATGTTTAGTGTTTGAATGTATGTTTTTGGTGTGGGGAAGTTAGGAGTTTGAACAAATTCTTGTTTTAATTGTTAAATTGATATTAGAATAATGATAATGAGTATTGAGGGATGTTAGGTAAAGTTATAATTCTATAAATTGTGAAAAATATTTACTAAAATTAAAGAACTAGGTGCTGGCCTAGGGTTCACAAAAAGGGGGGAATTAATTTTCCAAATTGTTTAGTTATAAGGTGAGAAAGATTAAGTTAATGCCATAATTGTGATTTGATGCAAAATTTGAAAGGAAAACAACAAGAGATTTATTGTTTTTCCTAGGCTAAGTATCAGTCAAAAGCCATTGAAAAAAATTAAAAAAATTAAATGGGTTGATTTTAAATGCTTAGTTATTTGGTTGTTAAATTACACATGTCAAAAATGAGAATATGATTTTGGAATCTTATGAAAAAGGTTAGGTTAAAATTCGATTCGTAACACAAGGAATAAATGCTATTAGTTGAAAGAAATTGAAAAATGTGTTATATAAGACTAAAAGTAAATATTAAAAGTGATAATGTGATATTTTGATTGTTACAGGTGATATTGCTTTAGGGAGACCTCAGGGTGCTGGAGGGTTAGGACTAGTGTGTCAAACAGCTAAGAATTCAATTCTTGATTTATTTTAGTTTAACAAGAAAATAAGAGAAATAATTAAATGGCTTATTGTTTGAAAAATTATGGTGTCTATTGTAGAAATTATGAATAAATTTATCAATAAGCTAGATTTATTGTTTCTGGTTTGTTGAGAAAAGAAAAGGATATAAAGAGAGAAATTATGAATATAAACTTGATTAGCCATTCCAAAGATTCGAAGACTAATGAAGTCAACAAGGTATTATTCACATCGGTATTTACCTTTGTGATATGAAGGAATTATGTGTTTGAATAGATTTGATTAGCCTACCGGATTATAAAAGGCTAATTATATTAATAGGATGATATTGATATCGACATTAAACAATGATTTGATTAGCCTACCAGATTTTAGAGCCTAATAATATCAACATTACAAAGTGTTATGTTTTCTTCCGGATTATGAAAGCTAAAAATATCAATAAGGTTATGTTGATATAATTACTTTTACGACTTGATTAGTCATTTCAGGTTATGGAAGCTAATAATGCTAGTAGAGTTATGCTGGTATTGACATTACCAAAATATTAGAAGTCATTTGATATTAGAATGATCGGTATCAACATAATTTAGAAATAAATGAGTCCTGATATCCTAGTATGGTTATCGGTATTGATGGAGTTAATTTGATTGAAAATATGAACTCTTCAACTACAAAAATTAATGTATGCTTAAATAGATGAATTAAAGGAAATAGTTATATGTAAGGAAAAGATAATGTATTATTTTTCTTAGTTATTAGGATTAAACATGTTCTTTGTGATTGTAACTTGAATATATATGTTTAATTTACAGGTACATTATAATCCCAACATGAATAACATATAAGTTCAAGATATATCTATTTTCTGTTAATTAGTTAGACTTTTGTTAATATAAAAGTGGATGTAAACATAAACTAATATTCATATATTAATACTTTTAGAATGCTATGTGTATATAAAATGTTGAATGTTATTAACTTGTTTTTCACCCATTTTAAGACTTCAGTTTAAGGATTTTAAATATATTTTCTCATTGCAATTTTTATGTTAGTGTTCATCAAATCATTACTAGGATTGTATTTTTTTTTTCTATGGTGCTAGATTCATTTAGGAAAAAAAAACTCTTATTTGCCTTACTTTCTTAGCTCATTTTCTAACTTTGAAGTTTTGTTCATTTTGGAAATGAATTCTATACAAAATGAAATTCTTATAATTATATAAAAATGAATTAAAGGGTGATGATAAATGTTATTATTATGGCGTGGATTGAATTATTGGGATCCATGATAATTGGATCATTATAAGGATACTAAAATAACCATGGTTTAAAGGCATGTATTTTTTTTTTATGAGAATGATAAAATGATCATTTCACTTTAGTGGTGAGTAAGAGAATGTGAAAGGAGTTATAATGATTCTTCCTTCTATTATAGTTGTTTTTTAATTAGATGCACCGTATTTAGTGTTGGAGTCCAATAAATCAAGGGAATGCAATTACAGTAATAGTTATTTATCCAAGCCATGTCACAATAGTTTTTGAAATTAATTTTTACTTAGTTGTTATATAATTAAAAAATATATTTATATGAAAGAAAACAATGTAAACTATTTTAAAAATATGTATTATTAGATGAATTTTTGTCTTATTTATGTGTTCTTTTAAACAAAATACTTATTATTAACAGCATGTTTTTTGAATAAAAAGTAAAAACAATTAAATTATTATTTTTTAAAAAAACTTCAATGACCTAGAATAAAGAGAAAAAAATATATCATTTCAATCTAACTCTATTTCGTTACTAATGCATTTCTTTTTTGTTCTAATAAAATTATATTTTAAATAAAAACTTATCATGATTTAAAAACATAGTTTCAATAAAAAAAAAAAAGTCATGCCTCAATGTTTTCTTATGTAATCAAAGAAAAAAAGAATAATCAATATGAGAAAATCATATTAAAAAATTATAATAAAAAATAACAAAATAAAAATTTTAAGGCATGCAAGGAGATTAGAAGAAAATCTCACCATATAAATAGCAAAAAAATTGAATGAAAATAAAATTCAATAACTAAAATAACAATAACATAGTTCATTGAAAAGTATCGTCCATAGTGAATTATAAGGAGAAGCATAGTAATGAACAATGAAATAAATATTTATTTTAGTTTTTTTGTAAAATATAATATATAATGTGTAATGTGTAGTTCTCAATAAAATATAAAAGTCCTTTCTAACTCTCCTTTTCATAGATTGTGTGGCTTGTTTCTAGATGTTGATGGTGTGTCATTCCTTAGGTCTTAGTTTTTTTTTTTTTGGTTTTATATCTTCTGTGTATGATAAGAAATTATCGATAATTTGAGTTATGGACTTTATAACAATTGCAAGCACATGTTGGATAATTCCTCAAGTCTACTTTATGAAAATATCTCTATCTTATCCCTTATCTTTTCAAGTTAGCAGTTTTAGGCACATTTATAACAATCAAGTCCTACATTGCTTTGTAACTTTTGCTTAAACTTATAAATAGGAGTAGTTTTAATTCCCGCAATCTGCTGCGGGTATGGATTCGAGGATCTGATTTGAAAAAAAAATAGAAGACAATGTTATTCAAAAGTTTTTTTTAAAAGAATTCTAAGTAGTGTTTTTTAATTGTAAAAAACAAGGGTATGTCGAGGAGTACTCTTTGACGGTGTTATTAAACCTGATCCAATGAGTAAACTTTGAAGTCTCTTGACCTGATTCCTTGCCTACTAGAACTTCAAATTAAAACAATGTAAGAGTTCTCATGATGTAATCTAGTCAATTTGACGAATCCAAAAACAACCAAGACAATTGGTAAAAATATGGTTGGCTAAAACCAAAATTCAGGGTAATATTTATTTTTTAGTATTGAGACGATGACACATTGGATCACCTCAATTAACCTGGGTTAACCACAAATTTCATGACCTAGGTTATGGACATGACCATAATACGTTAACTTGGTTGGCTAGTTGTCTCATTCTTATCCCTTTCTTTTTTATCTCCCCGATAAGGCCTTCATTGGACTTGGATGAGATGAAATATGGGACCAAATTGAAGAGTTAATATAAAATAAGGGCCTAAATTGAACAAAAAAATGATAAAAAAAAGTGTCTAACGTGTGTTACATGCGCACCGACATGTGAGGATTTCCACAACGTGACCTAGTTAATTTAAAGGGATCAAAGGCAACCAGGACAACTAGTAAAAATATAGGATGACTTTAAAAATGCATTTCAGAATGATATCTTTTTTTTTTAATATTGATTTTTTCCTGTTTAACCCAAGTTAATCACTAAATCTATGAATCATATCTTGGATGCAATCACAATGTGCTAACTTGATGGGCTCGATGTCTCTTTCTTTTCCCTTCTCCTTTTCTCTCTTTGATCGAGCCTTCATTGGACTTTAGTGGGATGAAACGTGAGACTAATGGTTCATTTGGGAACCGCGTTCCCTCAAATTTTAATTTTGTTTTACTAAAAATTATTTTTTTATATTTTCAAATCGTTTTGATGTACTGATCTCAAAAATAATTTTAAAAAAATAAAAAAAAAACATCATTTTAATGTATTTCTAAGCGAAAAAACACTTTAAATTGCAACCGATATCACAATCCCAAACAGATCCTAAATTAAAGAGTTATTAGAAAATCAAGTGCTAAACTAAAAGAAAAGGACTTGAGCTCTAGTAAGATGAGATTTTGGACTCATTGAAGAGTTATTATAAATTTAAATATTAAATTGAATGAAGAGGACAAAAATATATATGCAAGCATGTGGTAGGAGTTGCTGCATCGAGGAAGGGCGTGCAACTTCCTTCAAGCTTCAAAAGTGGTCTTTGTTAGTGTCTTTGAAACCATCTCGATGGTGGCTTCCTCACAAAGCGACGTGTGTTGACTATAGAGTTTTGATGTGATTTCGATGATCAATTTTTCTTTTCTTTCTTTTCCTCCATCTTTTATCTCTTATCCCCTCAAATTTCACATCATATCTTTGATCTTTCTTTCAGGGAGGAAAATGGCTACCCTTTTATCATAATTTTTAATTATAGTCCCTTTAATTATAATCTTTTTAAAAATATAAAACCCAAACAATCTTTCATAAAATCAAGCGCCCATCTAATTATGGGATGTTTTTCTGACTATGCGAAAAACCTGCACTTATTGAAACAAACCATCAAGATGAAGTTGTAATGAAATCAACATAGAAGAATTAAATAGAAAAAACCTTTATAATTGAAAAAAAATAACGGTGTACGAATCCAGTATTGAAGGAGGCGCATCAACAATTGAAATAGTGGATTGCCTACCCCCTTTAACTTTTCATAATTCTGTTTATTATATGGAACATGTCCCTCCTATTGCTTAAGCTTTCGCTATGCATGTGCATGGTGTAAAAAAAGAATGTTGTTATTAATATATTAATGGTTAAATAAATAAATTAAATATAATTATGAAAATTAAAATAATATCATTCTTAAAATTTGAAAAAACAAACACAGTATTATTTCTAAAATATATATATAAAAAAGCAACGTATAAATATCCAAATTATATATGTTTTTATGTTCAAGCATAACGGTGATAAATTAAGTTGTTCTTTTTCTTTTTTATTTTATTTGAAAATAAAAGTATTTTTACGTTAATTTATATATAATCAAGATTATTTTTTAAAAAAATTTTTAAAGCACACGATCATTATTAGTATAATACAGTTAGAAAAGGATAATAAATTTTATTAAATGATGATTCTAAAGTTTAAACTCGTAAGAAAGAAAGAAAGAAAGAAATCACAGGAGGTTGCTCGAGTGGGTATCCTACAAGGAGAGAAGAGTAATAGAAAACAAGACATCACCTAGCTAGCTTGCACGCCGCTAATCATTGCCACAACGCTTGTGAGGCTCCATGCTTTTCGCCAAGCGGGCTTATCTCTCCATCTGACGCTGCAGCATCACGGAGTGGAGTTGCCACCAACCTTTAATGCACGCAGCAGTAATCAGGAAAGACGTCATCCATCATCTTGCTGCTGGTTCAAAATTATCCATTGAAATTCCATACCTTATCTTAAACTAACAACCCAATTTTGAGTTTTTTTTTTAACATAGTATTTTTTTTTTTTATGAAACAGAACAGTTAAAAAATTATTTAAAAAATTAACGTACTTAAACACCTACTACTCATCTTAAATTAAAAATTAAATGATTTTTTTTTCTTCTCTCTCTCCTCCTATCTCACCATCGATGCACTCCTAACAACCCTAAAATACTCATCTCTCTCTCTCCTTATATCAAAACCCGTGGCAGCCAAGCTTTCTTTCTCTACCAATAGCAGTGTTAGATTTTTTTCACCAAACCAGCCATCACCAGTTACCCTCACCACCCACATTTCACTTCTAGAGGCCTAATAAACACTTCTCCTCAATTAATTTGAAGTAATTTATATTTAATTTATGTTAATTTGATTTTATTGAATGTTAGGGATTTGAATTAGAAATTAGGCTAATTAAATGTAATTGAAGGTAAATTAGATATAATTATGTTATTTTTTTAATTATCAATTATTTTAGATTGTTGTTGATTGCGAATTAAATAATTATGTGTTTGAAATATTAGTGTTGATTTAAGTTAAATAAAGATGTCGCATATGTTATCTACAACACGTAAATAACATATAATATATGTGACATACAAGTCGCGGAGCATCTAAAACTCTCTCAATTATACTAGATTCTTAATTATTTTCCCAGCATATTTTACTTTACAAATTAATTTTTTAAAATGTGGTATCTTATCAAAATACTCCACAATTTACAACCGAGTTGGCGCGCAAATCATGATGAACATCTACCATTATCTGAAATTGTTGGAATAATAATTGAGATATCATTATTGCCACTATATTTATTTTCTTTTTTGCCCCTTCTCAGTTTTCAATTCATTAAATGTTTCAGAACTTCACATGTATATTGTTTGTTGAAAAATGCAAATCTACAACATCAATGGATATGAAAGTTCATATTCGGATTTCCAATGCATGCAGCCCATTATTCTACTTTTGGTTACAATAATAGCCTACGTCTCCCTCTGCCTCTCCCCATATCAAATAGATAGTTAAGAACAGGCAGCCATATGCCTTATCTACGAGTCTTATTCAAATAGTATTCATATATTATGTTTAATTATGATACATCAAGCAGGCAAGACAACAGCTGGAACCGGAACCCATCTTCGTTTTTCAGCTCGTTCACTTCATAGTGGGATTAGTTTGTCTCCCATATTTAGTACAGTGCTGACCTTGTAACGATATCGATGAGCACAAAGCAGAAAATAAAACCAATTGACAACCCCCATTCCTGCCAAAAGGAAGTAGAAGTAATCCAAATTCCCAGCATTTAGATCATTTGTCAGCCAGTCTGGATGGTGTCTCGTTCCAGTAACCTTATGAACAATGCTGCCCACCATGGTACTAAGGTAACTTGCACCAGCAAATGAGCAGAAGAAAAGAGAGTTACCTAGGCTTCTCATGTGATCAGGAAACTGCTTGTTGTAAAATTCAATTTGTCCAGTGCCAACGAATGCCTCGCATAACCCCATTAACACAAGTTGTGGAGCTAGCCAAAAGACTGACATGGGTTCAGCCTCTGGGTGTGAAATTGCTGCAGCCCTTCTCTCCCTCTCCACCAATCCAGCTACTACCATTGATAGAACAGAGAATACATTCCCAATTCCAATTCTTTGGAGAATTGTGATTCCACCTTCATGTTTTGTAACTTTTCGAATGGCTGGCACTAGGACCCTGTCATAGAATGGGAGCCATATTCCTATTGTTATCAACGACACGACGATGATGGAACTAGCTGGGATTTGGAATTTTTCTCCAAGGTGTCTGTCCATTTTCAAGGCTTGAGACACAGTAAATGTTCCTTGTTGTACCATTGAAGTCAAGCTAACAATACTAGAAGCCCATATTGGACCTATTTTTATCAGGCATTTCACCTCTTCAACCTGTTGGACACTGCACAATCTCCATTGATTCGCACACGAACCATCTGGCTTGAGGTCAGTTTCTTTCTCTATCATTGCAGCCTTGTTCAAAAACCTAAAAGATTAAAATTATTAATTTTCAAATTTAATCAGTACTCTAAGCAAACAACATTAATCATTTGACAACCATATGGATAAACAAATAAATAAATTCAACAACGTTGCTAGACAGCATGGACTAGCTGACTCATGATCACTACTCTGTGAGTATATGCAGTGCTACGAGGATGATGGTCTTGGATGGCATTTAGTGCCGTCATTGACAAGCACTTCTGAAAGGCGACCCCACTATTAAAAATCCGCCACCATTTCTAGCTACTCTCTAGAATACATGTGTTTATGTGCGTAATTTATAATATATAGTAGCTGATCCACTCAATGTAATAAATATTTCAATGTGAAAACTTTATGATATAACCAATAAGAATATGGTCTAGCAGTATTGAGTTACATTACAAGTCTAAATCTCTTATTAGTATAGTATATGAATAGCATCTTAATTATACCACTCAATTCGTCAACAAATCCGAATACAATTTCGCTAACCAATAAGAATAAAGTCTTGTTATTTATAATGAAGAAGATTATGATATGTTTAGATTATTAAATTCGTAAAACAATTGATTTTGGAAAAAAGAATCATAGTTTTTCCAATAGTCAGGGTTGGCAAATCACATGGAGTGTACTGTGTGTGTGTAGGAAAAAAGTTACCATCGTTTGTAGCTTCTGCAGCTAATATTTACTATTCATATTAAGAAAATCTCCAAGGATGCAGACACCTCACCTGATCTGATTGGTAAGAGGGAGCTTTGACAATATTGTTAATTGATCTTTAATTGGAGGATCGTAAAAGATCCCATCAACCTGCTCTCCATCACAATTGTCAGGAAGCTTAAGCCTACGCTTTTTATAAGCAGAAACAAAAACCTGTGCAATGCCAGAGAAAACACTTCCTTCTGGCTTTACATGCACATAAATCCTTGTTCCAATGAAGAAGAGTATGATGGAGCAGAGCATGAGCACAGTAGGTATTCCAAAACCCAAAACCCAGCTAACAGAGTCTTGAACATATACCACTGCGGTTAAAGTGATCAACATCACCACCGTGAAGGTTGTATAATACCAATTGTAGTAGCTGCTAATCCCTTTTATCCCTTCTTCAGTTGTAGGGTCAAACTGATCAACACCAAACGGAATGCTGCATGGCCTAATCCCACCTGTTCCGATAGATAGGAACCCCAAGCCAAGCAACAGAACACCCAATTGCATGCTGGTGGGACTTTCACAGTTCCCATAAGACTGCTGCTTTCCTCCAGGCTCGCATTTTTGAGGGTGAAGATAAGGCACCCATGCCGTCGAAGTCACAGTCACCATTCCCTAGCCAGCCCATTTCGATAAACATTAAAATGTGTATATTACTATATCTTACTGTTTATTTTTATATACGTTGACATAACACATGATATGGAAACATACAGTGGATCAATTAATTATAAATTATACAGTCACAAATAATTTGTCTTCTTGAAACCAAACATTGGAAATTAAATTAAATTATCTCCAGCTCTGGATACATTGCTTAACCAAATAATATTTTCAATCAGGAATTATTATTGTTTTGAGGAGCTTTTTTTATGTTTATCTCTTGGTTTATGGAGCTCGTACGTTATATTATTTTTGAAGTTTGATTAGAGCTGCGGGAAAGTGGGCAAAACTTGCCTGTCAACATTTGCGGAGTTGATTATAATCAATAATTACATATATTTGATCTATGTGTTTTTAAACCCATTAATTCATAATTAATTTAATCATTTTATATTCTTTTTCAATTTATTCTTAAGAGATAGAAAAAGAAAGAATAAGTAGATTGGTGGGAATTAATTAATTCTTTTTCATAATCTACATGAACTAAATTATGATAAGTAATTAATTAATTCTTCATTTGTGAATCTTGACATTTCTAAATAAGTCATAGTTTCCCCAGTCAAGTTTTGCTTATTTTCGTTAATAAATAATAGTTAAAAAATAACGAGGACTTAATCTTTTTAATTAAAGTCCTGATTTCCTTAATTAATTCCAGTAAAAAGAAAATCTAGAGATTTTTATTCTTATGAATATATTTTACTATTTCTCAATATCATACGTCATTGTAAATATTGGTATATATTTTAATGTACAGAAGCTGTTTTCATAGAGTATGGAGAGTAATCAAACAACGATAGAGACTGAATATTTTTAAAGGAGGTCATTATCATGAAAACAAGCCTAAACCATAGATATGGTGGTGTACATAATTCCCCTAAAAGGTATATTTTCCTTTATAAAATAAAAAATCCAGGAAGTCATACATGAAACTGTATATTTCCTTTTCATCGGTAATGGCAGAAATCAAAACAGCACACAGACAGATGTATCGATGCAAAAGCCAAATGAGAAAATTAATCTTAATCTTACAGTAGGAAGAAATTACTGTATGAACAGAGAGTAGTGTAATATGGTCGGAGAAATGTACCAGGAAAGCTGCACAGGATGCAAAAGCAATGGTCTTAAACCTGCCCACATAGGCATCAGAGATAAATGCACCAACCAACGGTGCGAAATTAGTTACACCAGACCAGATGTTTATGACGTTTGCAGCAGTCACCTGCTCCAAGTGAAAGACTCTCATCAAATACACCATGAAGTTGGCTAGCAAGCCAAAAGTAGCCAGCCTCTCAAAAGTCTCATTTCCTGCAAAAACACAGTGATATATATCAGCAGGATTCTCTTTGCTAAAAGACAAGTCCTCTGTAACAAATTATTATAAAAGTAGTTTCGTTCTGCGTGGCAAAAAGACACAGATGATGGTCAGTCAGATCGGTGGAGAATTAATAATTAACCTAAGATAAAAGGCATGGCTCTCCATCCTCCGGGCTTCTTCTGCTCAGTTTCTGCAAGGTTGCCGTGCTTCTGCTCCGGTGATGATGGTTTTTGGAAGCATTTTATGCAGCAATATAGCCTGTATGAGCTGGTGCCCTTCTTTTCATCTTCAGCCATCCTCTTATCCTATATTCTAGTCCTCAAGTTCAGACTACAACTTGCTCTTCCTGAAGAGGACCAAGATCACCTATATACGCGCACACACCCCGAGGGGGTATATGGTATCGAGCATAGATATAAATGAGAAGAGACAAGATGATTGTATGGATGACGAAACGGGGGCCAAAGGTGACTGCAT
>Ga0325402_1006497_pt1 | contig 11063 bp, 8 predicted proteins | sample PopdelMetagenome_22_FD_207212 | JGI IMG/M metagenome (GOLD analysis project Ga0325402, IMG submission 207212) | Populus deltoides microbial communities from Bellville, Georgia, United States - Xylem-PdKOR-R3 | ecosystem: Host-associated > Plants > Phyllosphere > Stem > Wood/Secondary xylem...
AATTGGTACCATTCAATTTGATACCTATCTGAGCAGCTGGGTGTTCGGTTTGAGGTGGATTTTGGGGTGGAATTAGTGGAATCTGGGGACTTTGGGGAAGAATTGATGATATCGGGTCTGTAATCTCCATTGTACAGGAGAAGAGAAAAAAAATATAGGGTTTACAGCAGGATCTTCTGCTCTGATACCATGTCAAATTGAGGCTAAAAAGCTTAATTCTTCATTGAAACTTTGTAGAATATAAACAAGAAAATCATATCTCAGCATTTAGTGTGTGAGATATTATAGGCTATTGTTTAGGAATTAATACAGCTTAAATATTCTAAATATGGTATTTGCTAATTTACAGCTTTTGTTAACAACCATCAATATTTAGCAGCTAATTTCATTACTTTTATTTTTATTTTTGAATTTTTAGCTTTATTTCAGATTTTATGTTGTCTTTCTTCTTTGATTTAGGGTTCTAACTCTTATTAAAAAACAGGGACAGTTGATTTGGATCGGTTATCATATTAAAAAAGTGCCTGATACCACAATTTCAATTGCAAAATCTGTCAACTAATCAACAAGAAATGAAAACAACAAAACTATAAAAGTAAGATAATCTGAAGGCATGCTAGTTGAATTGAAAATCTAGATTTATAAACCAACCGTGAAGTTAAAAACGCATAATTGTTATTGCATGATGAATCCTCAAAATCTAGATTGAAAGGAAATGATTTTATACACAAACTTTTCATACTAGATTGTAAGGAAACTAGATTAATGTAGGTTATGCAACTTTTCTTGATTTTTATTTTTATTATCTTTGTATTAATGGTGAAGGAATTCTTAAATTCGCTTGTTTTCATAAAAATAAGTGACTGAATGGTTTGTTGTATTTCATAGATCAAACAGTACAGTATATATAACCACAACTTGCTATCATTCCTACTATTAAGGCTTTGAAGCCATGATCCAAAATTAGCGGGATATGACCTCTGCTAATTTTGGGCAAGTAAAGATATTATTAATATTTACATAGGTATTTCTTAATACTCCCCCTCAAGTTAGAGAGTGAATATCATGAAGTCCCAACTTGTTGTGCAATGTCACAAACTGATCCTTTCCCAATGCCTTTGTAAAAATATCTGCCAATTGAAAGCGTGTAGGTACATATGAAGGACTAACCACTCCAGCTTGTAGTTTTTCTCGAACTATGTGACAATCAATTTCGATATGCTTTGTACGTTCATGAAAAACAGGATTTGCTGCAATATGTAAGGCTGCCTGATTATCACAGAATAAAGGTGCAGGAGCTGTTTGTGGGATTTTTAAATCCTGTAGTATAAAGAGTAACCAAGTCAGCTCCAAACATGTGTTGGCCATGGCTCGATATTCAGCTTCTGCTGATGACCTTGAAACATTGGCTTGTTTCTTGGATTTCCATGAGATGAGTGAATTTCCAAGAAATATACAGTATCCTGTAACTGATCTCCTTGTTGCACGGCAACCTCCCCAATCTGAATCACAAAAAGCCTTTAATGTAAGATTGTTAGTGGCAGAAAATAACAAACCCTGACCTGGAGTCCCTTTGATGTATTTAAGTACCCGTATAACGGCATCCCAATGAGTTTTGCGGGGCTGATGTATGAATTCACTTAACGTTTGAACAGGATAGACAATATCAGGCCTCGTGACAGTAAGGTAGATCAATCGACCAACTAGTCTCCTGTATTTTGATGGATCATCCAGTAATTTTCCATCTGTGGGAGTGAGTTTCAAGTTCTGTTCCATTGGGAACTTGTCTGGACGTGCAGCTAGAAGTCCTGAATCTTGTAAAATATCAAGTGCATACTTTCTTTGAGACATGAAGATGCCTTTCTTAGATCGAGAGAATTCGATGCCCAAAAAATATTTCAAATCTCCGAGATCTTTGATGCGGAAGCGTTTGAGAAGGAACTTTTTGAGACATTCCATTTCTTGAAGATTATTTCCTGTGAGAAATATGTCATTTTTTGAGACGTTCCATTTCTTGAAGATTATTTCTTGTGAGAAGTATGTCGTCAACATAGATCAGAACCGCAGTAAATGAAGTGTCTTGAGCCTTGGTAAAAAGAGAATAATCAGCTTTAGACTGTTGGTAACCGGCCTGTTGAATGGTATCTGAGAAGGTGGAAAACCAGTTTCTGGAAGCTTGTTTGAGGCCATAGAGTGACTTGTTAAGCCGACACACAACATTCTCCCCCTGTCGGCGAAGACCAAGAGGAGGCTCCATGTATACCACCTCATGTAAAGCGCCATGCAGAAAAGCATCCTGCACGTCCAATTGATGGATGAACCAATGACGAGCAGCGGCAACAGCAAGAAGACAACGTAGTGTAGTGAGTTTGGCGGTAGGGGAGAAAGTCTCTTGATAATCAATGCCCTCAACTTAAGTGTAGCCTTTGGCAACAAGCCGAGCCTTATAACGTTCAATAGTGCCGTCAGACCTGTGTTTGATTTTGTAGACCCATTTGCAGCCGATTGGTTTATGACCAGCGGGCAGTGGAACCAAACTCCAAGTGTTATTGAGTTGCAGAGCTTCTAATTCTGCAGTCATAGCATGATGCCAATTTGGGTCAAGAATGGCCTGGGCATAGGATGTAGGTTCTGTGTGACCTGTAATCTTAGCAAGAAAGGCACAATGGGCAGAAGATAAACGTGAGTAGGTAAGGAAATGAGAAAAAGGATATCGAGTACCTGATGCAGAACAAGGCATGAAGGTTGAGTGATTGACGTGGTTGGACATGTGGTAGTCTGCATGCCATGCCGGAGGATGTTTAGTACGAGTGGACTGTCAGGGAGGGGTAAGGGGAATGATGGGCTGATCTAGAGGAGGAGGGGTGGATGTAATGGGTGGTGACAGCTCATGTGAGGGGATGTGTGTGGGGGACGAAGGTGGGATAGGAGAGGGGGGTATATCAGGTGCATGTGGTGGGTTGCCATTTGGGTTAGATGGATGGACTGGTGGGTTGGGTATATCGGGCGTGGATGTCCAGTTGTCTAAAAAAACAGAGGAAAGTGGAGGAGTTTGAGAGGTAGATGAGGTAGGAATTTGAGAGAAAGGGAAGGAATGTTCACAGAATCGAACATCGCGGCTAACAAAGAATTTGTTTGTCTCTAAATTGTAGAGTTTGTAACCCTTTCGGCCAGTAGGATATCCAACAAAGACACAACGTGTGGCGCGAGGGTCAAATTTTTGAATAGGATGGACAACAGTTGCATAACAGAGGCAACCGAATACTCTCAAGTGATCGAATGAGGGGGGCGGTTGTATAAGAACTCGAAAGGTGATTTATTGGAGAGTAACGGGGAGGGTAATCGGTTAATGAGATAGACAGCGGTCAAGACACAATCACCCCAGAAAATAAGGGGTAGATGAAACTGAAAAAGTAATGCACGTGCGACGGTTAGAATGTGACGATGCTTGCGTTCTACGACTCCATTTTGTTGAGGAGTGTAAACACAAGTGCGCTGATATGCAATACCATGATTCTGAAAAAAATTCCCTCATGGAGAAAAACTCTGATCCATTGTCTACTCGAATGGTTTTAATGTTGGCATGAAATTGAGTTTGAGCAAAAACGACAAAAGCTTTTGAGGAGGTTTTGGGTTTCAGATTTATGTTGCATCAAAAATATCCATGTGCACCTAGTGAAATCATCCACAATGGTAAGAAAGAAACGTGCTCCTGAATGTGTGGGAATTTTATGTGGACCCCAAATATCACAATGTAACAAATCAAATGCAGCTTTAGTGGAGATTAAACTGAGAGGGAATGGCAGCCTCGTTTGTTTGGCCATGGGACAAACACTACAATTATTATCAAAGGAAATAGTTTTGGAAGGCAATAATGGAGAAGCTAGTCTAAGACGAGAAGGAGATGGGTGTCCAAGTCGCATGTGCCATAAATGAGAGGAGAGGGAAACTTGATATGAGGCAGGTGTATGTTGTAATGGAGACATGTAGTAGAGACCACCACACTGTTTACCCGAGCCAATCATCTTCCCCGTAGCCAAGTCCTGCAAGACACAGAAGGTGGGGAATAAAATGGCACAACAATTTAGAGAATGAGTGAGTTTGCTAACAGACATGAGATTTAGGCGAAAAGATGGAACACATAAAACTTTGTCTAATGTGATATTTGAATTAAATGGTATGGTGCCAGTGGAAGTGATTGGGGCACAAGAACCCGTGGGTAAATTAACAATCGGAATTTGTGAGGATTCAACTTTAGTGAAAATTGTGGAGTCATAAGTGATGTGATCAGTAGCTCCACTATCTAAAATCCAAGGTTTGGTGAACACAGAATTTATAGAAGGGTTGAAAAAAGAAGCCAAACCTGCAGCATTAGCATAAGCATTGCTATTATCAGAGGAATGAGTTGAACTTATCATAGAAACAGCTTGTGCTAGTTGCTGGAGTTGCTCTGTAGAGATCTCATTTAGGAGATTAGATTGAGAGGCTAGCTGGGATGGCGCACTGAAGCCATGTGACTGGCCCCTATGCACTGGAGCTATGTCTACTGCGTGAGCAGCAGGAAACGACCCACGCGGATTAGTGTTCCCTTTCGATCCTTGACATTGTTGCTTGGATTGGTTGTGTCTACTGGCTTGAGTTCCTGTGTTATTGGGTACCCATGTCCCATTATTAAATTTACAACGATCCTCAGTGTGTCCTCTCTTGTCACAATAGTTGCAACGAAATTTAAGGGTCCGACGTTCTTCAATTGTGTGACCGTTTCTATCACAATGCTCACAGTGTTTGTTTGTAGAATCATTCGACATATTGTTAGATCTGCTATGAATTGCAGTTGCAATGGAAAAATTATCGGTTGATCCTGTTGATGCTGATGTTACATGTCGCTGAGTCTCATCTTGAATGACTAGTGAATAGGCTTGACAAACATTGGGTAATAGAGACATCATAAGGATGTTGCTACGAACACCATTGTAACTGTCATTGAGACCCATAAGGAATTGCATCATTCGATCCTCTTCCTTTTGTGCACTGTGTGCGTTCATCTCATTACACGTAATAGGGGTTTGATGTGTTTCTAATTCATCCCAGAGATCTTTGAGTTTCTTGTAATAATCTGAAACTGTCATGGTGCCTTGTGAGAGAGAAGCGATGGATTTTTGTATCTGATATATGGTTGGAGCATTCTTTTGTGAGAACTGATCTTTAAAATCCTGCCACACTTGATGAACAGTTTTGGCATAGACAACTGCTTTGGCCAGATCATGTTCCACTGAGTGAGCAAGCCATGATAAAATCATACTGTTGCATCGATTCCAGAGAGCATACTCTATTGGTTGTTCAGTTTCTGAAGGAGGTTGAATGGTTCCATTTATAAAGCCAACTTTGTTCTTGGCTGTGAGAGCATGAATCATTGATTTACTTTAAGATGGGTAATTGGTGCCGTTCAACTTTATTGGAACGAGCATGAGACCGGGGTGATCTGATTGATGAACTAAGTATGGATGTTATGAATCCATATTGAGATTTTTGGAATTGTTGTTTTTGGTTTCTGGGAGTATTTGGTTGGACAAGGTTATTAAAGGCGGGTGAGATGTAGAAAGCGACAAATACCTAGATACTGCTCAGATACCATCATAAAAATAAGTGACTGAATGGTTTGTTGTATTTCATAGATCAAACAGTATAGTATATATAACCACAACTTGCTATCATTCCTACTATTAAGGCTTTGAAGTCGTGATCCAAAATTAGCGGGATATGACCTCTGCTAATTTTGGGCAAGTAAAGATATTATTAATATTTACATAGATATTTCTTAATATGTTTGCCTCCATTGAAATGCTTTTTCATATACAAGATGTTCATGAAAATATTAAGCCCTAAATATATATACAAAGGAAAATCTGTGGATTTTTCTTAGATTTTGTTACCTAGAATATTATTCTTTCTATTCATCTTGAGGATCTTATTTTTTATCACCCATCTGGGATTGCCTCGTCTGAAAAACTCTTTCTCAAAATTGAATAGATCTTATATATAGCATGCTTTAATATCCCATTCAATACAGTGGTCAAATTATTTAGTATCCTTGATCCATTCCATTGTTTACAACACGAAAATCCCCAAGGTAATTAGTTGAAGAAAATTGAACTTTTTTTTTATTCTTCACAAAAGAAACTTTATAGCTATCCATTATTCACTCTGAAAAATCTAAACCGATGCTTTACCGTTGAATAATTCATATGTTATTGTGATAGCAATGCGTATTTTCTAGCATCAAAACCTTTCTGTTTAAAGTCTTCAGCCCATCTCCCACGTTTATCTTAATCAATCATTGTCTCTGTAGCTGTTATTAGCCATTAGAATGATAAGGAGATTGCAGTGGTAATTGTTGTCTTCCGATCGAGTAAGTTAAACGCTCAGACCAACTTGGCTGACAGACCATATCACAAGTTTGTCACATATATAGGCCAATTTTCTTTAACATCTTGCGATGGAATTTAATGAAGCAAGACAAAGACTTCGTTAGACTTCGAATGAAACTGAAAGGAGTGCAAAAGGCCATTGAAGATGGAGACTTGGACATGGGAAAATTACTTTTCCTCCGGGCTAATATCAATAATAACAAAAATCAGATTCTTTGCACACTGAAAAAAATTAATGGATACATCAATGAAAAATCCCCATTGTTTTCAATCAAATTTGGTTTCCTTCACAATAAATTATTTGTGATAGTAATGTTTGAAAATTTGTTTAAGTTTTTTTTTAATAATAATTAAGGTTATTTTATCACTACAAGATTTCACAGTTTTGCCGACGGAAAAATTCCGTCGGTATGTGATTAGAAGTTCGTCGGTGATTTTTTTACCGACGTCATCACCGACGGATTACGTTCATCGGCTTTCCCTTCGTCGGTGATTCCCCATTCCGTCGTTATATCGGTCGGAAAAACAAAAAAATCATTTGCCGATGGTTTTACAGACGGAATTTGCGCACCAAAAAAAAAAGATTCCCGCTTGAAATATACCGACGGATTTTTATTCCGTCGGTATATTGTGATTGACCGACGGAAAATAACTGTCAATAAATCTGTCGGTGAGTGTATGAAATACCGACAGAATATGTCCGTCTGTAAATTCGTCGGTAATTGTGGAAGCTACTGTTAAATGCCGACGGATTAATTCCGTCGGTAAGTCTGTCGGTGAGTGTTTAAAACACCGACCGAATTCATCCGTCGGTAAAATTCTTGGTAATAGTTTTTTTCTTAATTTGTTTTTAAAAAATTATTTAGGATATATAATATAAAACTATATAAATTAATTGTAATACAAACCAATTATGCAAATAAAATTTATATTAAACATAAAAAAAACAAAGTTAAATAATATTCATTACAAACTGAATATGTTTCAAGAAAAATATTAAATGAAGTTTTAAAGGTAAATAATGTTGATTACAAATTAATATAAAGATGATGGAGCTGGAGGAGGAGGAGGAGATCCTGGCGGAGGCTGGTGGTTATACGGCCAAAAAAGATTAGGCGCACATGTTCCGCTATTTGACAATTTCATAATCATTTCGTGAAGCTGTTCATAAGCCGCTTTTTGCTATTCATGAGCCGCTTCATACTCCGCCTTTTGTTGTGCTTGAGACGCTTTGAGTTGCTTAGACTCTGCTCTTTGTTCCGCTATTTTTTGTGCATGAGACGTTTTAAGTTGTGCGTACTCCACTTGTAGGTTATCGTATTTCTAGGTGAGTTGCTGCAAAGCCACGAACTCCTTAGATTGGGAGCTCAATATTGATTGGAAGCTCCCAACGGTTGAAACACTACGGGTCGACCGCAAGTTGTTGGCTGTAGTGTTGGAGAGCCCGTAAACCCGATTTTTATCGGGTTCACCTGACGAGCCAACCTCCATCCACAAATCCGGATCGAATTCCGGATGGGACAAAGTATCGTCCCCGTATCTCTCCCTCAACCGATTATTATAGGTCTCCTGAAAAAAAAAATAATCATCATATTCAATACAATAAACATAATAACTTACATAATAACTTACAAAATAAAATGGTTGAACAAACATACCACGAAATGCTGAGCATGGTTATCAACGAACTGTCGCACCCCCTTCTGGCGGTCTTGACTCCGCACGTGCGTCTCCACAAACAGCTCCATCGGGCTCGGCTCACGTCCAAGAGACGCAGCCTATAATAAAAAAAGATATATTAACAACAACTGAATTTAACGATATATTTCATTTAAATTAATCTTACCATCCGTTTCACATGTGCAGCAAACGAAATGGAGCCGCCAGTGTGTGTTGTCACCCCGCCATGAATTGGCCGATTCCGGTTGCCAGCACCGGACTGTGAGCGTCGTGTGAACCGCTCAGACGTCATGTGCTCAAGATAGTGCGGCCATATATCTTCCGGGATGTATATCGGTTTGAAATCCCTCCAAACCGTAACATCGTTCCAGCCTTGGAAACCCCTATCCCTCGTGGTTTTTTTTGCCTTTTTCTGTGCTTCATACCAAAAATCACGCAACCTACTTCACACAACCAAAAATTACATTTCAAAACATAAATTTTTGTCTAAAAAAATCCTGTATTGTTTTCGATCTTACCTAGTTGCCGTGTGATTTTCCCACACCCTCCGCACAACAGTGTTATGCTCAATGTCCCAGTAGAATTTGTGCTGTGTATAAATAAACAAGTTTAAATAAAAATAATAATTTATTTACAATTATATTAATAAGCTGAAAATTATAAATTAATACCAACCTCAAACCTGTTAAACCATGCATTGATTTGAGGTCCATTCAGGATGCTTGGATATCTGATTCCATTGAAATAATGGAATCTCCATCGATGATTTAAACGCCGATGATATTACTCGGGCGGCTTCAATGTTTGTGAACCTGAAAATAAATGAAATAAATTCAATAGTGATTACTTCATAAATTATGTTGTAATTTTTTTTTAAAAAAAACTAAAACCTTAACAAACTTACATTGAAAGGTTGTCCTTCCACTGTGCCTCGTACTTGCGGGTAAATTAATTCTGCTGCGAAGGCATGCCACCTCTGCGCTGTGAAGTACCGCTGGAAGAGGCAGCATCGGTTGACGGCGCAGGTGGTGTAGGTGCCTCTTCTTGAGAGGCACCTAAGAAAATATCATCCTCGCTGCTAGACGAACTAGCTGCGACCGCAGTTGAGCGACCAGCTCTGGTTTTCGTTCTACGCATCTACACAATTTGATACAAATAATTATATAATTAAATTCAAATGTAAAAAAAAAATTCGACAGCACCTCCCCTATACCGGATACTACCCAAATCCACAAACCTGCACATATTAACAATAGCCACAACCAATTTACCCAATCTATACTAATTATTCCAACATATTCAATTACTAATCCTAAGGTAAATTCAACATTAAGAATTACAATTCAAGTAATTATTCAATAATTATGCCAATACAACAAAACAATAAATAAAAAAACTCTAGAATAACAATCAAAATAAATGAAAAAAATTAAACACAAAGCATGCAATAATAGAGTAAAACTAATAATTATTCCAACATATTCAATTACTAATTCTACGGTAAATTCAACATTAACAATTACAATTCAAGTAATTATTCAATAATTATGCCAATACAACAAAACAATAAATTAAAAAAAAAACTCTAGAATAACAATCAAAATAAATGGAACAAATTAAACACAAATCATGCAATAATAAAGTAAAATTAATAATTATTCCAACATATTCAATTACTAATTCTATGGTAAATTCAACATTAACAATAAAAATTCAACAAATTAACTAATAATAATTATGCCAATACAACAATAAAAAATATTCAAAAAATTCAAAAAAAAAAACTATATACTTTAGCAATGAATTATGCAAAAAAAACTATAGACTTTATCTACATTACAAAAAATACACCAAAACAAAAAACAATAACCAAAAAAATAGCAAAAAAAAACTATTAAAGTAAAATGAAATAGAGAAAACACTAACCTTTTAAACTGATGAAGATGATGAAGAAAACTTGCTAGAGATTGGAGGTGAAAGCTTTGAAGAATGGAGAGGAAAAAAATCAAAAGCTTAAGGTGAGAAACGAAGGAGAAGAAAAAATGAACTGAAACGGCGGTCACTTGAACTTATATGGCAGTTTTACCGACGGATTCACCGACGGATATAAAATTAATTATTATTTTAATTTAGTCCGTCGGTGATATGTTAAAAATCCGTTGGCAACGTTTGAATTTCGCACCAAAATTTTCAATGACCCTCCATATTTTTCGTGGTCCGTTGGTAATTCCGTCGGCAATATTACGCTGTCAGAGGCGCATTAAATGCGCAACCCTTTGAAATTCGCGCAGTTTGTCGGTAATGTTGTCGGTAAAATTGAACCGCCGATAACTTATCGACGTATTTTAATTCGTCGGTGTAGCCGTCGGTGATTTGATGGCATTTCAAGTAATTATTTTCGAACTCTCTGTGAAACACCGACGGACTAATTCCGTCGGTGTGTCCGTCTGTAATTGGGTGGCATTTCAAGTAATTATTTTCGAACTCTCTGTGAAATGCCGACGGACTTAAGGCCGTCGGTGATCTGGTGGCATTTCAAGTAATTATTTTCGAACTCTCTGTGAAATGCCGACGGACTTAAGGCTGTCGGTGACCAGGTGGCATTTCAAGTAATTATTTTCGAACTCTCTATGAAATGCCGACGGACTAAGTCCGTTGGTGTGGCTGTCGGTGATCGGGTGGCATTTCAAGTAATTATTTCATGTCACAAAATATATCATCCATGATCAATAATTAATTCAAGTAATTATCTCATAATTGTGGCATTTCAACTAATTATTTCAAGTAATAAATATTTTGTGTTTCAAGATATATATATATATATCATTCATAATCTAAATTACATGAAAAAAAGGGTTTTACATAGGGCTTCATTTTGGTAGTTAGTCAGAATTTTCTTCTTCTTCGTCATCAATTGAATTGTCATCACCTTCATCACAATCTTCAATATGAATA
>Ga0325402_1006501_pt1 | contig 11060 bp, 9 predicted proteins | sample PopdelMetagenome_22_FD_207212 | JGI IMG/M metagenome (GOLD analysis project Ga0325402, IMG submission 207212) | Populus deltoides microbial communities from Bellville, Georgia, United States - Xylem-PdKOR-R3 | ecosystem: Host-associated > Plants > Phyllosphere > Stem > Wood/Secondary xylem...
AAATTAACCAAGTTTTATCATATTAATGTTATTTTTTAACTCAATTTAGATTTTAATTCAAATTAAACTCTGTATAACAAATTTTTCGAATGGATCCGCATTGGATTTATGAACTATTTTATAACTATCTTAAACGCAAATATTTTAATTAATTAAATTTTAAAATCTATTCCCAAGAGCTATTTAAATTATGGAAGCCACGGAATCGATGTGTTTTTTCCCCTTCCTATTCCTTAGGCTACTCTTTTCATTTCTTTAATAATGTCATATAAAATATAAAAAAAATAAAGCAACATAATTCTTTTTTTTTTTACTTTTTAATTTTTTTATGGTAAAAAAAAAAGATAGAAAAACTTAATCCATAAGCAACGTTCTCACAATACACGGATAGCTCAAATAAGAAAATACCCCGAGAACTCTAGACACCATCGGACAATCCACGTGTCAAGAAACAAACTCTCCACGTATACACTGTCATTCCACGCGAAGTCCGCGACGTATCTTGAAGTTTCTCATGATCTCGTCTCACCGAAACCGCTCTTATTATTACACCTCTTCCCCTCCCTCCCTCTCCCACACTCAAAGCTCATTTCTTCCTTGACAAAAAAAAAAAAAAAACTCGCTTTGTCCTTCACTTTCTCGGCATCCAAACACACTTCTAGTAGAGAAAGAAAAGTTTTGAAGATGTGGACTCATCCGTACAGGAAGAATGACGTGGAGGTCGGAGCAAGGCCTCTGTATCCAATGATGCTCGAAAGCCCGCAGCTCCGGTGGGCCTTCATTAGGAAAGTGTATTCAATCTTGGCTTTTCAGTTACTTTTAACAATCGCAGTGGCAGCCGTCGTTGTTTCTGTCCGACCGATTGCTGTGTTCTTTTCGACCACTGTGGCTGGGTTGGGAGTTTATATACTGCTTATTCTCATGCCCCTTTTTAGTAAGTTTTTGAAACCAATACCATGTTTTAAGTTTATTACTGTTAGGTGGTGAATTTAGTTTTTAATTATGGGTGATTTTGTGCAGCTTTGTTGCCTTTGTATTACTATCACCAGAAGCATCCAGTGAATTACATTCTGCTTGGGATTTTTACCATTTGTCTCGCCTTCGCTGTTGGCTTAACTTGTGCCTACACTGAAGGTAATTAAGTTTAATTTGATTTTGTGTCTCTATCAGTTTAATTAAGTTTTGGAATAGGATATTATTGGTTGGTAGCATACCAACTTTATGCCTGCAAAATTTGAATGTGTTCTAAGAGTCATGGTCTTAGCCTGTAAATTAGAGTTTATTACGATTCTAACGTTACAATCCTAAATTGTACAGTGAACTGAAATGTTTTTAATAAAACTCACAAATAATCAATTTATTGAAAAAATAAGTTGCAACGTGTTTAAAATTAAAAAATTAGCTAGGAAAAAAAATATATCCAGAACAACCGGCCCCATAGAGAACAGGGTATGTAGAATGCTCTGTTTAAATTTCAGCCTTTCGCTATCAGAGAAGTCAAAGGCATTTAGACTTTTTCTCGGACATGTTAGTCCGTCTCATTTTGCGTATGAATTTCTTACTGGGCTTGTGTATACATGACTGAAATAGTGAAATATATTTGGCAACACAGGAAAGGTGATTCTGGAGTCTGTGATTCTGACAGCTGTGGTAGTTGTCAGTCTCACCCTGTACACATTCTGGGCAGCTAGGAGAGGCCATGATTTCAACTTCCTCGGCCCCTTCTTGTTTGGGGCAATCATGGTCCTTATGGTATTTTCTTTGATCCAGGTAATTTCATTCTTCAGCTTCTTCTGTTTTCATTATTCGAATCTTGATAACTTTTTTTTTTTTGAATATTTTCATGGCTTTATTTTTGTTTTCTGGATGCAGATTTTATTTCCACTGGGTAGAATCTCTGTGATGATTTATGGGTGCTTGGCTTCAATCATATTCTGCGGATACATCATATATGATACAGACAACCTGATCAAGCGGCACACTTATGATGAATACATTTGGGCGGCAGTGAGTTTGTATCTGGACATCATTAATCTCTTCCTCTCACTGCTAACCATCTTCAGAGCCGCTGATACCTAAGATCACTGTCCAGTTTTTGAACCTAAGATCATTTCTCAGCTTTTGTCTCTCACGCGCATTCATTGAAATCAAATTGTTAATCTTGTAAAAAGCAACTCTCTACTATACTACTTTCTTCCCTCTTTTCTCTTTTCCACCGCTGGTCTCCTTTGTTTCAAGGCCAGATGTGAATGGCTTTATCACATGCGTATAGATTAGAGTGACTTTTAATCGTAGATTTTTGTAGGGTTTTACGTCACAGTGGCTTACCTTTTACCAGTTTCCTTATTTTGGAAGTTTTCCATTTTATGTTCCTTTACTTCCTTGAAGAGGTCGTGAAGTAAACTGTATAGGACTTAAATTACGATCGAGTCGCGATCTCTTCTTGTCGTTAAAATTATAAATGGATCAAAATGTGAAGGTTCTTTCTAGACTAGCACGAGAAGATGAAATATTTTCCAACGCGTGTGTTATTTTTGACACGTGCGGCTGACTACTTGTTTGCTATATATATGCTACGTGCGCGATTACTATCTAGTATTTTACTATCTCCTGGTGTGGGAAATGAGTTTGTTTATAGTAGAAAGAAACTCCTTAAATTACCTTATGTTTTAATTGGCTTGGGTTTTTCAACTGGCGACTACGTCTGAGAGGACGACGAACTGTGATAATAAATATGCTTTCTCGTCTTACGATGGCTGCTGAGTGATATGTTGATACGGATTGATGACCTGCGGGCTGTAATATAGATGTAGTAGTTTGGGAAAGTACAGGCTCGAGAAGGAATAGCAAACGTACACACGAGGGAACTCATCTAGAGGACGGAATGAAACATAAAGGCTTAAAGCTATGCTTGAAAGGAAAACTCTTTCTCAAGTATATTCCTTGCTGTATTTTTCTTATTCATAGAAAACTTGCCTTGATATTTCTGCATCTTTGGCTTGTTGTTCTGCCACATTTTTGCTTTTATTTTCTCACTGGAAAAACAACCTCTAACCTAAAACAGAGGGCACAAAAATTGACCAATTCGGACAATGTGGATGAATCCCAGGCATAGGAGAAATTTCGAGGTTGGAGAATATCCAGCTGAACTGGACGGTCCGAGGTACCACTGGGTCTTCATTCGTAAAGTTTATACAATCATTGCCATACAACTGCTAGTCACTGTTGCGGTGGCAACCGCAGTTGTTTCAGTCCATTCCATTTCAAACTTCATCGTGCACACTAAGGTGGGGTTGGCTGTCTATATAGCTATCATTGTGATTCCTTTTATTGGTATGTTTGCATATTCAGAGCCATCAATTTCATCTTCACCTTGTTCTCTTTTTTGCTTGACGGGTTGATCTAATGTTTCGTTTGAATCTCTCCCAAAAAAACCACTGCAGTCTTGTGTCCATTATATTACTTTTACCAGCTACGCCCACTGAATTATCTTCTCCTTGGAGTTTTTACCACTGCTCTCGGATTTCTGGTTGGACTTACATGTGCGTTTACCAGTGGTAAGAGATACAAGTCTCTCTCTAGTCTTTGGTGTTCTGCTCATGAATAGAGTTGGGAGTAATTTTGTATGATTAAATCTTCAGTTGTTTGATCAGAGGACCATTACCTAGTACTTCTATATGCTTCAAACTTTTGCTTCCACGTGAGATGGAAATGGTGGGGCAAGTTTGGTTAATGTATTCCATTTTAAACATTGCTGGAAGCAGTTCGAATCACGTAGAAGCCTTGTTTGATTCAATTAGGCTAATATACTATAGGTTCCTGTGCTGGTTGATTCAACAATTGTATCACTGATAATGTGATAAATGATGTGATAACAGGGAAGGTTATTTTGCAATCTGCCATCATAACTTTTACGGCCATGGTTATTCTCACTCTGTACACCTTCTGGGCGGCAAGGAGAGGTCATGATTTCAGCTTCCTCGGGCCTTTCTTGTCTGCTTCCCTGATTGCTCTTCTGCTGTTTGCTCTGATTCAGGTATAAATACTTTCATCTTTGACTGCTTTCTTGAACTCAACGAGGTTGTTTTTCCAACTGATGTTTTATGCTGTTCATACAATGCAGATTTTCTTTCCCTTGGGTCGGATTTCTGTAATGATCTTTGGGTGCTTGGCATCGATCTTATTTTGCGGGTTCATAATATACGATACAGACAGCCTGATCAAACGTTATGCTTATGATGAGTACATTTGGGCTGCAGTCTCGTTGTATCTGGATATCATTAATCTTTTCCTTAGTATTCTAACTGTCTGCAGTGCCCGAGATAGCTAAGGGACATCACTTCTTTATGTATCTAACCTTTAAGTGAATTTCTTAGAAACTGCACACTTAAATTCTCTACTGCAGTAATCTATATAGTAGATTGACATTCGTTCAACTGCTTTTTGGCATTTTTTTTTATGGTTTTGCGATGCAGAAACGGCAATCCAACTCATGGAAAGTCATTAGCATCCATCAATTAATTTTCACACCGTGAGGTAATCCAATTTTTCCAGAACTCATGTATGATGTTGCAGAAGAGCTTTCCAGTACCGATTCTAATAAGATATGCACCACAAGGAAAGAAAATTGCCTAGCAAAATTTAACGAAAGAAATTAGGCAAACCACGATTTTCAGTTAAATAACACCATCTAATATTTGAAGTCAAATTCTCCTTCAACGTGCTTTTTACTACAATACCTCTGCTTCCTTTGCTTCTGTCGAACTGAAGACAGAAAGCATGCACATGTTCCTTTTCTTTCCTTCTCTCCTTACGTTCATTTCTAGTTCCCAGAGGAAACCTCTTTAATTCCTACATTCCACACCTCTCCATTTATATTTCCGAGAAGGATAAAACCAACAACAGTTCCACTATGTTCAGAAGCCTAGCAAATTAGTCAAAAAAACAAACTAACTGCCTTTAGTTATAGTGGAACTCTAAAATTGAAGAATTCTGTTTTTTCTTTGGGACACAGTAGAGAGAAGCCTCGAAACACCTTGAGTCCAGATATCGTGTTCCCTCTGGTTCTTGCACTCAAACTCCACGATGCCTCTAGCTAGTGTTTTCAGTCCAAAGTATCGACGATGATCTCCACCCTCTAACAAGTGTCTCCCTGGCCATGCTGGCATATCCTTGCAAACCTCCAACACAATATCTGCATCTCACAAGACATATCAGTATGAGTATTAGAACTACAATTTGTGGTCCTCTGTAATTGGCAGAAAGGGTAGCAGGTTACTTTTTTTCTTTTTGGTGATAGTCCCTGCAACGTGTCTGCTCTTCATCTTTAGCATCACCTACATTGAGACAACATCATTTCAAGTGAAACAGGTGGGAATCGGAAAGTAATTAATAAAGATTTTTAAACAAAACACTTCAATGAGAAACCTCACCTGGCCTGTCCTGTGTAAGTATACAGAGACAATTTTCCAGTGCAGATCACCTGCAATGACAGTAATGTTAACTGTTTTATTTTGTTTTCTCCAAGAAAGGATATAAAATATAGAACTGCAATCGGAGTAGTTGATGATTTAATATTCAGTTTTGAGGTGATAAAACTAGCCATATTAGAGAAAAATGTTGATGATTATAAATTTACCTTGGCGGGTGCGTTTGAGAAGCTCACTGCCCCTGGCAAGGAATTCTACGCTACAAGCACCCAAAAAATTCTCTCCATTGACAAGCTCACCGCTGTAGCTTCGGTTATGATGTCCATTATTTCCTGCACCACAGATTCCAGTGCATCTCTCTATAGGTATTGCCGCTGCAACATTCAAAACATCCTTTAATGCTCTTGCCTTCAAGGTTGCTGCCCCACGTAGAGCTGCACGATAAAGGAAAATAACCATCCTTGAATGCCTATTTTCGAAGTGCTTTAAGATTAAGGGACTGTATAAGCTGTAACAGTATTTGATGGCCATGAGGTTCATAAACTTCTGTCATAAAAATCATTGAGACTCCCCGAATTTTATCACATTTCCATACCAAAGTAGCTTCTAAAGGATGATCCTCAAGCAAGTCTAAACATCTAAAAATAGATTTACCCAGCTGACCAAACCGGTTAAGTAAAACTTCGCTGAACTATCATAATTTTTTTACTGACAAAATGTGCGCTAGAGACAGCTTGCAGACATATTTTCAAAAATTTCTCGTATACATAAAAGCGAACGTCATTACCAGTAGCTGCAGCTGCTGTAAGAGTGGTGATATCATCATGTGAATGAACATTCACAGCAGAGCTCACTACTGAAGCAAGATGGTCCCGCTCAGCGCCCATAGCCTCAGCAGCCTCCACACACTGAGCAGCCACCAATGTAGCCGCAGATGCCACAGCCATGTCAGTCCTGGCCAATTGCTCATTCCTTCGTGCTGCTGAAGCAGAAGCTGTGGCTGCTGCAATGGCTGCTATGGCAGAAGCCACCGCAGCAACTGAAACAGCTGCATGGAGCTGTGCATTCTGGGCTCTAGTTTCTTCTTTCTTTTTCTCTTTTCTGTCCTTCAACCACCTCCCAACTGTCTTGGATCCACTCGGAGGAGCACCGCTGCCAGGCCCAGCACTGGCACGGCCGCCATTGAATAGGGGGTTTAAAGAGTTGTGAGAACGAAAATACTGCACGGAGAACGTAATGGTATCATCAGTAACAAAAGTGCATGTACAACTAGACAGGTTATAAGTCATGTCATGCCAGCTTAAAACACACTAATTTCTGTTCATTTCCTTGAGGAAACAAAATGAAATATACCGTTCCATCTGAACGGGTGATTCTTTAGGGTAAATGGTGAAAGATTAGAAGGATCAGACTATATAGATCCTACATTTCTTTTGTCAGTGTCCCTAAACAGGAAAAATGTCACTATGGTCAGAAAATTCATGCCTCGAAATCACAAATAAACAGGAATTGCTTACGTATTCTAGAAGTAAAATAAAAGTACTCAACTTCGCAGCATGTCCAAGTCACAGCTTGCTTCAAATAAGCTAGACAAGCAAAATTTATTGGGAAACATGACGAGTCCAATTTCAACTTAATTTGCTTTCTGACCCCACTCCTTCAATCAACCTGCCTAGTTTTTACAAAGGCATCAATTCTCTTGATGGGAAATTTTGGAAGTTTGCGGGTACTTTTTTGACTACCTGGATAGGTCTTCAGAATTTTTTTTCCTTTTCTACGAATGCAACCGATTCAAAGGACAAGGTGAAAAGCTTTTGAAAAGAATCATGCCCTGATGGGGTTCATATGCAAGGGTAAGGAACCAAGAAGAAAAATCATGTATGTCAAGAAAAACATAATCATGACTAAGAAAATATTAACTTCAATGGTTAAGAAAAAACAAAAATATCACTAGAGTCTGCCACTCTCAAATGTGGGAATGGAGTCCATGGATACAGCAGATAATCGTGCCCATGGCTGCTAATGAGTAACAGCTCACCTCAGGTGGCAGCTTTTTTCTTTTTTATGTTTTCTCTCTTTCAGATTATCAGGGAAGACCATAAATTCAACCTAGTCGAGAGACACCTCAAAAATATATCAAGGAAAAAAAAGTGTCATTGGAACAAGACAAAGGCGTCTCTCTCTGTGTCTTCAGAGTGCGCTGGGACACGAAAAAGATCTAGGCGTTATAGGTAGTAGACAGAGTCAGAGAAAGCTGTGCAGTTGGTCTGCTTGTTATCGATGCCGTCTTCCTCTACCTTTTTTTTCTCCTGATTATAAAACTCTAGAATTTTTTATAGGAGGAGAGGTTAATATCACATAAACTACAGCTCACTGACCTCTCATCAACCTCCGTATCCGTGCTTAAAATTTGGAAAAAATGGAATAACATGGAATATCTTTAAGGAAGAAACATGTATACAAAACCTTAACAATGTCTTCAAAATCATCAGAGGGTGAAATTGGGGGGCTGTCTGATTCTGTTAAGTTTAAAGGTCCACTGCTGTGAGAGAGCCTCCCTGAAGCCAACGGTGACACTTCCTACAACATCAAAAATAACTTCATTGTAAAATCATGAACATTAAATAATGTCAGAGGAACATAAAAGAAGAAGGCTTGTCCTTGTAGCTTTTGGAATTATTGCAGGGATTTTTTTTAAATATTTTTTGTTTTTTTAAATTTATTTTTTATATTAACGCATTAAAATAATCTAAAAAATATTAAAAAATAAATTTAAAAACACAATTTTTTTTTAAATTTATATGAAACACAGATTGGGCCGGCGTTCCTAAACGGGGCTAAAGCAAAAGAAATTGTAGGTCGAAACTCTCAAATTTTGAAGGCTGTTATCATATGGACTTACTGATTGTGACATGATACGCTCGAGTAAAAGCTGGGAAGTGGCGGAAGAAGCAAAAGAAAACTGATAATTAGCAGACGGATTGGTTTGAACAATCTCCTCGGTCATCTCACCAGTGACATCTTCAGGTATAGAAGAAGCAGTAGTACAACTAGAGCTACTTGCAGACTTGTTAGAGGCCATGCAGGAGAGAGATTTTGAGACTTCAAGAGCCGAGACACTCCATGACCTTGACAAGAACTCCATTGGAAGTTTTGGGCTCTCTGGCAGCGGAATATTGCTGCAGAGTGGGCTGTAATCTGGCCTGCGAAGGTTGATAAGAGGGATCTCTTCCATAATGGCTGTGGAGTCAAGAAGAGAGTCTGTCTGTGGTTTTGAACTAGCAGCTAGTATTACTTATTTTGAGCAGCAAAGGTGGTAGGGGCTTAGGGGACAGATGCTTTATACCAAAGGGAGGCTATGGTCTATATCTCCCTAGTTGCTTTTTGTAAGTTTATGGTAATGTCTGGACCACAGTAAATAAAGTTTTTCACGTGGCATGATCATTGGAGCCCACTTCTGGGACCTCCATCACTCCTCCATGATTGGTTGAGCTAATTATCTAGATTGTTTGCGATACCTTTTACTATTTTAATTTTTTAAAATTATAACTCATAATTTTTTCATAACCAATATATTAATAGAGATTTTAGTTATATAATATAAAATTATAATGAATATTGATTAACAAAACACCTTTAAAACTTTAGTTTAGTCAATATACAGCACCTAACTAAATTACTAAATATAACCTTAATGGTTGATTGTAACAATTAATTACTAGGTATTTATTTAACAATATGTTTGATTACGTTTGAGTGTATTTAAAAATTTGTTTACTATAAAAAAATTAAATTAATATTTTTTTATATTTTTTTTGTTAATACATCTATGATAAAAAAATAATAAATATATATTTAAAAAAAATCAGTAAAAAAAACTTTTAAAAAGTATTTCTCATTACAGTACAAAAAATTGCAATAAAATATGCTTAGTATTTGAAAAACATCTATCACGTTCACGCATTAAAAAGCTTTGAACTATGTGATGATTGGAAATTAAAAATATTAAAAAATAATTTAAAATAAAAATAAATAAATAATTGAGGTAAAAGAAAATCCAATCGTAACGAGGCTGATTTGTTTTTATATTTTAAAAGTATTTAAAAAAAATAAAATTTTTTATTTTTTATTTATTTAAAATTAATATTTTTAGATTATTTTAAAATAATAATATCAAAAATAATTTTTTAAAATAAAAAAATAATATCTTAATATATTTTTAAATTAAAAATACTTTAAAAAATAATATCAGCATGCGCACCTATATAAGTAATTGGAAATGCGGTTCTTTGATACAAGCAGATTCTGCATTCAAAGTTCGGAGATGGGGACTCCCTGAGAGTTCTGAAGATGGGCAGAAGGGGGGAGAGGTTAAGGAGCACGTTTGATGGTGACCAATGTGATCATATATGCTCCTTGGGCGGGTCTCCTTGAGGTCTTGGCAACATCTCAGGCCGACAAGCTTAGAGGTCCAAACAAATTTCGGTGCACAGTCTTGCCTCTCCGGGCTTAGACACAAAGCTGCCGCCCTGCTCACCGAAGAGAAGAGAGACCTGACCCAAAATGCGCGTGCCTACGTACGTCATCATTTCTCTTTTGATCTCAGCTTCTTGCAAAGGCCTGTGTCTCTGCTCTTTTTTTAATTTTCTCGGATCGAAATCGAAAGCTCAGAGTCAGAAAGAAGAAGAAAACCGGCTTTCTCTTTTATAAAAGGCTTCTCTACCGATTCTCGGTTACTGACCTCCACTGGAGAAAGAGACGCGCTTTATTCCTTTGGCCACGTTATTGTGAATTTATGATCACGGCCACCCTATCCTCCTTTAGCTTTTCCCTTGCATTTCACACGTATTTCAAAGGTTAATCTAGCTTTATACTTCATTCAAAGCTCATTTACTCAGACGTCTAATTCTTTTTAATTTTACAGGAAATTAGATTTTCAAGCCCATCCCCTCCCTTTATTTCTTTTGAGGGGTAACTTTCATGTGCGAAAATGAAGTGTCCAGCACCATGGCCCTAGCCCAGGATAGTATTTCCTTACCCCAAGGATTTTGGGCAACGTTCCCATGACAAAGAATAAGTAATTACAGCAACTTTTAATATTTTTTCCATTGACTATATAAATCTTAATTTATTTATTTTTTTACGTACGCACCAGCTTTTTCAAAGTATTTTGCATTCAACTCATGTTAATTAATGCTCTGTTATTTAAAAATGTGTCCTTTTCTCCTTGTGGCTAAATTATGATTTTGCCATCTTCTACTTTTTGTATCGTAAATACCTATATTATCCTTATATCCACAAAATAAAAATTGGCAAAAAGATCTTGGAGGATTTTTTTTTATTTTTTTTAGAATTAAGGACTAAACTATAATTTTGTCATCTTTAATTGAAGCCAACACATATTTTTTAGAATTTCAATTCTGATTTCCCACATAATTCTTCTGTATTTTCCTATTTTCTTTTTAGTACTAAAATTTCTTAAGGTTTTATTCAAAATGCATCAAAGTGTGTCAATTAAACAAACAAATACACACACGCATGAATCAATTCAAATAAACCCATAACATATATCAACTAACACATAAACCCTAATATTTTAAATAACTTCTTGTAAAGAAAAGACGCAAGACA
>Ga0325402_1006502_pt1 | contig 11060 bp, 7 predicted proteins | sample PopdelMetagenome_22_FD_207212 | JGI IMG/M metagenome (GOLD analysis project Ga0325402, IMG submission 207212) | Populus deltoides microbial communities from Bellville, Georgia, United States - Xylem-PdKOR-R3 | ecosystem: Host-associated > Plants > Phyllosphere > Stem > Wood/Secondary xylem...
CAGTTTTGTAGAATGCCATACCCTGCTTATATTATCTTATTGACATATATTTTTCACAAAAATTAACCATAGAAATTTTATCTGTCATCGAACCTCTCAGATCTTGAATCTTTTGTACGACATGCACAGGTTGGTGAAGATGAGTTTGGATACATGCTTGCGGAAATATTAAAGGAGAATAATGTGAACAATGAAGGGATGCGTTTCGATCCTGGTGCAAGGACTGCTTTAGCTTTTGTTACATTAAGAAGTGACGGGGAACGTGAATTCATGTTTTACCGTAATCCTAGTGCAGATATGTTACTTCAAGAAGCTGAACTTGATTTAGATTTGATTAGAAAGGTATGCAAGGGTTTATACTTGTAGTATTTATTTAAAACTTAAAAGCACAAAAAATCCTTTGTTACATAAAAAAATCATATTTCTCCTTTTTATGTACCTTGGCAGGCAAAAATATTTCATTATGGCTCCATAAGTCTTATAACAGAGCCATGCAAGTCAGCCCACATTGCAGCAGCAAAAGTTGCTAAGGATGCAGGTGTTTTTTTGTCCTACGATCCTAACCTGAGGCTTCCACTATGGCCTTCTGCTGAGAGTGCCAGAGAAGGGATTCTGAGCATTTGGGACACTGCTGATATTATCAAGGTAACATGCCATCTTGAGTAGATTAATTACCTTATTGTTGTTGGCAATTGTTTTGCTTCCCCTAATTTAGAGGCATGGTGTAACGCAGATAGAAATATCACTCTGATGGTCACATCTTGTTTATGTCTTCCAGATAAGTGAAGAAGAGATATCTTTCTTGACTAAAGGAGAAGATCCATATGATGATGCTGTTGTTCAGAAGCTATTCCATCCAAATCTTAAATTGCTTCTTGTCACCGAGGGACCGGAGGGCTGCAGGTATTACACCAAAGTAAGTACCAGAAATCTAGTCTTTAAAAATTTAGTTTTGAAACTTACAAGACCATCCCATGTGCTCCTATCCCATGCATGTCAATGAGAAATAGTTGCTGTACTATTGCTTTGAGTTTGGATGATGACAGGAATTGAAATAAGAATGCACATCCAAAACTCCAATCACATGTTACTTACAGGAACTTAAAAGAGTTGAAAAAAAGAGGAAAGGAGGCATGAGAGAGAGAGATCTAAATATTGCAAATATAGAGTGAATTGGAGAATTTTGAATATTGTGATGGACCTTTTTCTTATCAACTTTTCCATAAAACTGCAATTTGAGAAAACCTTATCTGCCTATAAAAGTTTTCTTTGCTGATGGCAGCTCTAAAAGGCTGTCTTTCAAGAGGATTTGACTCATAAATTAAGTGAAAATGCACTGTGATTTTTAAAACTAATTGACCTAATATAGTGCTAATGCCTTGTGATATTTCCCTCCTATATTGGAGATAATGTTTTCTTTTAATATCTCTGTGACTAAATTTTCATTATCTTATATGTTTTCAGGAGTTCAGTGGGAGAGTGAAGGGTTTAAAGGTGGATGCTGTGGACACCACTGGTGCTGGGGATGCTTTTGTTGCTGGAATATTGTCACAACTAGCTAAGGATCTCTCCTTGCTCCAGGTAATGCCATTAACAATTAGATTAAAGAAATGGTAGTATCTTCAGGTCAATACTGCTGTGCGTGTGCAAGCACAAATTTACACATGCATTTGGTATCTTCGTCATGATGCAGTTTAGTCTGTTGATATGTATTGCATAATCCTAGCTTTGTGTCAACTATATAACCATTATAAAGTGCTTTCTTCCATTGTATTGAAGAAACTTGATCTTCAACTGTACTTGGAAGGTATAATATTTGATAGGGAGTTGGTTATAATCATGCAAGGAATTCATAGAGCTGGACAATGTCAAGAACTTCTCCAAATTGATAATTTCCCCCTTTCAGATCATCTGAAAAAAAACCAGTTTTCTATTTATGCATGGTTTCCGGTCCCGTCCAGGTTATTGTTGTGCAAACTAGTGCAAGTCATGCTTAGTTTTCACAGTTATGCTTTTAAACAACAGTGTACTTTATCTTTTAACTTTATAGTGCACTTTCACACTGATCGACTTCTTTTAATCTTTAAGAATGAGGACCGATTGAGAGAAGCTCTCAAGTTTGCGAATGCCTGTGGTGCATTGACTGTAAAGGAGAGAGGTGCCATTCCAGCTTTGCCAACTAGAGAAGCTGTGAACAGTGCCATCATTCAGCTTGTTGGGTAGAGTTTTTGTGATCTCTGTGATTAGGTAACAAGTTCCATGCCAATTCTTTAGATCGTTGGACAGTTCAGTGTTGTAACATGCAAGTTTTACCACAATCTGTTGAGTGAAATCATTTCAGTCCTGGGGATCACATCAACCCCCCTGTATCGCACCATATTGTAAACATTCAGCTGAGGTACATCGCCAATAAAATAAAATTTATAATTTTGTGATGTCTTGCCTTTCTCTGCAATTTATGTCTCTCCCTGCTAGTAAAGGCTTCTTGACGAGTAAGGCCTGCAAAATTTTGATTAAAGTCTATTAGGCTGTCATCTTATAAACAGAAAAAAAACAAAAAATTCTGACAAGAACGGTTAGGTTTCATGATTCAAGTATAATCCTTATTTTTCTCCCAACTGGCTTCCTGTAAGAAATCCTCGCCTTGGTATGACTCACATCAGCACAACTGTAAAGCCAATATTGTCAGTTTGCTTAATACTGTGCATCATTATCAAACCTGACCCGGGAGTTGATCAGGCCGGGTTTCGGGTTTTATGGATTAACCCGGAAAATTTTTAAAAAATATTTAAAATTTTAATATTTTATATAAAAAAATTAAAAAAAAATCCATGTAAATATAGCCTATACATATTATAAATAATAAAATTTAAAAGAATATTTAAAATTTTTTTTTTTATCAGATACCATGTTATTCTTTTAAATTGAAGTATTTAAACTAAAAATATTTTTTTTATCTCATATTAGAAAAATATAACTTTTTTCTTATGAACATAGAGTATATATTCAAAAGGGCTTTAAATTCCACGTTGAAAAAATAATTTTTTTCTTGAAAACATATAGTATATATACTAAAGGATTTCAAATCTTACATTGAAAAAATAAAATATCTTCTAATATTTATATAATGAATTTTAAAAAGTGTTAATAACTAACTAAAAAAATAATATAAAAAAGGGTATAGGAGAAAAACCACATTTGAAAAAAAAAGGGGGTCTCGTTCGGGTTCGCCTAGGTCATGGGTTGACTCATCGAGTCGATCGGGTTTTGCTTGGTTATTGCACCGGCTGGTCTTTTAACAAACCTGAATCGGTCTAGCCACTAGGTCGACAGGGTCCTGGGTCAACCCGTCAGGCCGGTCCGGGTTTAATAACTGTCATTTGAACTCAAATATCTTGTTTTTCTACAGCACATTAAAAAAAAAAAACCTAAAAGAAGGCGGGTTATGCTATTTATTGGAATAATATTTTGTTTTTTTCTTTGATTTTTATTCATCAATGTTTTTTTTTTTAATTTTATTTTTTAATATTAGATTTATTTTTATATTAAGTTATCGTACTCTCATGATACAAATCATTAGTTTTGGGGGTTAATTTGGTTGACTAGATTTTTTTTAATTATTTTTTTTAATTTTATCCTTTAATATTGGGTTGATTAAGAATTAGACTTTATGATTTTTTTTCTTTGTTTTCTATTATGTTATTTTGGTCTCATGACCTGAGAATAATATTTGACAAGTAACCCAAGTTGAATTAGGTTGTTTTTTGTGTTTATTTTTTTAATTTTTTTTTCAATTTAATCATTCAATATTGGATAGGTTGGGAATTGAGTTTCATAATCTGTTTTGATCTGCTTTCTATAAAGATATCTTGGTCTCATTATTAGGGTTGCAGGTTTTGACATTTTAACTCTAGTTAAATCGAGTAGTCTTTTTTAATTTTCTTTCTAATAGATTATCTCGGTCCCAAGACTCGGGTCACGGGTCTTTCAACATTGGATTTTATTTTTATTGGGTTGTTCCCATCTCATGATTCAGGTTGCAAGTTTAGTGGGTTAACCCAGTTGACTCAATTGTTTTTTTTTTCTAGTTTTATCATTTAATATTGTGTTTTATTTGAAATTAGACTTTATAATTTATTTTAATTTACTTTTATTAATTTATCTCAACCTCATGACCTGAGAATAATGCTTAACGAGTTAACCCGAATTGACTTGACTTATTTTTTGTGTCATTTTTTTAATTAATTTTTTACAAATATCTATGTTCAACATTGTGTCGATTGAAAATTGAGTTTTATAATTTATTTTGATTTATTTTTTATGGGATTATCTTAGTCTCATGATCAGGGTTACAGATTTGGTAGGTTAACCCGAGTTAAATTAAGTCATTTTTTTTTTATTTTCTTTCTAAGAGGTTATCTCTGTCTCATGACTCAAGTCATGAGTTTAGCGGATTGACTCGGGTTGTTTTTTATGTTTTTTTAATTGATTTTTTTAATCTCATATTTCAACATTGGGATGATTGAGAATTAATGTAATAGCCCGGCCCAAACTGCCATATATTGTCCGTTTTGGGCCTTACCGCCATCATGGTTTTATTCCTGGTGACGCAAGTCCACTTCTGAGCCTGACGCCCCAAAACACGTATGACAAGTTAGCAACCAACACTCTTAATAAAGCCAGCTACCACTCCCTCATCCGCCAATATGGGATATTATAATTCACCCTCTTAAGGAGCCCGACGACCACGTCGGCACAACCGGACAACCAGTGAGGTAAGCTCTGATACCAACTATAACAGCCTGACCCAACCTACCATATATTGTCTGCTTTGGGCCTTACCGCCCTCACGATTTTGTTTTTGGTGACGCGAGCCCACTTCTAAGTCTAATGCCCCAAAACGCGTATGACAAGTCAACAACTAGCACTCTTAATAAGACTAGCTACCACTCCCTAACCCACCGATGTGGGATATTACAATTAGATTTTGTAATTTGTTTTGATTTACTTTTTATAGGGTTATCTCGGTCTTATGACCCGAATCGCAAGTTTGACAAGTTAACTCGGCTTGTTTTTTAGGTCCTTTTTTATTGATTTTTTTTTCAATTTCATCATTTAACATTGAGGTGATTAAGCTTCATGATTTATTTTGATTTATTTTCTATGAGGTTATCATAGTCTCATAACCTGGATTGCGGATTTGACATGTTAACCTGTATTGATCCAAGTCAATACAATATGTTCTTATCTTGATATTAAAAAAAGATATCATATTGAATTTTTTTAAGTCAAACTATTTTTACAGGTCCTCTAGGTTGTTTTTGGATCTATAAAGTCAATTGAATCATATTGGATCAACTCTCACACGATTTAGATTTTTTTCCTCTAAAAAAAATATTAGCAACATTTGAATATTTTTTTATGTTCAATAAAAACTTGACATGACCCGCAACATAGCGCATATGAATTATCTAATCTTAAACTACAAAATGAAGCAACTTCTCCTATTCTTACAAGATTTGAACCTAAGATCTCCCAGTGCAAACTATATTTGTGATCCACACTCCGCCGTAGGTTGGTTAAATGTTTTTTTTTAAATGCTAAAAAATAATAATTTGAGATACAAGTAATTGAATTAATTGGTAATTTAAATAATATGAATAAAAAATGCAAACAAAAAATAAATTAACAAAAAAACAACAATGAAAAAAAGTAAAAAGAACCTGACATGAGCTCATCTAAAGTATAAAAAAACTCAATATTGTAGGGAAAAATTAAAAAAAAAAGTAACAAAAAAATAGTTAAACTAAGTTAACTCACAAATTCCCTGACAATATACATAAGATTGAGATAACCTCATAGAAAAAAAAACAGAAAAAAAACCACTTGAAAGGAAAGGAAAAAAAACACGAAGATCAATTTTCAATACATCAAATATTGAATGATGAAATTAAAATAAATAAGTTTAAATAAATGATAAAAAAACAAGAAATTCCACAGAAAGATCCGAGATAATCGAGTCATTTTCAAGACCAACAAGAAATTCCACAGAAAGCAAGCTAAAAAAACATTTAGTTTCCAATTGAATAAATACTGAATGATGAAATAAGAAAAAAAAATAGCTTAGATAAAGAGAAAAAAACCGAGTGAACCAAAGAAACCATCCTAAACTTGGTTAAATTTTTAAAACCTGCAACCTGTGAAACGCTGGATCCGGGTTCAATCAAGAAGTGTATTACAAACCAATTTAAAAATATCAATTTAAAAAACTTGCCAAAGCCAAAAAAAAAAATTGACAATCAAAAGAATAAGGATCAAATCTGATAGGAAAAAAAAAGGTGAAATAGTAAATAAAAGTAATTTAAAAAATGATTTTAAACAGAACAAATAGTAATAAAAATAAGAGGAAGAAAATTTGAAAGATGAAAAAATTGAAGAGGGATGAAATTGAAAAAGCAAACAAAATTTATAAATTATTCCAGATAAAAAAATTATAATAATAAAAAAAGAGATCAAATCTGAAGAATCAATAAATTAAAGGATTGTTCTGGAATTTTTAAGGGATTGACATGAAAATCTAGGTAGAGAGATAGAGAAGAAGGGAAAACATGGTCGCTAACACCAAACCATCCAAAATTTTGAAACATGCTCCACCTATCAGGTTGAGGTGCCGGGACCTTTCAAACATCATTTCAAAAGGTGATGTTTGGTGGTTGGAAGACTTCGCACACGCCATCCAAATGGCTTAGGGATTGTCCACATGATGGCACGTGCAACGCAACTTTCAAATCTACAAGAAAATCAATGTAAAATAACAAAAAAAAATCTTTGTGAGAGAATTAAGTTGATTTTATCTTCAAGGGTATCAAAGTAATTATACTATTTTGAAAAAAAAACAAAAAAACAAAAAATCTCTGAGTAATAGGTATTATATATTTTTATTTTAGAATTTAATTAATAATTTTATAAAAGAAAATGATCAAACTAACCCATACAATTTGTAAAAATCAATTAAAAGCAATTTCATCACTTTATTATTCAATGAACAGGGAAATGTCCACTAAGATAACTTCTCATTCTCTTTTAGTTTTTTTTTTTTTAAAAGTTTTTAATTTTAATTAATATCAAGTCTCTCGGTATTTCAACATTATTCTAACTTTGAGACCTCCAAGTGGAAATCTAAACTCAATCAAGTTGTGATGAAGTGCTTAATATTGTTGAGACAACAGAAGAATTTTCCCATTAGTTCCTATCAAAATTGAGACATTTTCCTGTACACAAGTCCAAATGATAAATAAAAAATAAAAAAATCTACAGTAGTATCACTATAATTATAACTCTGCATTATTTGACAAGCTGACTGTTTTAACCGATAACAGATCCTATTTTTCACTGTGGGAGTTGTTTCCTGCCTTCTACTTCGTCAAGAAAACAACAAATAGTTAGTGATTGTGTCAAATGATTGACATCCAATGTTTTGTCCTGATTTTTCTGTCGTTTCTTTGAACAATTTCTATGTTTAGATTGGTCTAGTTCAACCCAAGGATATCTGTCGACGAATAGTTGAGAGTTTTCAGGTGAACCGTACCTATTCCGAGTTCATTGGATGGCCTTAAAAGTTGAAGACGCTTATCATCCCTTTAAGAATCCAGCTCCTTTAACTCCCAGTCATCCTCGTTCAAAATTACAAGGCTAGGATCCAAAACAAACTCACACCAACATGGCTGACGAAAGGCCTGAGCTGGAGCGTATTTTCAAGCGTTTCGACTTGAATGGTGATGGCCAAATCTCTGCAGCAGAGCTCGGCGATTGCTTGAAGACCCTCGGTTCAGTCACAGCAGAGGAGATCAAGCGCATGATGGCTGAGATTGATACTGATGGTGATGGATTCATATCATTCCAGGAGTTCTTAGATTTTGCCAAGGCTAACAGTGGCCTGATGAAAGATGTTGCTAAGATATTTTAATGTTACAACATATATCCTTTCCTTTTCTTTGCACTGTTATTTTTTACTCGGGATGTAATGTAATTCGTGATTATGAAAGGCAGAGGCTAAGTCCATCTGAATTTTGATTGACACGGACTTGGTTTGGTAGTTACAACACAAACATCTTTATCACCTCATGTTTCTATATGAGCAATTTGGTATCTTGAGTATTCTGAAAGTGAGAGTGCAACAGCAAAGCGGTTCTGTGGTAAAAAATAGACGTTGCCCCTTGGATGCTTTCTAATCCCCACTAAAATATGGTCCCTGTTTCAGAACATTTTAGATGCACAGAAAAAAATGACCATAGTACCGTTTTATGGGTCATAGGATATTCTATTCCTTGGCTATTTACTACAGTGTGATCTTCCAGTTCTGCGGTGATGTGGGAAGATTCATTCAAAAACCATATGCTGGATTCAAGTTATGGCCTCGAGAATTCAGAATTCACATTTATTGATTCAAACTTGTCTTGTTCCACTTATTCAGGCCACAACACACACACCCACAGGCACAAACGATAAATGCATACATTCAAGCTTTTCTGCAATCAACAAGTAAAGAAAACAAGTCAAACTGCATACTGTGTTTAAGAAAATATACAATAAGACGTCTAACCTTGAAATGAATCTATTACTCAGGATCTTTAAAATCAGCACATTACTTCGAAGAATATAATATTAGAAGTCTAACCTTAAAATCATGTTTGCCATGAAGCCGAGGCAGCCAAATGGAAGCTATTTACACAATTCTCAGCAAATTCTTTTTTCCTATTTACAATTTCAACACTGTTTTTGATTCTGATTTCTAGGATTCTTTCTCGCCAAGCTAAAACACCAAAAAGAAAAATCAGAAAGTTGAATATACCATGTTTTTTTTAACGACAATAAAGGTGGTCATCATCCTCAAATTCTGAAACTCCTAACATAGCCAAAGCTAAGTGACTATTCATCTCACTTTTTGTCTGCTGTAGTTGAGGGTAACAATCTATAATCCCGGAAAAATTGGATTTCTTCCTATTTGAGTAGATTGGTTGTTCTTCACCTCTCAATATGCCAATAATTTCGTCTATTCCTGGTCTTCGAGATTCTTCATTGCTTATGCAGGCAGTGGCAGCCTGGATCATCTGGGTTATTTGAGTTGTATTTCTCAAAGTGCATTTAAGTCGTGGATCAAGCAACTCCTCAATGGCTTCCTTTCCCTTCTGCAACAGGGGTTTAGCCTGCAAAAAGATTGCAGAGTCCATGATGTCAATTTCACGTCCAATAATAAAGGCACAAATGTCATCATGTTGTGAACAAATGGTCAATATCTAAGATAGAGCTGTTTGCTACTTACTCATGTCAAAATGATTTTTCATAATGCAATCAAATCCTAATATGAGTGACCTTGCTGCCAAAGCAACAGCACATGATTTTATTAGAGATGAAGGCAAAAATCATAGTGAAGTGTAACGTTGATAGAATTCTTCAAAATAGTAAACCATGAGACAGCAAAACAAACTCATCCTCCACATGATGCATCAGTTACAAGAAATTTGGTCAATTTGTGCATGATTCTGGGGTGAAAATTGCATAATAGTTCATGCTTTGGCTAAAGAAGTCGGATAGTTGAGGTTGAAAGTAAACTAGAAGGAATTGATAAAATCAAGCGAAAGCCTAGAATCCTAGACGCCAGTATCATAGCAGTTTCACTGCCAATCCATTTCCCTAGGACCAGCAGAGAAAAAATGATGCATAAATCCCTGTCCATAGAACTAGAGGACAAACAATTCCATCCTAACAAAGCAAGTTATATTGCTTAAAGTTTACAAAGAAACGCTATTTGCTCAACATCTGATTCAAGTCTTGACCTAATCTAATAGTTATGCTCAGAATGTGGTTTGTAGATTATGGCATTGAGTAACAGAATGCCCTATTTATCTATGGAAGCTTATAGCAGGGCCATTCACTCAAACATCACAAAGTCAAAGGGACTGATGGAAAGTTAAAAGGAAACTAATTCAGTAACCTACCCATAGGACCAAATTCTCTTCCCCCAGTGGCTTCCTTGCTTCAATTGGCTTCCTTCCAGAAATTAGTTCCAATAGGACCACACCAAAAGCATACACATCGGTCTTATCGGATATTTTCCCATGCTGGAAATACTCAGGAGCTAAGTAGCTGCACATTTAAGATTTATATCAGCAAATGAGGAAAAAAAAAGAATAAATTTGTTGAACCATTAAAAAGAACATATATGGTTTCTTTTGTCATAAGTTTGTTGCAGTTCATACCCAAATGTTCCCTTGACAGTTTTACAAAGGAAAGGGACTGAAGGTGCAGAAGTCCAAGTAGCCAAACCAAAATCACACAACTGCAAGCATAATTGTCATTTTTTATCAATAAAAATAACATGCATAGCTTAAATTGATTCTGAATACCATAGAACCACTTAAATAAGAGATTGTAATCCATGAAACAAGCCCTTACCTTCGGAACTTTCTTGGAAGAAAGGAGTATATTTGAGGGTTTGATATCTCTATGAACAACACATCTTTCAGTTCCATTATGCAAATATGCAATTGCTTGTGCAATTCCAAGTGCAACCTTATATCTCACAGACCAGGGAAGGCCTGAAGAACCCTTAACTCCTCCCTTCCCTTTCTTCTTATCTACAAAAGGTAGTAGTACTCCAAAAATTACTAAAATTCCAAAAATTCAATCAAATTTCAAAATCCCAAATTAAAGAACAAGAAAGTATACCGTGCAAATGGCGCTCTAAGCTGCCACCAGATACATATCTGTACACCAAGAACAAGCCCTCATCTGGATCAATACAGAACCCGACAAGAGGCACAATATTTGAGTGGTAAAGAGAACTAGCAATCATTAATTCTCTACAGAATGCCTTTGAAGCCTCTTTATCCTCCTTGTCTAATCTCTTAATTGCCACAGCCGTCCTCAAGAACCCAACTTTACCTCTAAAGACAAAGCTCAAAGCTCCCCTTCCCAAAACTCTACCTACCCATCACAACAAAAACAAATCAAAATCTCAAAAAAGAAACAAGCTTTAAGATTCAAAAAAAAAAAAAAAA
>Ga0325402_1006506_pt1 | contig 11059 bp, 7 predicted proteins | sample PopdelMetagenome_22_FD_207212 | JGI IMG/M metagenome (GOLD analysis project Ga0325402, IMG submission 207212) | Populus deltoides microbial communities from Bellville, Georgia, United States - Xylem-PdKOR-R3 | ecosystem: Host-associated > Plants > Phyllosphere > Stem > Wood/Secondary xylem...
AGACCCAATGGAGGTCGGCACTTGTGTGACAATTGATTGCTATACCTAGCAGTAAGCAATTTTGAATTATTGAGTAGGCCTGAATTAGCAGCACTCAGTAAACTAGATAGGCTCTTAGTTTGGAGAAATTGCGTATATAATTCCCTTCTGATCAGTGCCAATCAAGCTAATTAAGCTAGGATTATAAACCCTTGATCGCCTTCTCCCTACAACTTAATATGCACGAAATGATTGATAAAAATCACAAGCAATATTCATTCAGATTATCCTCAAAACTTTGACTGTACCTGTGTTAAGATTTGGGACTCCCATGTAGGTAGATTTATCAGAAGGCACTTCATGACAAAAAGTTAGATCTCCGAAATATTAGCAAAGCAAGCAAACTTTTTTGTTTGCCCTGCAACGACTATTGTACAAAGTTGCAGAGCTCCTTTACTCTTTTTGGCGCAGCCTCTTTTTTCTTTTTTTTTTCGTTCTTTTTCCAGCATTGCTATCAGAGCATCCAAGTAAAGATATCGTGTTTGTTTGTGGCTTGCACGTCAGTGTGCTCTTAGAAGTACAAATACAATTAGGCTAAGCCATGCACTTATTGCATCCACCATGTTCTTCTTTGATATCCAACCTTGTCCTTTTTAACCTTTGTTGTCTTAACTTTAGAGTGCTGAAAGCGAACACCCAAGTTAGGTGATGTAGGCGGGAAGTTACGGGGACAAAAACAACTTCGAAAAAAAAGTGAAGAAGGTTATAAATATGAATTCTATATCCATTATTTTATTATCTTAGTGGTGTTGCCTACTTAGATGTTCATAAGAATTTTAAATAGGTCATAAACTCATATATCTACTAAGAAATAAATGAAAATTCAAAAGCATCAAGGAAATTGACACAAAATCTAAAATAAAACAATAAATCCAAAAAAAAAAAACCTAAGAAGATTAACAAAATTGGCCCAAACAACAACTTCTGAATCTAATTTTAAAAGATCTAATGGTCTATTGAATGATAGAATGTTTATCAATAAGAAAATCACCTATATAATCACATGAAAAAATCTAAGCCCGATTCAATGATGAATCTCCTGTTATCGCTATTTAAAGCCACCATCTTGGTTTGGCGTGACCAGATATCTTATTGGTTTGTAAAAACATTTGTTAGACCATCCATATAGTCCATCTATGGCAAATCCCCATCCATTTATGACATATCCTAACTCAGATGCTAAAAATCTTTAATTTCCATAAGCTCAAGTGCATCATTCTTCCTCGGTTGGAGAGAACTCATCCTCAAGTTATGTTCTTCATTTAAATAAGATGTCAAGTGTTGAACATTAAAGACATCAGAAGTCTTCAGATGATTGAGAAGGCAAAGTTTATAAGCATTGTCATTTATTTTCTACAACACCTCACAAATGCTTATCTTTCTTTTCTTCAACTTGTTGTACTTACTAATTAGAACCTTGTCACGAGTAAGAATTGCTCATACTATATCACCAACCTCAAACACCACTCTCCTATAATGAGTATCAGTCAGGGCCTTATACTTAGCATTAATATTAATGGTTGTCTTCTTGACCTGTTTATTAACACCATACAAGTAATATGCCATACCTTTAACTTGAAGGATTGCTCATACTAAATCACCTACCTTAAATGCTACTATCTTATAATGAGTATCAATCAGGGCCTTATACTTAGCATTAATGTCGGCAATTGTCTTCTTGACCTACTCATGAACACCATACAAGTAATATGTCATACCTTCAACTTGGACGCTCAATCGTCCGATATGAGGAAAATGTGATAACTCTAGCATTCTAGAAGAATTCTTTCTATAAATAATATTAAATGAACTTAGTTGTGTAGTCTAATTCTGAGATCTATTATAAGTAAACTCTACTTGCAACAATGTTATATCCCACCGATTTGGCTTGTCTTCTACTAAACTTCACATCAAGTTTCTAAGTCTACAATTAACCTCTGCCTATCTATTTAAGAATGATAAGTATTGTTAAAGTTCAGTTGAGTTTCCATCTTTTTCCTATAACCTCTTATAGGAATTACTCATAAACTTCACATTTATATCTGAAGTGATGGACTAGGAATGCCATGTAAACAAACCTCCTCGCTGAAGTAAAATTAGGTTATTCGGGATACATCCATGGTCTTTTAACAAGCTATGAGATAGGCCATCTTCCAGAACCTATCTATAATAATAAAAATAGAACCTATGGCTCGTTAGGTATAAGGTAAGTGCAACATAAAATCTATACTAACATCTAGCCATAGAGCATCAGAAACCGGTAATAGAGTATACAACCCAACATTAGATAAGGCTTATTTGGGATAGAATAATTACTTCATGACTGGGTTATCACAAGCCACAAGTCGTTCAAATATCCAGCCTCTAACGAAAATCCATACAAACTTTCAGTGGAAAATCTCTTATACTCTTTTAAGATAGAGAGATTATTATGTATTTAAGTGCTAACTCTTTTATTTTGTGTTTTTTAGGTGTTCTATAATTACACAGGTTTTTCTTTTTTTATGTATTGTATAAAAAATAAAAGGTCCAAAATTTTATTTATAGGAAAACTTGAAAATCATATAAATGATAAAATATTAATTTATCCCTGAATAATATTACATATATTATTTCAGGAAAATTTTTTTTTAATTCAATCAAGTCCGTACTTGATCTTTTTTAGGTCTAGAATTGTAATTTCCTATATTAATTACATTTTAGTCTTAATTTCTGAAACTTATTTACAATCAAGTCACACTTGATTAATCATCACAGTTTAATCTATGGCCAATGATTCTTATGTGTGTGACTCATTAGGTTTCCTAATAAATTAGTTTAAATATAAATCACAATCCTAAATAAAATAAGATTAAATAAATTGATTTATTATCAACTCAACAATTGATTGATTTATATTTAAAGATTAAATACAATATCTAACAATCTATCATGATCCCCCAAATAGTAGGAAATACATAAGTGGTTTAACTTGATATTTTCACTAATGAGTTTCTTAGTGTAATAATATTTTGATTTAGACATTATAACATGGAGTGTGTCTATTCTTTCAAATCATGTTTATTTTCAATACCATAGTTATTAATTTTTTGAATAAGATTTAAAACTCTTTTCAAATCTCATTCCATTTTTGGGCAATGATTTACAATCAATACTATTTGAGAATATATGGAACATTTTTTCTAATTCACCTAAGGTGATGAATCCTCTCTTGACCACTCAAATACCTTCATATAATTCATATTATATTTAATATCTGTTTTTTTGTTACCCTTAATTAGAACAACATATGGTCAGGATCAAAGCATAACATTTCTTATATAAGATAACTTAGTAATATCAAGTATAAAGATTACTTACATAATCGTAACAAGAGTTTTTCCATAGACATATGTATCCTCTCCATATGAAATTCTCATATTGATCAATTCAATATACATGTCATTTGACAAGCACATACATATTAATTCTAGGTATTCTTTATACATTAACTTATAAAAACAATTGCTTCTTTTTAATAAAAAAAATAACATAATATATATCAGTCTCAACAACTCTAATTAATGTATGTTTTTTATAGAGTATTGATCACGAATAATACTTTAATGCAATAAGAATCCTATAATTATAACAACTTTATAATTTTCTTTGTAAATCATTTTTTTCCCTAAGACTGTATCTTTACTTTATATTCATTAATCAAATATTTGATGAATATTAAAGATAAATAAAGCCTTTGTTAAAAATTGAATATGTTTACACGAACAAAGTCAATGCTACGTGTAACTAATCGATTGACTATTAGGCATATATACTAACACTCTAATCATCTTCTATTTCACTAACTAAAAGCTAGATTCGACCTCATCTATACACCAAAAGGTACTTCTCTTTAGACATTCAATAATGAGTGCGGTGAGATAACTAAAGTTTTAGATGGATTTCTTATAAAATGATGCAAGTCTGTGAAAGATCCAAACATCATGAATACTCATTGGAGTTAACCACTCTATAATTACAAAAATCTTGGATTGATCATCCTGAACACCATTAATAAACACAATAAAACCCATAAAAGAAACATTATTAGTAAAGACTTACATTTCTCGTAGTTCACAAACAATCAATCATTTCTTAAATTGTTAAAAACAACCCGTAAATACTCTAAATGAGAATTTAAAGTGGGACTATAAATCATAATTTTATCAAAATAAATCACAACGAGACTTCTCATGAATGACTTCAATACCCGATGGAAGTCTGTGTTAATATAACAAGTCTTCTCATAATTTTATCCCAATAAATGATTTTTGACTTTCCTTGTCTTTACCGCATCTTTTTTAATTGTTCTCACTAGGTAGATGCCTAGCTTTTCAGTCTAATTATGATCAACTTAACTTATGTCTACTTAGAAAACTCTTTGCACTGAAAAATCCTTTAAACTTCGTTCAACCAGTTTATGAAATCCTCTACTTATAAAGCTCACATAAACTCATGGATTTTTATATGAAAACTAAAGTACCCATACTTATTCCTTTCTTGATAAAGAGGCCATATCTTATGATCATGCCTCTAGTTTTTAATGATGGGTAGTGACCCATAATCAATCCCCTAGTCTTGGTCTTATAGGTCTCTCTTCTCCAACTTGCAGGTTAACTCTGTTATCTACCCTTGCATGTCCTTTATTATGAGCTCTTAAACATTTCTCTCCCAATAAAAAGCCTTTTGTCCCTTCTTAATCATGCTCTACTCTACAACTTCTTTTTACAATGGTTGTTAGAAACACATAGCAAGCAAACAAATATTCATGAGATTACAACACATAATAAATTATAAACTTAGCATCATTGGACTCTGATACAAATAAACACAAACAAAATCTATAAGGATAAGAACAACATAGAAAACATAAAATATTTTATAAGTAAAAACGGTTGTAGATGTAAACTTTAAAATTCATAGTTTTATTCTTTAAAAAATAAAACTAATATCTTAGAGGTTTATAAGACATTTAAATAGTCCAAAAAACTCTATCTCTACTAATAAATAAATAGAATATCAAAAGCATAAAGGAAATCAACAAAAAATCCAAAAAAATAAAAATAAATCCAAAAACACCCTAGGAAAATTAACAAAATTAGCCCAAATAACAACTTCTAGGCCTAATTTTATGAGATCCAATGGTATGATATTAACAAAATGGTTTCTTTTAAAGAAAACTACTTATAGAATCACCTGGAAAAAAAAATTAAGCCTGAACCAATGATCAAATATTCTATTATTGCTATTTTAACCACTACCATGGCCTGACATGACTAGACTTCTTCTTAGATCTAGCATGTCCCATTAGTTCATAAAAGTATTTGTTAGGTTATCCATATAGTCTGTTTATGGCAAATACTCATCCAATTATGACAAATCCTCACATAAATACTTAAAACCTTTAGTTTCCACAAGCCTAACTGTATCACTAGACACCAAAAAGCTAGAGTTATTCACTAAATTGGTTAAATTTCATTCAGTTATTGATACAAACATATACAAGAAGAAGAAGACAACAAGAAAGGATAAGAACAAAATTGAAGTTGAATAGGGTTTTCACACGAGAATCCTAACTCGTATTTTATTACTAAATGAATAATTATGATATAATATGCCTCATTAAAAGGTTTATAACTCTTGAAATAGGTCAAAAACTAATATTTACAAGGTAGAAAAATCAAAATCCTAAATAAACAAAGAAACACAATAATAAATCCAAAATTAAACTTAAAATTCAAAAAGAAAAAGAAATGTAATGAAATTGACTCAAACATCTTTGGGGCCTAGTTTGAGGGTCTTCTATAACTTAGTTGGTTGTATCAAGTCAAGCCTCTTAGAGATATAGGCCTGTGAAATTATTTGGTAAAATCAAAGCTCCATCCAATGGTCGGATAAAAAGTTATGACTTTTTTATGTTAAGTTGTATGTTTGACATGAACAAGCTTTTCTTAGGCCTAAACCTATTTCACTAGTCCGTAAATAAATATGTTAAGATTTCTATATGATCCACTAATAATAAATCTACAATTAACTATTCAAAATTATATAACTCTTGTCTGTATCAGCCCTCCCAGGTTGGACAGAACTCGCCCTTAAGTTTTGGTCATCTATAAAGAACAGATAAATGTTGCACATTAAAAATATTTGAAAAGTAAATTAAAAGATAGAGTCTTCATACATTATTATTGATCTTCTATAACATCTTTCATAAACTGATCATCATCTCTTTAAGTTGGTGTACTCCTCCCAAAGGAAATCTATCTCGAATAAGCAATGCTTATATAAAGTCTCCTACCTCAAATATGAAATTTATATAATGAGTATTAGCTTGGGGTTTATACTTGGCATTACTATCTGAAATAATTTGCTTAACCTATTTGTGTACTTCACTTTGATAATCTGTCATACCTTCAGTCTGGATGCTCATCCATCCAATACAAGGAACATATGGTAACTGAAGCACATAAAAAAGACTTTATCTATACACAATCTCAAATACACTTAGTTAAGAGTTTAATTTTTAGACACGTTATAGGCAAACTCTGTTTATGACAAAGCCAGATCTCATTGCTTATGGTTTTCTCCTACCAAACTTTGCAGTAAATTCCCTAAGTTATGGTTAAGCACTTCAGTCTAACCATATATTTACGGGTGATAAGCCATGTTTAAGTTTAGTTAAGTACTAAGCTTTTAAACTCTTCTAAAGATCACTTATAAACTTTATATCTCGATTAAAAATAATAGATCTAGGGATTTCATGCATGCAAATAACCTTTTTAAAGTAAAGGTAAGTAATCCAGGAAGTATTTATGGTCTTTTTCCATGTAATAAAGTAGGTCATCTTTGAAAACCTATCCACTACTATAAAGATTAAACTCATACTCCATTGGATACGAGTAAAACCCAATATAAAATACATACTAACATCCAACCAAGGATAATGTAAAACATACAATGCAATATATAATCCAATATTGGTTAAGGCATCCTTGGATGACTAACAAATAACAAACTTCTTTATGAATTTCAATACTTGACTTTCAATACTTGACTTAACAGTTTAGGCTAATAGTAATATGATGACATGAGGGTTATGTCTGATCATGCCTAAAACGACCTTCACAATATAACTTATGAATGACATGTTCATGTAGATAATAATTTAAGATTCATAATTATACATTATAAAATAAGTAACCATTCACAAGTACCATATCACCTTGTTTACCTCCATCTATCAACTTAAAATAAATCTATCTAAAAATAGATCTTTTAGGTACAACTTTCTAAAGGATTCAAATTATATCATATAAGTATGCATAATGCTGAGTTGGATAACTCATCTACTAAATGCATCAACAACTTTATTCAGACTATCGGATTGATGCTTTAGAGAAAAAATGCAATTTTATATAAAAGATACCTACTCGGCTTGTCAATAACTCTACTTTTGCTAGATGTTAATATACTTTTAAAATCTCATGATTAGTAATAAGTATGAATTTCTTTTGCACTAGGTAATGCCGTTAATACATTAATGTTTGAACAATATCATAGAATCTTAAGTCATACATAAAAAAATATTCTTTAAGCTTTACAACGTCTTCCTAAAAAATGTTATAGGTCTTCTATCCTGGCTAAGAACACCTTTAATGCCTGGACCTGATGCATCATAGTTCACATTAAATAATTTACCAAAATCAAGGACTGCTAATATAAAAGCCTTAGTCATCTCTTATTTTACCAACTAAAAATTAGTTTTTGCTTCTTCTATCTATTGAAAGGTATACAATTTTGATCACTTAGTACTAGGCAAAATTAAAGTACTGAATTTTTGGATGAATTAACTATAAAAAGATACAAGTTTATGGAAATTCTGAGCATCATGTATACTTTTTGAAATTGGCTATTATATAGTTGCCACCACTTTGGACTAATCACCAAAGACATCATTAACAAAAAAAAAATTAACAGAACTCGGGAAAATAATAGTATTGGTGAAGAAATTACATTTTTTTACAATTATTACACAAATGATTAGTTTTAATGTGTTAAAAACAGTTTGCAAGTGCTCCAAGTACGACTCTTAAGATGAATTATAAACTAAGATATCATCAAAGTAGAATACTATAAATCTGTTTATGAGCGGTCTTAACACCTTATGCATAAATATTATAAAAATGCTAGAAACATAGGACAACCTAAATGACATCACCAACCATTCATACAACCTATGCCGCATCTTAAAGGTTATGCTATACTTATCCCCCATTTTGATCCTAATATGATGGTAGCTACTTTTAAGGTTAATTTTTTTAAAATACCTTAAAACTAGCTAGTTTGGTAGCTATTTTTAAGGTTAATTTTTTTAAATATCTTAAGAATAGCTAGTTGATCCAACATATTATCTAGTTATAATATGTGATACTTGTACTTTATAGTGATTTGGTAGATGACTCTATTATTTATGCACATATGTCATGAACCATTTTTTTTCAAAACCAAAAAAGTTGAAACTACTCAAGGGCTTATGCTTTCCCAAATATACCATTTCTCCAACAACTTTACCACCTACCGCTATAATTATTTAGAATCCTTGAGATTGAGTCTATATGTTGGCTTATTTGATAGGTCAGAACCTAGGATCAAGTCAATCCAGTGTTGAATGTCTCTCATATAGGGCAACCTTTGAGGAGATTCTTTTGGTATTATATTTTTAAATTCTGTCAAAACTCCCTGAATTTCTAAAAGATTGTTTTCAGCCCTTTCATCCATAATATCATTACTAAGCATTAAAGTATACACCACCTCTTATTCTCTACCTCATTCATGAATTAAGACAAAGATAACAAAATCTTCCCCTTATTTAAATTAGTTTCAGTAATTACCTTTTTCTTTGTAGACGCTAATATTATATACTTTCTTTTTATATTGAGGGTGTACATATTACACTATCCATCAAGCAAAACACCCTTATCATATTGTCAAGGGATGCTTAATAACATATGACAAGTATCTATCAACATCATATCACATTAGACATTATAATAATATTTCTTCCATGATAAATGACACAAGACATCAATTATCTATGACTACCTCGATATCTTTTTTCAGTCAAGTTAGATTTTTAGGCCTCGAGTGGTTTTCTGTTTTGAATTGTAGTTTCTTCACTATGTTTGAGAACTCTATATATTTGCAGCTACCACTATTAATTATCAAATTACATATTTTGTCTTTAATTGTACAGGTTGAATAGAAGATATGGGTGTATCACTAATTTTCACTCGAGTTAATTTTTTGAGTTAACATACTCTCTCGAATAACCAAGTTATCATTTGCATCTATGTGAAATATCTCCCCAATGTTATTAGAATCATCAAAGACAGGATCATATACCTTATCATGCTCTTTTGGCTGCAAATTCTTATCCAAATGACTATTTGGCTTATGATACTCATTAGTCTGATACCTTTTCTCACAATATCTATAACATCAAATTCTAAAAATAAAACCAAAGCTTGACTTATTGTTTGTTGAGGGATTGGTTTGGGTTGAGCAATCATCACTTTTTTTAATCATTGTTACATTTTATTCTATAATTTTAGCCAGTTTAGAAATATATTTTTGGCTACCCTAACAACCTGTTACTTCTCTACCATCATATCCCTCTGATAGGCTTTTAAAACTATCCATAAATACTGTAAACATAGCATATCTTGGATGGACTACCATAAAACATTTAGTATTTGGCTAATAGTTGGTCTTTTATTTGGAAAAATCATTCCTTATTACCAACTAATAAAATCCATTAGTACAATCAGCAACATATATATCTTATTTTCTTAGTGTATGGAGGAGTCACTAGTATAAAGTTTAGGCATATTTGAATGGATAAAAATTCTTCTTAATTTTATTTCAATCATGAATCATTGGCTTACCTTACCTTTTTTATGACCTCTTCAATTGCTCCCACTAAGCAAAAGTCCACCCTTTTAATATAATGGTGATTAATCTCGCCTTTATCTTTTTTAGAACTTTCTTGTACTAAAAAGTTCTTTCTACTTTATTCAGTTAATTGATAAACTTTTCTATATGAAAGGTTCTTACAAAATCAAAAGGCTTTATTTGAAATCCTAAATCTTTACGATACTTTTTTTTAAATAAAGAGATTGCTTTCTTTTATATCTTATTTAAAAAGGGTTCTTAATATTGGCTAGGAATCTATGGTCATTATACAAAGATAGATTGTAGAGGTGATAATAATTGGTAGAATGAGAGGACATAAAGGCTCTCAATACTATCATTTTATGTCCTCTATTACCATCTCTTAAATGTCATTTTTGCAAGGATGAACCTCCTTATCTCCTTTAACCTAATAATGTCTAATTTTATATCTCATTTTTCAAACATAATTGTTTAGCAGGATATAATAAGAAAATAACGATTAGGAATAGTTAAGCTTTAATAACAACTTACATAGATGGACATATAAAAAGACATCAAACAAGAATAAGAATAGAATTAAAATGAAATGAAATATGATTTTCACACAAGAAACCTAACTTATATTTTTTTTATTAAATGAATACTTTTGATATAGTTTGCTTTTCTAAAAAGTTTTTAACTCCTTAATTAGGTCAACAATTGACCTTTAAAGATAGACAAATTAAAATCTTAAATAAAAAAGAAAAAACAACAATAAATCCAAAAAGAAAAAAGAAAAATAATGAAATTAACTTGAAAAACATATTTGAGGTCTAGTTTGAGGGTTTTCCAAAGCTCACCTAATTAGAGTAAGTTGGGTCTTTTATAAAACAAAGCTTATAGAATTATCTAGTGAAATTTAAGACTGATCCAACAACAAGATCGAAAGTTATGATCTTTTTATGTCAAGTTGTATGTTTGGTGTGAATAAATCTCTTCTTAGGCTCAACCCAATCTCACTAGTCCATAAATAAGAATGTTAGACTTTCTA
>Ga0325402_1006510_pt1 | contig 11056 bp, 10 predicted proteins | sample PopdelMetagenome_22_FD_207212 | JGI IMG/M metagenome (GOLD analysis project Ga0325402, IMG submission 207212) | Populus deltoides microbial communities from Bellville, Georgia, United States - Xylem-PdKOR-R3 | ecosystem: Host-associated > Plants > Phyllosphere > Stem > Wood/Secondary xylem...
GGCAATAACAATCACAATTCAACAGGAAAAGTAATACAAATATTGAATGCACTGATTAAATAATACAGATTTATTGAATGTACGGGGTTCTAATTTGCTCTTTCATATGCTAAGAACTTCGAATCCAAGTTTACCAGCTATTCCTGCCAACGAAGGAAAAATATCACAGTGCAAACCATAATGAGGTTTCTTATTCCGAGGTCACAATTGCACATGTATAAAAAAAAAAAGTACAAAGACCTCTCGACAAGGAATTTTTATTCCCTCGTATATAAGTTTCTTGTTGGGCTACACTTTGCCCATACACGAAAGATTCCACCCAAATGGGAAAAAAAAAAAAAAAGGGAAAAGAGAGAAATTTACTGGGATTGGATGGCGTCCTTCCCTTCTCCACTAATCTCTCTGACTGCCTTATTAATGAACAAATGATTATGAATGACAAGAATGCAGTGATTCAGTCCATGAAGACCACTGATCAGGTACAGTAAGAAAGTATGAAGTCATTGCTTTTCGGAATCTTTTCTTGTATTGTTTTGGAGAAACAATTGTTGGGGAAGCATTTTTCGGACCGCCAAGTATTCCAGATGCCTTAACCCACGTCTCTAAATGCTTGTCCCATGTATACTGTCTCATGAAATCAATGATCCCCAAAACCAGCTCCTTCCGCTCATCATCCACTCCAACGAGCAAAGAGTAGTCCATAACATCAACAGACTGTACAAGCGTGGAGACACGTGAAAAACAATTATAACAATGATATCATAGAAAAGAAAAATGCAATTCATTGATCCATGGCTTAGCAAGGTCCTCGAAACAAAAGAAAAGGAAAAGAAAGAAGATATCTAAACAATACCAAAACTGGAAAAATTATTTAGGTTTCAAGTGATGCCATGACTTCATTTTGATTAAACAACAAATATCATTTTCGTTTCATGCAAATCAAGCCTTTTTTCAGTCTTGACAATTAAAACATGGAAATCTACCTGCTAGTTTCTCACAGTATACAGAGGTCCGCACTGAAGAATTAATATGATGAGAGCATTTTACGGGAGATTTCCTAGTAGAAAAGACAAGATTGGAAGTACTTAAGATTACACATATCATTCAAAGACAAACATAATAGTGTTCGGTTTATTAACGTATTAACTGAAGACCTTGATCACTCATGTAATTATCAAAAGAATGTACTGAACAGGGAGGGGAAGGCGGCTGTTTATGAAAACTAAAGTTTCAGGTCTTTCTGGGTTCTGGCTGCTACTGCTTTTGAATTTAATTTTCAGAAACTGGATGTTTGATGTTTATTGCAATTACTGAAAAAAGAAAAAGAAAACCAAAAAAGAGAGTATAAAAGACCCGATGCCAAAACTCCAAACCTTTTCATGTTTACAGTGGTGAGATGTTAAACAAAAAGCTTACTGCTAAAAATGACGTATCATTCCATATAGCTCTCTCAAGGCTTCTCTTCGCCTTACTTCCAAGAAATATGGGCTCTGTACGCAGTCTTTCCACTAGATTCGTATCTAGTAACACCTTGTTAGACCCAGATGTGTCAGGATTGTAGCGGGATCGAGAAGAGCCCTTAAGGTCGTAGACTTTCCCAATATTTCTGTTAAAAAAGAGGTTTTCCATCACCATCAAATCCATTTTTGTTTCCTTGACACCTCTCAAATGCTTTACAGTAACCTGCCACCAAACTCATTAGATAAGAATCACATGAAATCATATGTATTTCACCCCTACACCCAGCATCACCCACCCATGTAAGGTGTACATTCTCATAAAAGAAAAGGACAAAGTCTAACCTGATAAATACCAAGAATTTTTGCCAAGCAAGTGGGGCTCCCTGAGTTGAGAGAATCAATCAGATACTTGAAATATTCTGGGGCAAATTTCTCGAAGGACTCCAACTCAGTCTTTTTTACTTGTTTTATGATGAATCTCTCATCCAATGACTTGGCAAAGTATACATTGCTTTTTCCTCCTTGCGCACTCCACTTCTGGCAGCGACTCAGTGAACGAACAAAATCAACATCACTAGGGCAGCATTTCTTCCTAAGAAAGTCAAACTGCTTCCCAAAATAACAAGTAACAGAAAACCACACTTTGCCTTCAGCAATTGAAGAAGCATCTTCATAAGAAATTGTCAAGTGTGGAGATTTTTTTGAATCCATAAACAAGGTGCCCAAGGTTGAAAAAGGGTCTTCAGACCCAGAACTTCCATAGCTCATATAATCTAGGTCCATGGAATCTAAAGACTGCCAGGCTGAAAAAGAGGAAGCTGCAGAATCTTCTTTACTGTGCTTAATTGTACTCCAGATCCCTCCACTCTCATTTGACCTATCAGTAACCCAATCCTCATATTCCTTAGAACTGAGGGCATAGGAAACTACACTTGCAAGATCGTTGTCATACACACCTATAACTAAGTCACTGTTGGCCCTCACTGGTAACAATAACCGAGCTCCTCCAGCCATATTAGCTGCGGAGGAGATAAATGAGTGTGTGGAACTGTGCATTAAATTCAACTTATGTGCCTCCAGTGGCAATGTCTGGGAACAAGTCCTCATTGCATTTGAAACAGGATCTCTCACCATACTCCTGTAATCTCCAGATGCATGGAATGATCTGATAGTCGACAAATGCAATGGAGGCAACCCTTTCTGGATTCTTTCTTGGGCTCTCAATGCAGAATCAAAAGAATGAACTCTCTTTGGTGCCACCATCCTTCGAAAAGGAGGATTGTCAAACAAATTTGGCTGCCTGACAGACACAGGTTGGAATCCATCTGCCTCTGCCTGAGATGCATGCAGAGGTTGAACTTTAATTGGAAGTTGATCGGTACCCGTCCATGCAGAATCAATTCTGTCAGACAGATTGGAAGCATGGGAAGGGATGTCACTAAATAATGTCTTACTCGCGGTTTCCTCACCTGCATGCACTTCATCCTCTGTGTTATGATAACATGATGGCAACATTGAATGTTTAAGAACACAATGTTCGAAGGATAGACCTGTTTCTTTCTTCTCTGACTGAAAATCATTCCCTACATGTTCCTGTGATTTTGAATAGCCAGAGATATTTTCTTCATGATCATGGTCAAGCTTGCTATCCTTGCAAAATATATCGTTCTTCAAATCTTTCAGCTCAGTATAAGACACATCCCCTTCTTTAGCCTTGACAAGATAGTTTGTCTTAAGGAGACAGTCCAGTGAATAAAGCTTCCGATACCAAACATGAGAACCAATTAGAAGAGCACGTCTTAAGCGATTGAGTTCTAGAATGTCCATGGCTGTTTGATCCAACTGTAAACTTTCCATAACTGCCAGTTGTAGCATGCCCTGTTTGCAAGGGGACTGATTAAAAGATTCATCACTTGGAATTGGTAAACATTATGCACAAGGATAAACAGGTTGATAACAGCATTAGACAATAAGCCTCTGGTAATAACACTCCATAGATCAAAAGAGCTAACACTAATTTTCCAAGGGAAAGTTTTAAGAATCAGCATGTACTTACACTGTAATTGTTTTTTTCCTTTACGAGTTGATCTTTCAGCTCCATGATGTGATTCTGTAACTCATTGGTATCTGGCAATTCACTTCCAAAATATTTACTTCTCTGTTCCATGCTGTCAAGCACACCAAATATCTCACCATAGAAGGTTTCCATTTTTCCCAAGAGCTGTTTCGGAAGAAAAAAGGTTCAAAATATCAGTTCTACATTAAATCAGTCTAATTTAACAACATGCAGTAAGCAAGCCTGCATTCTTAAAAAGCACCTCTGCTGCCTCTTTCCTTGTCCACTCTTGCTGAACAATGCCGTTGAATTCAAGCATTGATGGCGGTAAATGGACATTGAGAATATCAACAGGGGAATACCGGAAGAACACAACCATGCTCCCAAACCTGAGAGACTTTTCCATGAATACCGAAAACACAGAAAAAGCCAATAATGATAAATAATAATTCCATAACTACAAAATTTACCCATAGAATCTAAGACAGTCCCTCTGCAATGAATGACCACAGGGTGCAACACGATTGGCAGTTGCATGGTTTGAAAAGCTCAGTTCCAAAAACTTCCCAAAAGAAAGTCCCCAGGCAGCATCTGACATGACAACTCTACGAGTTGCTGGTGGAACTCCATCTATATGAGCACATCTTAGGCATCGGTGCCACATCCATATCTTACCATCATGATTTCCAGGTAGTTTTACAGAGGAAAGGGATCTAACATTGATTGTAAGATTACCCTGCTGATGAGTGAAACACAGAACATGTGCTTCGGCTGGCTCCTTACATGACCTACAGCATGATTTCTGGAGACAACAAACCCATTAATATCTAAGCTTCAGATATGTAACAGGAGTCATGAGAAAGATAAATGAAACCGATAATGAGTCACCTGATCAAACAGATCATCACGAAGATATCTTCCGAGTGGCTTATCAGAATTTCCATAGAATTTTATGCGCAGAAGCCGAGAGCGTTCGCATACAGTTCCTTTCAGCACACAGCGACTTGAAAATGATACTAATATGCTCTGGTATGTGTCAGTGACTGAGAAATATTCACTGGAAAGCTCATCTTCATCAATCTTCTCAGATTGTACTGATTCATGAGTCGCCAAAAGTTGTCCCTCTTCTTCAGCCATGATATCTTGTAGTTCTGGCTGCGAAAGATTTTTGATACCAGGGGAAACAGCGAACATCTTTAGACCCTCACATTGACTTGCAGAAAATGCTTCCAATCCCCCCGCATTAGACACTAAATTGCCATGGCATGCAATAGAGAATTCATTTCCAGACCTACAAGTGACGGAACATGGAGATAAAGGATGAATGACACCAGCATCAAGGTTCCCAGTCAATGATTCTGATCCTTCATGCTCTGGTTTAAGACCCAGTGATCCATCATCCTGAGCAGACAAAGCAACTTCAGCATGGCAAATCATTGGAGGGATAACTGAAATGGAATTATCTGCTGCTGTTCTCTCAGGAATAGCAATTGAGGGTCTACTTGTCATCTTAGGAAGACTTGCACCCTCATCGGCAAGGAAAGAAGTCTCAAGGGACAAGTGATAGGCTGCAAAAACTGCATATTGAATAACATGCTTGACCTTCTTTAGCTTTTCGCGACATGTGCCCCTCAAAAGGACCTAAGATATGGACAGGAACAACTTATCAGAAACCAAAATCAAACTCTGAAACTTTTCTCTTTGCAAATCTTAAGAAGACCATGTAGGATCACAGAGCAATTACAAGATAATTTTGGTGATAGAAAATAACCATTGGGCGTTTGAAGATGTATTTTAAATATGAAGCTCCAAACTTAATTGTATTGCTTCAAAAGTATGACGCAACTTTCATGTGAAAATGAAGCAAAATCAGTCAAAAGTGTTCAAAATGAACCGAATCACCAACATAACAAGCCAGCATACTTTCTTTTCTCACTTATTTAATACATCAATAGTCTACACAAAGTCGCCAGTAAAATACCCGGGAAGGGCATCCTTTATGCTTTGAGCAATGCAGCATAGGATGGCCTCATTATGTAGTAGACATCTTTTTTTCTCTCATTATCGTGGTCCATGAACCCTAGTAAAATGGATCAGACCTAACTGGACAAGAATTAAAAGAGACAATTTCCTATCTGGGAAGCACATGCACTTGCTTTAGTTGAATAAACATGAGATTCTTCCATGAGTGTATATAAAGAAATCTTAGGTGACATTCTCTCCCTAACAATTCTTGGTTAAGCATTCCACTCTATAAGATGTAAATTATTAGGAAAAAACAATCAGAAAACTGCATTTTGCAGAATGTTTAATAGATCATGGACAATATTGACTTTGCGCAACTGGATGCATTATTACACAAGTCTGAAGTGAAGTAAACACTAGTCAAAGAAACCTCCATTTCCAGTGTTGCAAGGGGGTAAATTCACGACACAGACCAGCAATGAGGAAATAACTGGACAAGGTGCATCTCTATATATTTAAGAACCTCACCTAGCTGAATCCAAATTCAATGAAAATTAAAAATAATTTAGAGTTGATTACATACCGTGCAACCTAAACGCCTTGGACACCCTTCAAAAGACATCAATGTTTTAGATGGCTTTTTGTTGAACTGATTGCTTGTCTGATGTTCTTCACTCACTCTCTCTACCCTGAATAGTTCACAATGTCCCAGTCGTGTTGTAGAAATATTCTCAAACGATGGACTAATCTGAGCACCTGTGCACCGAGCTATACGTTCCAGTAAAGGCTTTTTTACATTCAGCACCAAGGAAATTTCCTTTCCCAGTAGATATTCTTGGGCATATGGAGATACGCTTTTCTCAACCAGCAGAACGTTTGGGCGAAGAGCCTCTATCTTCGACATGATCAGCTTGAGATGATCATTTTCCTGTGTCAGACAAGAATCCAAATCCTCAACCCATAAATCTTGATATACTTGAAACTAAACAAATTTACAAATTACTTGTGTACCTGTTGCACTAATGTATTAAAAGAAGCCAACTGATTCACAACGCTTTGATATTCGAGTGCTCCTCCTAAAAGAAGTAATCTGGGATTTTTGTATTGTGTGGTCATGCGCTTGTGCTTTATATTTTTTGTACAAACTACTCCCTTTACAAGGGTGCTGCAGCACAGAAGGTATCCACAGCTTAAAAAAATGGTATAACAACAGTTTGAATGAAAAGTACAAGTCGCGTTTGACATAATGCATCAGCAGAACATGTAAAAGTCATACCTATCTCTTGGATTTCCTGATGCTATACATTTAACCTTTACATAATCAACCGGATCCATACTGCCTCCTCTGCTGGTATCTGGTTTCACAAAAGCTGCAGCTTGCCATGCAATTGCTGTGACTATGTCAAGCCATTCTCCATTGTTTTCATCCTTGCTGGCTTTGATACCCTCTCCCTGTAAAAGCTGCGCCACAAGAGCCCTAAAATGCCCCTGTATCATAGCTTTAGTAGGGTCCTTGTTAATCTTATTCTGTTTCTCCTTTGATGGAAATGTGCCAGAGAGGCTACTACTCGATGAGAAAATTGCAGAAGAGTCCCCAATATCATCATCTTCATCATCGTATGTGAAGAAATTACTCTCCTCCTCATCATTTTCATCCTCAGGAGGTGGGGGAAACCAGATAAGGCCATTGCTTTCAAAATCCAATGGCTTTGGAGACTTGTGATATTGATCCCTCAAAACTGACACGTCATCAGAGCAATCATCAGTATTCTCTGGATCCTCAGTCCTTTTGTCAGGCCTGCTTAAAATAGCCATATTTTCTTGATCAAAGGGACCATCACTTTGAGACAATGGGCTTCCTTCTCGCCCCTGCTGTACAGTATGGCCGACTCTACAAGAACTAAAATCAATCCGAGAAGGGCTGTCTAAAGGACTTGATCCCACCGTCTTACAATTGTAAAACTCAAGCCTAGCACTAACACTACTTGAATCTATATCTGAAATATCATGACAGTACTCACTCGATGGGCTGTAAAGGAGTTTCCCAGAATCCTCTGCTTCTTCTTCATCACTCCTGCATTAGTGAATACACATGTAAAGACCCATTCTCTACCCCGGGGGGGGGGGGGGGGGGGGGGCAGACACGGGAAAATTGAAATGATACACAGAATAAAAGCAAAACACGAAAATTGTATTGGAACACTAGGAGTTTTGAGAATTATTACCTGCTTGATGAGCGATGAACAGAAACAGGAGACGGGTGAGCACTAAAAGAAGTCATACTCCTGGTGGTTATTGCATTAGGAGAAAACCCACAATCCCTGGATTCAAGATAAAGGGGAAGAAGATCACTATGGATTGGCTCGGCACTAAAAGAAGGTGATGGTGGCTCAGGGCTACCTCTAGGAGAGTCAGTAGGGTGTACTTTATCACTATTCTTCCTTCCACCATCACGTTTCACAGTAACCCCATTACAGAACTTGCAAGATTTGATAGCCTCCCCAAAATCACCATTTGATTGGTAACCTCTCATGCAATTGAAACACAACCACTTGCCACAACTTTGGCAATGGTATCCATTAAAAAACTGGTTATTGTTTGAATGACACTCACTACACATCTCGACAGTTCCGTTATTAGGCATCTGAAAATTCGCAGACAAACAAGATGCTGAAAGATCACTTGCTCCCCAAGAAATCCAAGACCTAACCTTGTCTAGTAGATCCAATAGAGAAGTATCAGGTATTCCCATAGAAAGAAAAACCAGCCCAATTCAAATCACGACCCCCACTGTCTAAAAAAGCCTCTCTTCTTTGACTTTAGCAGAATTTGGAGGGGATTTGGAAAGAAAATCAAGAAATGAACTCGGTTGACTAGTGTTGAAATCCACGAGAAGGAAAAAGACAAGAAAAGAAAGGTGGGTGCGGTTAATTTGTATGGTATTTTGATATTGAAGATGTAATTAAGAAGAAATCAAGATGAAGAGGAAACAAATTAAGAAAATCCTCCAAGAATCACAAAATATATCCAGGGAGGGCTTAGGAATCCTTACAACAGCAACAGCAACAGCAACAGCAACGGTCACTAGCAAATCTGACAATTGTTAACTAGTATTTACACCACAATTAAAGTTAACACCAACAATAGCAACAACGACAAAAAGATATCCTAAAGAAGAACAGCAGCAACACCAACCAAAGGAGGCACAAGAAAGAAACCTAAGAAATAAAAGAAAAGAAACATCTCACTAACCGATGCCGGATTCATCAAGAATGCATCCGCAGATCGATTCGAGCATATGAAAGAAAGAATCAAATTCCAAGAAAACAAAGACAAAAGGAGAGAGAAGTTAAATGCCGGGCAAAATGAGGATCAAAAGGAGGAGGAAGAACTGTCAGAGTTATGGTTGGTATTATTATTATTATTGATAATAATATTTTTTGCACGCATCTCGATTACTACTAATTCTCTTCTCTTCTTCTGCACTTCTTCTTCTTCTTCTTCTTCTTCTAAATACTATGACTCCTCCTGGTAACGCTACCACCATCTTTCCTGCTTTCTTTTCCTTTTCTTATTTTTATTTTTTATTATTATCCTCTCTCTTCACTTTCTTTAATAAAAATGGTACTCCATGTGTCTGTATTTTTCCTCCTTTTGCTTTTTCAAGAACTTAAAAGAAATGAGTAGCGCGCCCTCTCTTTCTTTCACTCTCTTGTTTTGAAGCATTTCATGATTCTTTCTCTCTCCACAGGTACTTGTATTTTGGATTAGGGTTTTTGATGTTCATTATTGTAATATGACATCAGCTGTCTTCTCTTATTGGCTCGTTTGTGTTAAAGGGTACTAAATAGTTTTTATTACATTTCATGTTCAAGATTTCTCTGTCGATTGGCCAGCGTCCATACGTAATTAATTAAGAATTAATTAAACCTGCAGATCTCGTTCTATTTATTTTTTTCCCCTCTGGTGGGTGATATAGTGATATTTATTTTTATATTTTAAAAATATTTTAAAAATTATTTTTTATTTTTTTATTTTTTTAAATTAATATTTTTTGATGTTTATAAATCATTTTAATATGCTGATATCAAAAATAATTTTTAAAAAATAAAAAATTATTATTTTAATATATTTTTAAATAAAAAACCACTTTAAAAAATAATCGCAATCACACACCTATTATTTAAAAAACTGCAGCTCTCTAAACAGTCGGCAACCACGTAGATAACCCAGAATGAAATTAGTTTAAAGCTTTTCTAGTATTTGGGATTTTTTTAATATAATATCTATATAGATTTTTTACAACTATTTATACGTTTAGTTGACTTATTGACCAGCCCTGGCTTCATATAATATCTATATAGATTCAATCGGACCAAACCAGTTCAACCTTATTTAATAGAGCAAAAAGAAAAAAAAAATATAAATACAAACTTAAGCTAATCAACCTGCCTAACAATTTCTTTTCCACGGAAGAAGGATTCTTTCTTATTACAGTTTTTTTCTTTTGGTAAGCAGGAAGGAAATAAACTAATAAAGAAGATTTCTTTCTTCACGCAATTTAATTACCGTACCACGCTTTTCTAGTCGAGCGTGAGTTTCACGCTTCCTGGGCAACATCTATTCTATAATGTGCTCGTCCGTGTCCTTCGGTGGTGGGTTTTTCTTAAATGAATCTGTTACGGGGGACTGGATTGAATTATATTAATTCCAACTTATAATTTTATATCCAGTGTTAAATAATGCCCTGCATTCCATTCCAATCTCGTTCGGAGAAGAAATAAATAGAAAGGAGAATTTAATTTCAAAGCTCGTCTAAAAAAACCTAAAAGTTTTGTTGCTTGTTCAATTTTACACATTTCTGAAATATTTTTTTATTGTTTTAATGTACTTATATTAAAAATAATTTTTATAAAAAAATATTAATTTAATATATTTTTTAATCAAAAACAATTATTTAAAAGCCGAATTTTTATAGAAAGAAAGCGGTGTAAGATGGCATGTCTCATGCAACATTTACAGGTAAGGTAGGGTGGTTTGGTAGTAAGGGAATTGGTTTGGTGAGAAGACAACATCTCCAGAGATGCGTGTGCTGCTGCCGAGGGTCTGCCGAAAGTGGAGGCTTTTTTCCCACATTTCCCCCCTTTCCGTGTGCTTTATCATGTCGTTTGTCGACGTCTTCTTTGATCAATAATTAAATTCTTCCATGCTTCTAATCTTTTTCTTTTTTCTTTTTTTCTATGGCTTTCAAGGGGCGTGACCAAATTGGGATTTCTGATGTCCTCCTGTCGACGCACCCCCACTCTAGTAGAAAGTTACATCACCTCCATATAAGTATAGACTGTATAGTCACTAGAGAGACAAGCCGTCGATCAGTACAGTACGAGCCGCCGCCGCCCCTAAGGAAAATTATTCATCGTCATCCATAACTCATTTCCATGCGAGGCTTGTTCTAAGTTTTGTTGAATTCCCTTGTAATGGCTTTTTTAGAATCCATGGTCACTTTGCTTTTTAATGGCAAGTTTGGGTTCAAGTGTCCCACTTTTGCATTGCCTATTCATCAACTATAATGTAA
>Ga0325402_1006512_pt1 | contig 11056 bp, 7 predicted proteins | sample PopdelMetagenome_22_FD_207212 | JGI IMG/M metagenome (GOLD analysis project Ga0325402, IMG submission 207212) | Populus deltoides microbial communities from Bellville, Georgia, United States - Xylem-PdKOR-R3 | ecosystem: Host-associated > Plants > Phyllosphere > Stem > Wood/Secondary xylem...
ATTAACTTATTAACCATGATGATATTTTATAAAAAAGTAAATATATCATATTATTTTAAATATTTTATAAATATATTTATATAATATAAACATACATTTTGGGTTAACTTTGAGTGAGTTTCAAGTGAATAGAAACACGCGTATTCTAAAACTTATTGTATCATTAAACAGTGTATTTGTATATAATACGTTTTTTAATTTCATGGATGAATAAAAAGTATATTGCAGAATCTTTAATTGTTTTAAAGTTCCAGGTACCATTCAAGCGGCAAATATATCTCTAGTAGAAGCATTCAAGATTTAAAGGATGGTTTACAGTGTAGTAATGGTTATTTTTCAAATAATTTTTATGTCAAAATATATGTTAATGATTTTTTTTATTTTTTAAAAATTATTTTTGACATCAACACATCAAAACGATCCAAAATATATAAACCATATTAAATTTTAATAAAAAAATTAAATTTTTTAAATACGTGATTTGCACCGTATTCCCAAACGCTTCCTTAAACACTTTATTTTCTTAATAAATATATTAAACTAGTCATTTTAAATTAAATTAATGAATCGATGATGTATGTCCATACTTATATATACTAAGTCTTCTAAAATGTATTGTTTTACTGCAATTACATGGTGAATTTTATCATTTTAAAATGCTTCTCTTTAAGAGAGAGAAAAGTGTATTTTGTGTTTATAAACTATTAAAATCATCGTTTTCTAGCCGATGTTGAATTGGTTGTATCCAAGGTGGAGCCAAGAATTTTTGCTCCTCTAGGCTATTAAATAAATATATAAATTCTTAAAAAGATCAATTATTAATTCATGTACATTAAATTTTAAAGTTAACAATAAAGTTTTAATTCAAATATACTATCTAAAATATAAAAATATAAATTTAAAAGTACATAAAATTAAAATAAAAGTAAAAATAAACTCACTATTGAAGTTATATCTTTCGATGTTTTGTGAAATATAATTCATCTATAATCAAATCTGAATCGATATTGTAACAACCCCTTAACCGAAATAAAATAGCAATCTCATGTCAACTGAAAAATAAAATAATTAAATTTTTTGTCTCTTTCAATTCCTCTTTTCTTCACTTGATTCTTTCTTAGATTAATGTTTTATAAGTTGAACTTTGTAAGTTTACATGGTTATTTTTTTTCTTGGATTTTTTTTGTTTTTCTCTTACTTTTCTCTCTTTCTCTCTCGCCTTTTCTTTTTCTATTCTGCTTCTGCCCAGTCGACAACATATAAAAAGAAGAAAAAGCTGATTTGTTTTATTTTTTAATGGCAAATAACCATTTTACCTTTAATGAGTCAGTTTGCTTTTATTTGACGGTTTTTTTGTTAGCACTACTAAGCTCCGTTCATCCTAAAAATTTAACCAGATTTTATTCAATATATTTTAAGATCTCTCGTAAAATTTCAGCTCAATCTGATGGTTGGATTGAAAATTATGTCAAATAACGTAAAACTGGTCAAATTATGATTTTTCATTAAATTTCTGAATTTCTTTGAAAATTCTGAAATTTTAACCCAAACTAAAATATCATGTTAGAAGCCCCACACAAATTTTCAAAAAAATTTAATAACTCAATCAAGAATTATAATTTTTTTTATATAAAATTAGTCAAAAAAATATTGATAAAATCTTAACCTGAACTATGCCCCCAAACCTTTAACATGCCTCCGCACTTGGTTGCATCATTATGAACGTTAAAAAAAAATAAAATTATGAGAGGATCTCAACCTAATCATTAAAATTATTTTTGAAATAATTCTTAAAGATTTTCATAACCATTTTTCTGATAAGTTTGAATGAGCATGAGGATATACATGACCACTGTTAACATTTTCTATAATAACATTTTACCTCTTCTTCTTTGCGTGTTTTTGTGGGTTTTCACGCATTTCTTTTATCAAGTGATCGGGTGTTCGGAAGCCCCGGTGAACAAGGTTGACATTGTAAGATTATGTTCTATAATCGAAGAAAAGTACGACATCGGCAAGAATTGACTTGACTGAGCGGTTTTGTCTCATTCGAACTAAAACTTAATAATAAAAAAAAAGAACACTGAATCGTCAGAAAAAAAGAACACTGAGTCTTTAAAATAACCATCTACTGCCGGCGATTAAACTTCGACAAACCAACAAATATTAAAATACGAAAAGAACAATTCAAAGCTGACCAAATACATATATGTTTTATTTTTTCAAACTGAATCGTCGCTCGCTCTGCCTCTTTAAGTACCTCTGCAGTTCAAAGCCTGATTCAAACCCTCATAATACTTCAAAATCTCGCCTCCCATCAGATAACTTTGCTTCTAATTAAGGCTGAGTAGTTAGAATCCCACAAAATGAACTCTTCAATGGCAGGAAAATTGCAGTGTTCAAGGCCAGCACCTCTTATGGTCAGCAAGAACTCGTCGAAGATCAAGAAGACGGTGGCTCCAAATCAGGGTCGTTCTTCTCCTGTTATAGTATATCTCAAATCGCCTGACATTATTCATGTAAGGCCAGAGGATTTTATGGGCACTGTTCAACGTCTTACTGGCAAAGCTGAAACTTTCTCAACTACTTCTTCATCGTCACCTCCTACTTCTTGTGTTCCATTGTTGGTAGCTGATCATCACGAGACCATGAAAATGGGTATCTAGGACCTCCAGGAGTTTGAGGATGACTTGAGTGTATCTGGTTCGAGCGACATATTTATGTAGACATTGATGATTGATCTGCAAATGAGAGTGTGGTTGCTGTGTCCATTAATGGCTTCATTTGCTACCAGTTCGAACACTGCTAGTCTTGTTTTTCATTTCCTTTGTTTTTTATTCTCTTATCTAGTCAATATTTAATCCACGTAAATCGACGTAATCAGCTTGAAAAAACAATTATCAACAAACTAATTGTAATTTTATTAGTAAATTTATAAAAACTTACCTTTAACATTCTATAATTTGGTAAAAATTATATTTATTTATCAAAATTTAAAAATTACAGTTTACATTTTAAATTTTAGTCAATATCTTGTAAAATCAACGTTAATAAGAAGTTTTGAGTCTAATTTAAATATCCTTTTTCACTTTATTTAATTTTTAGAATCTTTTACAAAAAATTAAATCAAGTCTAATAATTAGATTAAGAATTATATTTATTTTTATTAAATATATTATTTAACTCGATTAAATGTTTGTTGAATTTGTATCTATTCACTTGATAAGAATATATACGTTAAGCTTTCCATACCAGTTCTAATTGGGTAATTAGAAGATGTAGAAATGGTGGTAAGAGAGAGGAGAAGATGCATTCATTGGGTTTAAAAAACATTATAATGGCAAACATGTAATATTTCAGAATCTTTAATGATTGAGTCCAGCTAAATAGGTAAAGTGAAATAAACTATGTAAATAGTATGATATAAACTGTAAATTTTCAAAGTATAAAAGGGAAATATTTTCATGCTAAAAATACAGGAAGTTTAAAGTAATTTTTCCGTTGATTAATATAAATTAAAAATAATAAAGTCACATTTAAGTTAAATTTTCACCAAACATATTTATGGATAAATAATAAATTATGATTTCAAATAAATTGATTTGAGTCGCTATTTTACTAAACATGTTTTTAACTTATCAAAAGTTATTTATAAAAATAAGTTTTTAATTATAACTCAAAGCTAAAAGTTATAATTCAAAAATCATATATCCACTTCAAAATATCATGTAGATCACACTGGGCCAAGTTAAATAAAGTTAAACAACTACAAGCGATAAAAAAATTATTAAAAAAAAAGACTTAACTTGATTTAATAAATTCATATAATTTTGAAAATATAAATTAAAAAAATGAAAAGGAAATTTTGATAATATTTATTAACTTATGCATATTGAATTAACAAAATTCTTAAAATATAAATACTTAAATAGTAAAAATAAAAAATACATGCTATCCGATAAAAAAAAAAAGAATTCAATTAGAAATATGATGTATACTTGATATATTGACATGCCAGTTTACTGGCCATAGATGTAATATAATGAAAATGCTTGATTATAAATAATTTTAAAATTCACTCATGAAAAAAAAAAATCAAATATCCTCAAATGAAAAGGAAAAAAAATTACATCAATTTTATAATCTCAAGAATTTTCCATTGTTTAACTCTTCACACCCCAAATTAAAAGCAAGACAAATCATGAAAATAGATTTAAGTAGATTTTGGAGTGTTTAAAATGCTGGTAAAAATTATTTTTTAAAGTATATTTTACTATAAAATATATTTAAATATTATTATTATTATTATTTTTAATTTATTTTTTGCATTAACATATCAAAATAATTTAAAAAATAATATAAAATAAAAAAATTAAATTCATTAAAAAAAAAGAGTTTGACCGCAACCCAAAGAAGTCATCTGCCGGACTCACAAACCTGCCCCACGTTTGTTCCCTTTAATAAATGGACGCTGTAAGTTGCTCCCTGAGCAACACGCGTCACGGAATCCTAGCGAGTACAATAACACTTCATCCCCAAATTTCCACTACTAACGTCACTTTTCAATAAAATCTCTGACCGTTGGCGTCGAAAACTAACGGCGTGAAGGACAGGAGGGAAATGAAAACTACGAAAATGTTCAAACCCCAAAAAATAAACTTTTCCGCAACTTTTCCAATCTTTGCTCCCTCTCACTCACTAACCTGCTCATAGTTTTTGTTGAATTTTTGCCTTAATTAGACTCCTATTTTTTAGGGCAAATCGATCAAAAACCCAACAATCCAACAACAGTACCTCGGTTTTTTAATTGAGAGGTTCAAAAATCGGTTTCTCTCGATGCATTATTTCTCCCTGTCATATTCTGCTTCCCAAAGGTAACAGTAACACGTCCTTTCCTTTCCTTACCTTTTTTTTCCTTCTCTTTTTCGTTATTTGTCCATAAAATCCGCATTTGATGTTGTTAGTATAGTTGACACGACATTAGATTGTTAGAAATCGATTCTCACAGCAGTAATTGGATTTATTTGTTTATTTTTTGGTTTAATTTTTGTTAGTTTACTATTTAATCGAAGTAGGAAGGAGGTTTTCAATTGAGTCTTGGATTTCTTTAGATTTAGAATCCAGTTTGGACACTATAGAAAAGCTTATATGGTGTTTGATGTTATGTTTCTCTTAATAATGCGCACTGTCTATTCATCAATTCCAAATTGATTGTTTAGATTCGTTCGTGGGAATATGTGCGAGTGTTAACGGAAGTGTTACGGGAAAATTGTTTGTAGGTGGTGAGTTCATTGGTTTGAAGGAGTTGGGAGTTATAAACGGTCTGAACAGAGTAATTTATGGCAAAAGTTGCTGCACCGGGTGGCTTGTTAGGTTCTGTCACTGTTCAAATTGGTGGTGGTGGTGGTGCTGCTTCTTTAACTGATGGTCCAATGGTTAGAAGGAAGACTCCATCGGAACTGAGAGTAAGTTTTCAACTTGTGCGTTGTTGTGCACTGTGCTTTAGGTTTTTAACTTGGAAGTTTTGATCACTTTTTGGATGGTTGGATTTTGACGTTTTCAACCATTATTGCTGGAATAAATTCAAGTTCACGTGTGCTTGTGGTTTGTCTTCTGTATTCACATTCCTTGTAAATATTGAATAGTAAGGACAGAAATTCTGCTTACCTGCATGTTCATTAATCAATTTATGATCCTTTGTCTTGAACCTTTTTATTTTTTTATTTGGGCGTGTGTGTGGAAATGGTTTGTGTGTATTGACCAGTTTCCTCGTAATTCCCTGACTTTCTTTCTCATTTTATACTTGCTTAACATGTTTGCTTTTGTTTCATAAACTTCCATCTGTATGCTAATCAAATTGGAGGTGTTTTGGGGAGATTCACTTTTCATTTTAGATTGCAAGAACTGAGGATCTATATACAAAATTTATACGGAAGCACGTTGTGTTTTTGCTTAATGTCGCTGGGACAGTCATTATTCATTAACTGCATTAAGTTCGAGTTAAAGAATCTTCTCAAAACTAATAAATTGTAGTGGAAAAAAAATCTTCACAGTTTATTGTCCTTGTTGGCATGCAGGGAGAGCAGCTGAAGAGGACAAAAGTTCTGGAGATTGTAGATGAATCTCCAATGGGTTCAAAGAAGTAAATCATCCTATTTATCTTTTTCTTAACTTGTACTTACTTTTTTATTTTCTGATTTGGTGACAATTTCTTTTTTACCTCCCAGTAATAGTAGTGCGGTGGATAATGGGCCTAGGAAACCAGATGCATCAAGGACTCCTAGATACATTGACACCCGTATGGATGAAGTATATCCTGCCAAAAAATCCAGGCTTAGGATGCTTTCTGTAAAAGACAGTGCAAAGGTGAGATTATATTTTCCTTATTAGGATACCAGTGTTCTGGTTCTGTTTCTGTTATTATGATGCATTATTCTTTTGTTTACTGTATTCCCATTTACACTCAGGAAATTACATCAACTGAGCAACCAATTAGCCTGAAGAACATCACTATGCTTTCAACTTTGGCTGCCAAGAGGCGACAACTTTCACGGTATGCCTTTTAGCATGGTGTATCTCATCTGCAAAATCTAGACATTTTCTTTTTTTCTCACTGGTTTTGCTCTTCATCTCCTGGCAGTCCAGAGAATTCAGTTGCTTCTGATGAAGTTTCAAAAGATGGTGTGGTACAACCTCGCCAAACAATTGAAAATTGCAGTCAAAGTATATTTCGCAGTGTTGCTCAGCTTTCATCCAGTGGTGAAAAGTCATCTGGATTGGCATTTGTTGACATGGTATACTTTGCTAGCAATTTTTTTTTTCTTGTTACTCAAGTCAAGTTGTTCTGATTTGACTTACTAACTCAGGATAAAGCATTAAAAGGACTTGTGGCCCATGAAACGCCTTACACTTCTGGTTTAAATGCTGCTTCTGAAAAAGCTGGCAACCACAGTGGCAATTTCTGCTCTGAATGCAATATAGCTGGCCTAAAGGCTCCTCTTGATTTTACTTTGAAAACTAGAATGCGGGTGGCGTCCTCTTGCTCAGTTCATCGGTGAGTTTGTCAAGTATATCTAAGTTAGTATTTCCTTTATTAGTTTGTCCTGCTGCTTCTTATTTAGATAATATCAATTCTTAAACTTGGTGGTAAATTGATCTTTCATCGTTTGAGTGCATAAAACTTTCCAGGCTGTTTGGAACCCTTCGAATTAAATTAAATTTAAATGTTAAAACTAGTTTTCAAAAATACCATCTACCCATCTCATTTTTTGAAAGACATTTGCAGGAATAAGAAAAAGGAGATGAGTGTAATATAAGAAATGAAATGAATTGAATTCTCTCTTTCAAATATATGAATTCAACTTATTTATCAATTGAATTTAAATTGAATTGAATTCAATTATACTAAAGAATTGGTTCCAAACAACTTGTGACAATTAATTAATTTTCTTTCTTGTAACTTGATTTGTCATCAAAATTTGCCTGTTACTTTATTATGCACTTGACAACTTCAATTCAATGCATACATGAATAATGATAAGGTATGAATAGCTCAACCCATTCCTTTGCCTTTGAGATAATAGGATGCTCTTGTTTTGACTCGAGACTGTCTGTTTTGTTCATATCAATGCTTTCTTGGGTATGTTCTATGTTTGTGGCTATGCATGAAATTGTTTTCATTTTTCAATATGGACAAGGTTTCTGTTTCTGACTTCCTCGGCTATTTTCTTGGGTATGTTCTGTGTCTGGTCTCTTTGTTTTGAGAATGGCTCCTTAACAACTTATTTATTTGATAATGCACGCCATATGGACAACTGTGAATTAATCTGTGAGAAAGTTCCATGTTATAGGTTGTTAATTGGTGGTTAATATTTGTTTGCAAATTTTAGAATTCATAGGTCAATCATGAGCAGTACCTACAATGGCATGCCACAGCTTGCATCCCAATTTGGAGATTCCCAGGACAATAGAAGCTCAGGGCAGGCACTGGCTTCTCAAATCCTTAGTTCTGAAGCTTTGCATTCATGGGTTTACCCTCAATCCACCTTACCTGCTGCTGTCATATCAGTGCTATCCTTGTCAGCAACTGAGGGAGGTTGTCAAATAAAAACAATAATTCATATTAATTGTTTTCTACTCCCTTCCTCCCTTCTTTTTTTAACGTTCTTGCTTTTTATTTGTGGACATAGATTTTATAAGAAAACGGCAACTGGCGTGGGAGGATTCTTTTCGGAGTCTTTATTACATGCTTCGAAAGAACATTTGCAATATTTTTTATGGTATTTTTCTGCACATGTTCTATTAAATCTTTTTTATTTTCTCATCCTGCTTTATATTCTGGTTCTTTTTCCACAAACATGCAACATTATGTGCAAAATAAGTATATTGTTGTTTCCACGCATCATTATTGTTGAGACATATTACTTGGATTTAGTTGATGTCATAGGTTGTGTCTGCTTATCTATATTTTGACTCGTCACCTCCTTTCCAAGACTGCTATTTGGTACATTGTATACTGAAAGATACCTGTAACATGTGAATCATGCGAAAGCTTTTATCTGTGGAGTTATATGCTTTTCTCCATTTCTTTAGCCAATGAAAGTATTCTCTCAAATTACATCTTAACATTGAGTTTTAATGGGAACTTTTTGTAGTGTGCACTTCACAATTTGTGGTGATGTTCACTAATAGTGATGGCCCAGGAAGAACTGCACACCTATGCAATGCTTACATCTCCCAGTCAACAAGAGGTTTGAGGTCATTGTTGAGAGAGCATGTAAGATTTATCTGTTGTTATGTTTAGTATTTGCTCATTTACATTGTTAATAATTTTGGCACATGTTTTTTGATTTTTGTATATTTTGCTCTTATTATGCAACACTTTTAATTCGTTGTGTAGGATATTTGTTTCTCTATGCCACTTTGTCATTCTAAAGTAGAGCAAGCCACCACTGAAGATTTAGTTGAGCTCTCTGAGATTGAGAAACAGAATTTGGGCCAGGTGAGTGAATTCCTTTCACATTTGGCCATCTTGCATTTCCCTGAGCTTGAATGAGATGCCTTCCCTGATATTATGGATCATTAGCGTTGCAACCATTTTTGATAGTTAATACTTTGAATTGATCATAATCCAACAATTATTCCTCCTATTTTTCTTTTAATGAATTAGTGGCCCTAGTTAAATGCTTGCTATTCATGAAATCATTTAATATTTGAAATTTTGGGCTGTAAAGGATATCTAGCAACCTGTAGTTATGATGTCGTGACAGTTTTTGGGATTGTGATGATTGTACATCCCAAGCTCCTAGTTTTGTCTCCTAGTAATTACATTCCCTCACTGGAGAGTTCTGCTCAATTCTCTCTTGTCAAGATCCTCTAACATTTACTTTTGATTCTATTGCTTGTATTTTATAACTAATTTGTGGTTCCTGCTGAACATAATGCAGACTCGTCGGCTTAGTTCCTTGTCTGATGTTGATAATAGCCCACAATCTCTGCTGGCTTTCTGTGGAAACAAGAATGTACATGGATTATATGATTTTTTGTTAAATTACAGGTAGGTTCAGGGTTGAAGTTTGAACAACAATACCTCTGTTGAGTTTAGCTGCACTGTGGTTCAAAAATTAGTTCCATATTTTTCTGCATATGTTATGACTATGTCACACTTCCTTCTGGTTGTCTTCAGATCTTCCCTTACCTTTCTTTCTGGAGTAGATGTTCCTGTATTGTACTCACCTGTTCCATTTCAGAATGCGGCTCTTTCTGCTCCAGAGGTGGGTGTTGCAAATTTAATCTTGGACTTCTCAATATATAGAGCTAAAACTCAAAACATACTTTCATCTCTTTTACTGGTGTGACTATATTTGCCTCAATTGCTGAGTTTTCTCTCATTTGTCAGACCAAAATTTTTGTTCCCATTGATCTTTTGTGATATGATGTGTGAAACCTTCATTCACAATCAAATTTTATTAACTGATATAACTTTAGTGCTCTTTTATCAGCAGCTATATATCTGTTGCAAAATGTTCCATTATGCTTTTTTTTTTTTTAAATAGATGTTCTTTGATGTAAATAAAATTTCCTTGCTTTTCATCAGTGTATAATGAACATTCTTTTTAATGTGGAGAATATGAGTAGCAAAAACGATACATATTCTTGCCTCATGATGTCAGAAGCATGTTTGCATAGCTGATTACCAATCTTGTTTCACAGATAAAATGTGTGGAGGTAAAAAGAGCCGACCATAATGCTGCCTCCCCTAAAGGCACTGAATCCAGTCAAGGTTCATCCACCGGTCTCTTGTCCAGCATAGAAATTAAGGATGCATGTATTCCACCATGGATTGTTTGCCGTGTATGTGCTCTCATGGGTTCTGAAGGGAGAAACTTTGAGGCTAGGTATCATAAATTCCTACACCAGCTTCTGTCATCCATGCCTTTATTTAGTGTGTCACCATGATTATATAGTTGCTAATCGGTGTTTTGATTTAATTTGGGAAATTTTCAGCTTTACAACAGAACGCATCTCAATTGGCTTGAATGTGGCTCTTGAGACAGCCTGTGAGAAACCTGATCAAGCTGCAGCGGTTGAAGGCTTGCAAGAAAGCAGTCATGCTTTTGGTATTCCAGAAGCCACCGTTGATCCTTGCTTGGGTTCTGGCTTCTTAAAAGGCTTGAAGTACTGTGATGGTTCTTATACAGCTTCCCTCTCTCCAGCCTGACATTTTGCTCATGGAGTCTCTGATAGAGACGCAGCATGGATGTATTTCTCTGCATTTCGCTGATTAAATCAATCCTCTCTCCATGTTCTTTCTTTCTGTAATTCCATCCAATGTAATCTTATTTGTTTAACGGAATGAGAGTAGCTGATTGACGCAATGCAGTCCTGCTCTTGGAGATCATGCCAAGAGTTCTTCATTATGGTTTGAATTTGTCTCTCAATTTGTCATCTACAGTTCCAGGAACATTATTCAAGCAACAAGAAACTTCAGGGAAGCAGAATATGGAAATAAATATCAAATGAAGGTGGTTTTAAATTATAGACCTGCACCTTCTCT
>Ga0325402_1006516_pt1 | contig 11052 bp, 8 predicted proteins | sample PopdelMetagenome_22_FD_207212 | JGI IMG/M metagenome (GOLD analysis project Ga0325402, IMG submission 207212) | Populus deltoides microbial communities from Bellville, Georgia, United States - Xylem-PdKOR-R3 | ecosystem: Host-associated > Plants > Phyllosphere > Stem > Wood/Secondary xylem...
GGTGGCTAGCAGCCTTTCACAGGTATGTAGTCGAATAGATGGAGTGCATGCTGAGGCTAGGTTGAAAAATTTGAGAGGGGGGGCTTTTGTTCCAAATGATGCACATATAATCACACAGTACTGAAATTAAACTCTAGGTTGCTGATGGGTTAAAGGAGGAAATCTTATGAAGAAAAAAAATGAAGGGCACCAGAGAAGAAGACGAGCACTAGATTATATTGATATTGTTGTTGATGGGAATTTGCCTGCTATTCTTGTTGCATCTTGCAGGAAAGATCAAGAGAAAGGTTGGAAGTTGATTTTAGTGTTTGTGATTCGATGGTTTGGATAATTTCAGTATTGAATCCTGACCGGGATTCCAAGGTGTTATGCTATGATACTTATTTGTATTTCAAAGTTTTTTTTTATTTTGAAATATTTTAAAATAATATTTTTTTATTTTTTAAAATTAAATTTTTATATCATAACATCAAAACTGTTGCTATCCATTTTTTTACTTTATTTTTTAATACATTTTTTTTAAAAAAAAAACAGCAAAAACCAATATGTTACCAATATGTTTTTGACGTCTTTGCATCACCCATCTCCTTCAACCGATGATCCAATAGCCTTCTTCAATCAAGCACACCAGAAACCCTCACAACTTCCTAATATGCTCTTCCTTATGAAAACTCGATTCAATAGCAATAAAACCAAAAAAATGACACTGCGAACAGGTCATGACCACCACCATAGTCGCAACCTCCCCTGCCAAACCACGAGCCACATAACCCAAAATCAATAGCCCCTCTCATTTTTTTTCTTGAAAACAAACAGACCCATCACAAGACTCACGGACTGCCATCCTCTTCTTCACGATCTCTTTCTTCTCCACCAACCTATTATCAACCTTAACCAAAGACTAACCTACCTCAACTCCAACTCATAACCAGACAATAACCGCCCTTACAATCTTCATTGTTCCTCTCTCTCATTCCCAGTAGCAGCCATCTGTAAAAAAAAAAAAGAGAAGAAATTGTTTGAGAAATAAAATAAAAGAAACAAATTGAACTGTTTGTGTTGATTTACTCTTTTGCAGGTGACAATAGCTCTCATTGCCAGCACAGAAAGAAAAGGGAGAATAATAGGTTCCAAATCCACCTTTTTTTTTTGTCTTAATTAGTGATGGCACATGAATTCATGTGCCGCCGTGGTGGCGGTGCATGGATATACATGCCGCCACTGGTCCAACCCCCCACTTCCAGGAGCTTTCCACTGCTATTTGTATACACTCACAAGACTCCAAACTTAATTCCTTTAGTTCTTGAACATGTTAAACGTCTTGGAAGGTTGATCTATAAATTCAAATTATTTTTGAAAAAATTGCTAAAATTGTGAAATTTTTGGAACCAAATGCTTATTTTTGTATAATATTTGGATTGTTTGAACTGTTAATTTGGTTTAATTTGTGTTTGGATTTTGAAATAATTTAAATTATTTGTGTTGAATTATGGATTTATTTTTAGGGTTGTGATTGTTTTATGGATGTTAAATATTGGTACATGAGTTATGTTCAGATAGGTTTGATTTGTTTGGATTAGCATGAAATTTGAATAAAATAAGTGACATTAATAAAATTTGTGTGGATGTTTAGCTTTGGTAAACGATAAGTTGTTTTGAATTGTTATCGTAGTTAAAATAACCTTGATAAAAATATTTTATTTGCATTTTTCCTAATATGTCTTTCATTAGTTTTGAATAATTTGTTAATGTTCGGAAGATAATTTTGCAATAAATTTTGATTTCTCTATTTTTTTTCTACCCTCACATATTTAATATTTGAAATTACGACCTACACGCGAGGTGCTTTTTTGTATTAAACGAATCGATTCCCTCCCATAAAAAAAAATTCTTTCCTTCCAAAATAAAATTTCTATTTTAAATTTGCATCTGGCCAAGTCTCTAAAAAAATAGATTATATCTGCATATTTCATCATATTAAAAAATAAAATAAAAAATAGTCTTTGAGACCAGTTATATGTGGAATTACAAACTTATACGTAAGACATATTTCTTATATTAAATTCAAAAACACTAAAAAAATTATTTTGTTTTCTGTTAGTATCCGAGATTATGAACTTATATATAAGATGTATTTTTTATATTAAATAAAAAGATAGTTTCTTTATATATATATATATATATATATATCAACATTATAATGGTTAAGTTGTTTTAACATGATAAGATAAAGATCTCCTTACTAAGGAGGACTTTTCTTCAGCCATAAATAGACCAATAGTTAGAAAACATAATTTTTTCTTAATTTATATCAAATAGATAAACAATGCAGCTTGTTGCACTCGACATCACGGCGACCCCAAAAATATAATCTTGATTATGGAAAAAGAATAGATTTCTGGCCTCTTGTTCTTTTAGGGGAAAATATCTTGTCTAAGGAGTCACCACCTAGTATTACGGTCACTAGGAACCCTAACTGGTCATCAGAGATTCTATTGCTCGGGATTGGTTACGTAAAAGGGAAGATATTATCACCCCTTAAACGTTCTACCTGAGGCAGACTGCATTGCTGGTTTTGTCTTAAAATGCTAAATGTTTATTAGTTTATGCTATGATAATTTGCTTATAATATTCCGGACTCTGGCATCATTGAATATTCACATAAAAAAAATTATTTTTTACGCATGCACATATTTTTTTATTTTCTAGCTAAATAAAATAAAATACAATACAATGAATAAAAATAATATAAATTTAAACCAGTATTTTTATTTCTGACTCTGGCATCAGTAAATAAACCAATAAATTTACAACCACTTATCCTAGGTTGTAAAGTGTGTGCTCGTAAGGTGATGCATGACAACATAAACAAGGATGCATGCTAAAGCAGTAAATGCAAGAAAAATAACAAATAAACACAATAAAAAAATAGTAATAATAAGACAAAAGACAAAGCTTAATCCTAAGATCCGCAGCGGACTCGCCATTTTGTCGCACCCGACATCGCGGTGGCTCTAAAAATAATCCTTGAATTATGAAAAAAAATGGATTTCTGGCATCTTGTTCTTTTAGGGGAAAAGGTCTTGTTTGAGGAGTCGCCACCTAGTATTATGGTCACTAGGAACCCTAACTGATCAACAAAGATTCTATGGCTCGGGATTGGTCACGTAAAAGGGAAGATATTATCACCCATTAAACGTTCTACCTGAGGCAGACTGCATTGCTAGTTTTGTCTTAAATTGCTAAATATTTATTAGTTTATGCTATGATGATTTGTTTACAATATTCCTGACTCTCGCGCCAGTGAATATTCAAACTCGAATAATTCCAACTCTGGCGTTGGTAAAAATTCGTAGCTACGAAAAAAAATTAGATTAATATTTTTTATTCCATACTCTAGCGCCAGTGAATAAATAAATAAAAATAAATTTATTTTTACGCATGCACATATTTTTTTATTTTTCTAGCTAAATAAAATAAAATACAACGAATAAAAATAATATAAATTTAAACCGGTATTTTTATTCCTGACTCTGGTGTTAGTGAATAAACCAATAAATTTACATTATTTTTATTCATGCATACATATTTTTTATTTTTTCTATTTTTTTGTTTTTTTATTTTTTTTATTTTTTGGGCTAGGCCCAGCGCAGCCCACATGGGCTAGGTTAGACCCAGCCAGCCCAGCTCGGTCACTGGCCTAAGCCAGTGACTCGGCTGGGCAAAAATCAAAGAAAGCACGCGTGAAGTGATTTCATGCGTGCATGAGCATAATAGAGGAAATGAGTTAGAATGTGTGAATTAAAATTCAAAGTGAACAGTAGTTGGTGAATTAAAATGAAAAGTGTGGAAGAGGAAGAGCTTACCTGGTCTGCTGGAGGCGAAGCTTTCTTGTTCTCTGGCTCGTCTTCGTTTTTGTTCGCCTGGCTTGCTGTCTGATTCAGGAGACGGGGGCGTGATGGATGACCAGCCAAAGCTCTGCTTCGGTTCCATTGTATGCTCCTGCGTTATCCTCTTGTTCTTCCTCTGTTTCGGGTTTTTTCTTGCTGGTTCTTGGTTTTTTCTCCTCTGTTCTTTTCTCTGGTTTCTGGTTTCTCGTCTGGGTTCAGCTCCCGTTTTTTTCTTCTCCTTTTCAGTCCAATTCCCCCAGTTTTTCTTCTTTGTTTGTGTCTTTGCCCAGTCTTCTCCGTTCAAGATGAAGACAAATGGTGGTAAAAGCACGAGGATTTGTTGCTGGATGAGTGACCAAAAGTTTCCCTGGGTTTTGTCTCTCTTCGTCCCCTCTTTTTTTTTTTCAGTCCCTCGGTTCTGCCCCTTTTCCTCCAGTTTTCCCCCCTCTTCGTGACTCTTTTTTTTTTGTCTCCCTCCTCTGTCTTATGTCTGTCCGGAGGGGGAAGGGGCTAGCGCAACCGGAGACGAGGTTGGCTCTCCTGTGTTGGCTAGCCAATGCGCCTCACTGTTTTTGTCTCTCCAGTCTTCTCTCTCTCGGCTCCCCTAGTTTTGTTTTTGTCTTCCCCCCCGGCTCTGTGACTCCTTCTCGTGGCTCTTTTTTGTCTCCTCCCCTTTTAGTCCCCTCGGTTCTGCCCTTTCACCCCGGCTCTGTGACTCCTTCCCGGTCATTTGCGTTTTGATCCTCGACATTTTGAATTTTTGCTGTCTAGTCCTTGGGTAAATTATAATTGAACCCCTGCATCTCAGCGCCATTTACACATTGGTCCTTGGGTTTTAATTTTTTACAAATTTGACCAGAATCAGCCTTATACCTTAATAATTATTTCAATTAAGTCCATGAATAAATTAATTCTAAGCTCAATTCAGTCTAAAACTTGTCAATTCTCCAATTAAACCCTTGATTGGATTAATTAAATTAATTCCAAGCTTAATTAAGTCTCAAAACTTATCAATTCTCCAATTAAACCCTTGATTGGATTAATTAGATTAATTTCAAAGTTTAATTAAACCCCAAAACTTTCAATCATGTTGTCCTTAACCCAAATTTTAACGTCCTTAACCCAAATTTTAACTCCTTCTTCATTTATTTTATTTTTCTTGTTTTTCATCAATATTATTTTTTCATCATCATCATTTTTTTTATCTTTTTCAGTAAATAAAATAATAATAATAATTAAAATAAAAGGGTCAAAATTTAGGTTATGACACAGCTTATCTAAGGTAAGACATATTAGGGATACTAATACATTTCTTTTAGGCAATTAATACCATTTCCTAAGCTTTGAGACTAGTTAGAGTTTCTAATCACTAAAATATTATGTTGCAACTCTCATTCCTTATTTTCTACTAAGAAAGGACAAGAATTCCTTGTCTTTTCCACCTATATAATTCTTGACTATTCTGACCTAGAAGGATGATCGCTGCAACATAACACACGTGCAACGAAAATAATTCAAAAAAAAATATTATTATTTTTTGAAAAGAGTGGCAACGCTACAATAACAAACACCCCCTATATTATAATTAGTTGGCTTGAAGAACACCTTTGGGAAAGGGAAGAGATAAAAGTTACTATGCAGCCATTTAGGCAAATAGAGTAATTGATTTGATATTTCTACCTCAGTATGGCTAAAGAAATTGGGAGAGGAAAGGTAATTTTGGAGAGGACAAAGAACAAGAACACTAGTCAAGCAAGTGATATATGAAATGTGTCTATTCAAAACTTACACATAGCAAGAGTTAATAGAATGCCACTTATTAAGGAACTTGATGTGGAATTCATTTTGGTCCAATGGTGGTGGCATCCCCTCTTTTTTTTTCTGGTGAAAACAACAACAACAAATTAAATTAAGGTTGATAGGTTAATTGAAAGGGCTATATAAAAAAAAAGTTTGAGAAATCCTAGTCGTGTATATTTCTCACAATAAAAGAAAAAATACTTTTAATTTTATTTTTAAGAATCAAAATTGAATATAACAACTCTCGGATTAGCTAGGAAAATAATGTAATAAGCATCTTAAATAGAACCAAACAAAAATAATAAAAGAATTCTAAACTAAATAGAAAAAAACCCTAAATTAGCTAGGAAAATATAACCAATATAGAACAATAAATTTTGAGCCTAATTTTGGGATCTTACCGATCTACGATGCATATAAGAATTTAACCCTATAGAAAATAAGGTTTCTAGAATCTCTTAGAAAGATTTTAGTACAATCCAACAATCGAATTGAAAATCAATTTTATAACATGAATCCTTTATCTTTTTTTCATGGTGCAAATGTAACATATATAGGTTTGCTAACAACCATTTAGCCATTCATCACTAATAGTTATTATTGCATTAGTGAAAATAATTATTAGGTTCGATGGCCAATACCTATTCATCAACAACTAGGAAGCTGCCTTGACTAAACCATTAGTACAAAGAAATTTGGCGTAGAAGTCCCTCTAGGTCTTAAAACATGGACTCCATCTAACTCTTCAAATGATGTGTTTTTTTTTTTCATTTTTCAAAGCACATGCTAAATTAAAATCTAATAACCAAGCATTGAATTTAAAATCCAGCATGAGCACACCATAATTACCATGGAATTCTTCAAGCATCAACTTTGAACACTTGGTTATTGGTCGGTCCATGACTTTTTTTGTGGCTGGAAATTTTTACAATTTTAAAATCTTGAAAGTCGGCTCTAAAAAAACTCTTTTAAAGGATCATAGAATTCTTCACTTTTCATGAGAGAATTCTTATTGAATTCACATAAATTTTAGGATTTTTACAACCCTTAAACTTAATGACATTATGTGGTTCTTCCTCAAGTTTACAACTCTCTCCATCAGTTAACTATTTAATTTTGTAACTTATCTCTACAAGTCTCTCTATAATAGTTAATGGGTTAATTTTGCAATCTACTTTCATAGATTTTTAGCTCTTAGTTAGTTAACACTCTTGGACATCTCATTACTGAGGTGGAACCTCCTTATAACCTATATTAACATACTTTATCATACAACCTCTTTCTTCCAAGGTTATTCAACAACACATAAAATAAATTATCAAGAATTATTGAGCTCTAATATCAATTAACACAGAAAAATAAAACAATAAATTAAGGTCAATAGATTAATAAAAAGGATTATACAAAAAGTCTTGAAAAAACCTAGTCGTGTATAATTGATCTTATATAGGAGAAGATACTCTTAATTTTACTTTTGATAATCAAAACTAAAAATTCCAACTTTCATTTACTAGTTAAATAAAACAAAACGAAAGGTCCTAAATAGAACAAAAAAAAATAAACTAATAAAAGAGTTCTAACTAAATATAAAAAATAATCATTTCTAAACAGTAACTTTTGTACCTAATTTAGAAGTTTACCAACATCATATAGCTATAAAAATTTAACCCCTTTATACAACATGGCTTAAAAATTTACTAGCAAAATTTATGATTATTATCATAAGGCTGTTTATTTTATCAAAATCTCTTAGATGACCATTTTATATATAGTAAACTTCTACTTGGTATCTCTAACAACTTAAATTTCTTAAAAATTCACTATTAAATTCAACTCTCTAATATTTTATCTCCAAGTTTTAAGTAAAAGGAACCTTAAAGTTTTTAAGTTGTTTCTTTTAATAGAAAATTGGTGTATATATTAAACAAAGCATCTTTTACACATATATATTTGAAGAGAATTTACAAAATCTATATCTAGATAGATTATTAAAACTTAAACACCTTTCTCTATAAATAAAACTAATAGGATATGAACATATTACTCTTTAAAAAACCAATTATGAGACTTAAACACAAATTTTTTAATTAAACTAGTTTTTTCTTGCCATCCAAACTATTCATTAGGGCATATGGTAGATTATGAGTTTGAAACTTAGAAATGTAATATTATTTATACTAATTGTCTAAGAGCTTATTTCATATCAATATTTGTTTTTTAAACTGTTTTTAGTTTAAAAATATATTGAAATAATATTTTTTTTATTTTTTAAAAATTATTTTTTATATCAACATATCAAAATTATCTAAAAACACTAAAAATTTATTTTAAAATAAAAATTATTTTTTGAAATTTTTATAAAAATGCTTTTCAACTGTACAAACAAAGAAGTTTGAAATAATTTATCGTGAAATATTTGATTTTGTAAACGTTCAACACGTGATGATGATGAATATTGATAATCTTGATTCACGTGCCAAATGGCATACGGAACACGAAACCTCAGAAACTTGATATTAGGTGAATCTTATAGTTCCTATTTTCGACAATCTTCTCAAAAAAAAAAAAAAACCAATTAGATTATTGATTAGGTGAGTCGTTTAAATCAACAGGATTCTTTTGACGAAGTAATTCTCGAAAAGAAAATTTTCCAAAGGCACAGCAATTAATATCATTATTTTCATTACAAGATATCCTAATTAGCAAGTATATACCTTCCGAAAAAACAAGCATATACTGGGACCTGGGGTTTTAGCATTTCAGTTTCTTTAGTCATTTAAAAATTATAAAAAAATTAATTATTTTTTTTCTTGCCCCCCAAGCATTGCATATGTCACAAGAGTGGAAGCCTGTGTTGTCACCTAAGGTTTTTTTTTTAAAAAAAAAAATTATTGCATAATGATCAGTTACTTTGTGTTGTTACTTCGGGTTATATGATCACATTTGTATTAATTAAGTCTAGCAAAAGCTAGGAAATTAAATTAGGTGCGTTGAAAATTTCATCATCGCATGAAGAAGAATTATCTGAATAAAAAATGGGAGTAGTTAAAACAATAAAGGAAGCAGTCATTAGATAACTTGTAATGACCAAATCATACCATTTTTGAGAACACGCTATTTACCTCATTTATATCCATGGCCATGACAATGGCGGTTTTGACAATTTGAAGCTTCTCAGAAGTCACAAGATTGGCCAAGTCCTAGAATAATATTAACAACATGCATGACTTAATTTCCCTCTCCCTGTCTATAAATACCCTCTCCCAGTCAGCCTAAAACATTGGGGTTCAATCTAGTGACTAAAACATGGCTTCACTTGGCATCTTCAGCCTAATTTCCACCTTGTTCCTTGTGTTGGCTCTTGCTACCACAGCTTCTCCTTCAAAAGTACTATCTCCAAATTACTATGATTATGTGTGTCCCAAAGCTTTACCAACTATCAAACGAGTTGTTGAGGCTGCAGTTTACAACGAAAGACGCATGGGTGCTTCTCTACTACGTCTACACTTCCATGATTGTTTTGTCAATGTATTGCACTAACCCATATTCTAATTAATTATCCCATGATAAGTCTCAATTACATGTTCTTATGATTGATTTTGTTTCTGTACTTATGATCATACAGGGTTGTGATGCATCAATTCTTTTGGATTCAACATCCGCCTTTGATAGTGAAAAGAATGCGAACCCTAACATGAACTCAATTAGAGGATTTGAAGTTATTGACCGAATCAAGTTGGAAGTGGACAGAGCCTGTGGACGTCCGGTGGTCTCTTGCGCAGATATCTTAGCAGTAGCAGCTCGTGATTCCGTGGTTGCGGTATGTACTTAATTTATCATTTCTAGTCTTCCATGTAATTAATTTAGACAAATTGTCATACGTAGTCAACTAATATTGTTTTGATGAGCATGTCTCGTACCGGCCCGTATTCTACATTCAAAGACATAAGGCTTTTTTCCTACTGTATATCATGATTCGGTTCAGTATCCATTAGGGTTATATTATATATTTGATGTCGTTCATTTCTAAAAATATAGAATTGTCATTCACATTGAAGTACTTTGGTTTAGGGTTGAGAATTCTCCAAATTATTCCGATTACAGTGAATTCATTCGCCATATTAAACATTGTATTTGTTTGTGATTTTTTCTTTTTTGTTTCACGTGATTTTCTCCCCTTCTGTCTATGGGATCTTAACAGCTATGTTATATTGTGCAGCTAGGAGGGCCAACATGGGCGGTGCAGCTAGGGAGAAGAGACTCGACCACAGCTAGCAAAACCACCGCGAACAATGACATCCCAGCACCGTCTATGGACCTCCCAGACCTCATCAACAATTTTAAAAAACATGGTTTAAATAAGAAAGACCTTGTAGTTCTCTCTGGAGCCCACACTATAGGGTTTGCACAGTGTTTTACCTTCAAAGACAGAATCTACAATGAAACTAACATTGACCCTAAATTTGCACGAGAACGCAAATTAACATGTCCACGCACTGGAGGTGACTCAAACCTTGCTCCTCTAAACCCAACTCCTTCATACTTTGATGCTAGATACTATAACGATTTGTTGAAGAAAAGAGGGTTATTTCACTCTGATCAAGCACTCTTCAATGGAGGCTCAACTGATAGCTTGGTGAAGGCTTATAGCTCAAATGCCAAGGCTTTCTGGACAGATTTTGCAAATTCTATGGTGAAGATGGGGAATATAAATCCATTGACCGGAAAGCGAGGACAAATTCGTTTGAATTGCAGGAAGGTCAACTGAAATGTTTGTTCTTTAATTGGGTTGCATAATATAGAAATTTTTCTTTGATTATTTGTCAAGCAACGTGTTGTTAAATAAGGCAGGGTTTCCATCTTCTTGTGAGAAATTAAACTCCTGTATAGTGTGGTGAATCATGTGATTATCACATTTCAATTGTGTACTACATATATGCAACTCTTTTTTCTAAGAGAATACCTGTGAATTGTGTGCCTCTTCTTCTTCTTCTTCTTTTTACAATATTCAATTAATGACTTTTATTATAACTTTTCGTGTGTGAATCATAAAGTATTCATTTTAATTTTACTGTGTTAGTCTTTTCCTTTCTGAACAAATATACATATAGACTACAAAAAAAAAAATACCAATCCTATGAATTAAGTCACTAGACCTCAAAAGTAGTCCAGAAGAAAACCTTTACACAAACAAAAACCACACTTACCGAGTGGAACAAAACTACCGTATACACTAGTTGCAGTGTCGGATCCTTGAAGGTAATGGGGAGGACAGTAGCCCGTAGGTTTTGAATAACATTACATTTTTCTTCATATACCTTTAAAACTTATAATTTTATTTCTAATGTTGAATAAATTTATT
>Ga0325402_1006522_pt1 | contig 11048 bp, 2 predicted proteins | sample PopdelMetagenome_22_FD_207212 | JGI IMG/M metagenome (GOLD analysis project Ga0325402, IMG submission 207212) | Populus deltoides microbial communities from Bellville, Georgia, United States - Xylem-PdKOR-R3 | ecosystem: Host-associated > Plants > Phyllosphere > Stem > Wood/Secondary xylem...
ATGTCAATGCCCCATGTTTTGGCCCTCGTGAAAGCTTAGGTAGGAAAATCCTTGAAAATATGCATGATTGAACTTAATTGTATACTACTTGACAACATTGTGATTAACTTGATGAGATTATAGAAATGAATATGATTTTTGAGCATGTTTTTTTAAGCATGTTTAGTAGAACTTTGTAAATTGAAATGCGTAAAACACCTTATGTCATGCTATAAGAAAATGAAAGTTTGATGATATTACATGAAGAACACAAAGCATGTTTGAAAAGGAAGTGATATAGGATTTGGCCATCTTAGAAGAAAATAGATAAAAAAAAAAACCTTCATGAAGATAATAGTAATTAATAGATCCTCCTTAACAATGTTTGATGATTAGGTGAGATTATAATGGAATAGAGACATCACATGTTTTCCTTGCTTCATAAACTCTTGGAGGTGAATTGTGTTGTGGTCTATGTTTATAACTAGGTTGAGATATAATCTTTAGGAAGAAACTTGGTATTGACTCTATACATGAACTTGGGAAAAGAAATTCATCGTTGATAAGTTTCAGTGTTAGAATGACTCAGTTTTCATTGATGATTTTCAGTGTCAAAGTGACTTAGTTTTTGTTGGTGATTTTCAATGTCAAAATGACTTAGTTTTCGTTGATAATTTTTAGTGTCAAAGCAACTTAGTGTTCGTTGATGATTTTCAGTGTTAGAGTGACTCGATGTTCGTTGATGATTTTCAGTATGAAAATGACTCATTTTTCATTAACAATTTTTAATGTCAAAGTGACTTAATTTTTGTTAATAATTTTCAGTGTCATAATGAATTAATTTCCATAGATGACCTTCATTAAAGTTAGGAACAAATGTCTTATTATAACATTATTACTATACAAATACATGAACATATGAGATGTTTGTATGAATGTGTGTGTGTGTGTGTACATGTATGTGTGTGAAAATGATCTTTGACGATGCTTAGATAAAAATATACTAATTAATGGTTATTGTGTGTTTGGAGATGCAACCAAAATTGGATCTTCAACTGAGTAAGGACATATTACGGGAGGAGTAGGTAGGTGATTTCCACCTTCATCTAATTTTATTAAATTTTCAAAGTATTCTTACATAATGTTTCTAACTGAATTCAATTGTTTAAATTATTCATCACTGATGAGATTAGCTTTGGGTAATGGTATCCATGTTGGATAACTAGGAATGGATTTTGTGATTAGCTTTGGCTAATGGTATCCACATTAGATAACTGGGAATAGATGATGAGATTAGCATTGACTAATAGTATTCACATTTGATAGTACTTATTGATATGCTAAAGTAAAGAATACTAATGTGTCAATTACAATTGGAATTAATATTTAAATAAGCATATACAAATGGTCATAGTTAAGAGAGAATAGTTATACATGGAAGGATGTCAAACCCACAAGGATTCCTAGACCATAATATATTTATCGATTGATGTTGAATACAGTTCAAATAAAATAACACGGCATAAGGTCATTCAAAGATGTTAAGTAAAATATTAAGGATAGATTCAGTAGCAAGTTATTAATGAGAATCTACCTATTTAAATGTTAATACAATTACAATTATATGTCTATTTTCCAATTATATTATAAGAAATGTTTATACACTTACATTGAGTTTGGTTTGTAGCAGGGACGTCTCATGACCATGGCATTTAACAATTTCTTAATATGTATCTTGTAATAAATTATGTAGTAGTACAAATAGACAACTTGCATTTTGTAAAAACTTTATAATGTCGACATTCGAAGTTGTGGTTGTAAATTATAGTGTGTATGAGTACTTCATGTTATGAATGCGATGAACATATATCCTTTCTTTTGTAGTACTATCATATATTATATGTGTGTGTGACGTGCTTAAACACTTAATGATGTTTGATTATTGAAATGTTAGATGGTATTATACAATGCATCGATGGAATGTGATAAAACAAATAACCCCTATCTCCTGCTTATCTCCTGCTTATTAGAAATAAGCAGTAAATCATAAATCTATTGAATTTTATAGGTTGTTACATGTATACCACTACTACCTCACCTCTTCTTTCATCTTAATTAAGATGTTTAGCCTTATTCTTCTGAGTTTCCACTTTATGGACTTATACCCTTTTATCAGAGGCAACTTATGCACCACATTACTGGTATATAATCCAAGTATATCAACGTATATCCAAGCAAACACATCTAAGAAACACTTTGAACAAAGCTACTAACCATCCCTTTCTTCGGCATCAATCTACATTCCAATCTTTAATTCCTTTTTCTTATGCTTAGTGCCTACATCCATCATTTCTAATCTTTCTTCAATGAGTTATATGACCTTCTTAGACTGCTAAATTTTTTTAGTGCATTCTGTTATGTCTTCATCTTCAAATTTTTCCTTATCCATAGCAATTATGTTTATATCAAGATTTGACCAATTATTCTAAATGCGATGGGTTTACATGTTTATTAAGGTTTCGCTTTCAATCTGATTGAAAGCATAAATTATTTTTATATGAGCAAATGAAATTAAGCATGTGAAAGCAAGAGATGGAAGAAAAATGCATGATCTCATTAAAACTAAAAGGATGGCTCAAACTCATATAAGGTATTCAAACTCATATCTTGAGCCGTGATTATTAGTTAGGTGAATATGTAAAAAAAAAAGACTCACTAAAAGCATGTATAAACTAAGCAAGTCAGATATAAACATGCTTGGATGAATGAGGATAAATATTCTTTTAAGTTTCACGAATCCAATTATTCTAGAAAGCTTTTCATTTCTCTAGATCACGTAGTTTTGACTAAATAAGGATTCAACCCCGCTTCTTTTTTTCCTTCTTCACTGTTAAAGGCCTTTCCCAATCTTGTCTTATAAGTTCCACCTCTTAGAGGGATGACTGATGTCTAAATAAACTGGTGAATTCTATTATTCCTAAAGTTCTTGAAACATATTGCATTCCACCTAGTTGTTTTGTTATAAATGTATATGCATAACTGATGTATCAAATTATACCAATTAGAGGAACCTAAATCTTGCTACCAAATCTCATTATATAAATTGTGTTGTTCATCTATAGTGCTTTTCATTGGAAGTCACTTTGTAGTATATTTCCTTACCCATGCTTTCTCGTCCAAATTCTTCCAAGTCTCATCTATAATAATTTTTAATGGTTGAAGACCAAACCACCAAAAGTTATTGAAAATATTTCTTAGCATTTCGATGTGACTGATAATCCATAGACGCAACATTGGAACACAATATCTCTTAGCTCTTTTCCCATGCATCCTACAATGGTTGAGTGATAGCATGGTTTTGACCAAGATTACAGCAAAAAGTTTGATTTGATGATGTTCATACTTCATGAACGCATTTGCATCTTATAAATTGATGACTCCGTTTTTAGATGGGAACAAATTTAACCCAGATATAGCAAAGGCCACTAGCTTGTACCATTCATCTCCAAATTTTCCTTTCTCAACATTCTTCTTTATTATAGCTTCAATAGTTTTTCGCTTGAATCCTCCATTAGTTACCCTATACTGGTTGATTTTTTCCAAGCACAATAATCTAATTACCTTATAAATTGTATCTTCAATTCTTCATTTGAGATAGATCTTATGGTTGTTATTTAGAAAATCAAAGATCCTCTTATATTCCTTTAATGTAGGTGTCATGTTGATGTTCCTGAAAGTTAAACATCTATAATTAGGATATCAAGAATTCAGTAGGGCTTTTACAGTTATCGCTTGTACTAGAAGTCTCATTAACTGTGAAACCCTCCTATATTCCCTCTAAAAAAGAACCTCATCAACATATCCCATGATGGGTAACATTATCTTCAGACCATTTACCATATGATTTATCTTTATAATGCATGACAATCTACTAGAATTGATTGTTAGACAATTTCCTTTAGCTAATTGTTTCAGCTTCGATTCTTTCCTAAATTCTAGAAAAGATGGATATTTTATGGAAGTCATGATTTCAATTTTAAAATCCTGTAATACAGGATAAGCATGGTTAGGCTTGTTTTGATACAATTTACAAGTGGCACATACATCCTACGAACAAGTTCTATTTATTAAATGAGCATGGGTACGTTTTCTATTTGGTCTTAAAAGGGTTTTAGATCTATCCAATTACGGTCTTTATTAAGATAGTGTGAAGACATTGTAAGGAATAGTTAAGGCACGTATGCCTATCCCTACCAAACATGCATTTAGATATAAGTTGGATGTTTCACGCATCTGAACTTTGACTAATAATCATATGATAGATCATTAATTCCCCACCTAACCTAAAAGCTTATGTGTGTTTTCAAAAAATAAAACATGTGACACATGAGGAAACTTTATACAATGCATGAGCAACATGTATAGAAATTAAAGCATATTAGAAAAATTAAAGAAAATGCATGTTAAAAATAAATACATAGACCAAATAATTGAAACACAATAATCAAAGGAAAAAAAAACAAAGCTTAATCTGCGGGAAGTCCCTAGTGAAATTGTCATTTTGTCACACATGTGCGTCATCATGGCGATCATCCTCCTGGATCAGGATTTTCATGGTTTGGGTGGAAAGAATAAGGACTTCTTGTCTTTTACTAGTAAAAAAAGAAGAAGATGGAGACACCACCTGATATTCTAGACTAGAGGATTGGTTTTATACAGGGAAGATGCATCACCCTTACCGTATCTTAGCTAAGATAAACTGTATTATTTATTTGTCTAATTCATGTTTCTATTCGTTGGTCTATCTAAAGTTTAAGAGAAGTCCTCCCTAGTAAGGAAGGGCTTATCTTATAAGGCTAAAATCTAACCATTTTAAAGCCTAAAAAATAAAGGTGTCTTCTTGTCAATTCATTTAGTTTAATATCGGGAATATGCATTACTTTGTAAAATCCATAACCCAAATATTAATTAAGCAAATTGATTTTTATGGTGTTTTTGAAATTTAGGCCAAATCCTAATGGTTATTGACAAACTTTTTGTGATACCCATTTTATATATATATATATATATATATATGGGTATCACAAAAAGTTTATATATATAGTTTCCAAGTATGATAAAAATAAATTAAAAAAATTATGAAATATGCGTGAAAATTTCAGCATTTGGTCGTATGCATATAAATAAAAATTTAGTTTTTTATTTTATTTTTTCAAATAAGGAATTTTTATATTTTTTGTATTTTTTTCTGAAATTTTGAAGAAAAATAAGGTATATTTAATACTGGGTTAATATCTTATAGCATAAGTCTACAACCTAAATCTTAAATAAAATGGTTAAAAAATATGCGAGGAACCCACAAATAAATTTAAAATGTTCATTAATTTTTTTTTCAATTCTTTTGAAAATTATTTGGGGTCTATTTGGCAAAAACATAAAAAAAAATAAGAAAATAAACATTGTTTGAAAACTTTGTAGGGTGTGTTTGCAAAACACGCCTTTAACAAAAAATCAAAACCTAAAAAAAATATCTTAAAGCTGTGTTTGGAAAACATAACCTTATGAAGAACAAACTCAACTTAGTCATATGGGCTGAACTTCCTAACTCAAAGGCCTAAACCCACAAACAAAGTCCAGCAACAGAAATGAAAATTAAAAGATCAAACAAAAACAAACTCAACTTAGTCATATAAGCTAAGCTTCCTAGCTTAAAGGCCCAAACCCACAAATAAAGTCCAACAACATAAATGAAAATTAGAAGATCAAACAAGAATTTTGGCTTTAATATGACAAACAAGACGAAGAACCTAGAAATGTGATTTTGAAAACAGAGCAAATTATCCAATTGAAGGCATAAAAACATGTGAAATCAACGTTCAAGTAAGATTTCAGGGTTGGGTCATCATGATAATAAAAAAAAAGCTATAATTATTTTTCTTATTATAAAAACGAAGTAAAAGAACATCAAAAGCCATTAAATCAATGTTTTTAAGTTATAAAAATCTTATATTAAATATTAACAAGAATGCACACAAATGTAAGAACCATAAATCGACTATAATGACACCAAAATCAACAACCTAAAATAAAGTTTATGGTAAGAACATCAACCCATAAAAGCTTGCTGAATCCAGAAATGCACAACAAAAGCAAAACCTAAAAAAGAGGTACATGGAGCCCAGGAAACGATCTAAACTTAGCAACCAAAACTTAAACAAGCTCAAAACAACTTGCTTGTATAATCAAAACAACAAGAAACAAAGAATTAAAAGCAAAGCCAACTAAAGACAACAAGAAAAAATAACATTTTCTTAGGCGAAAACACTGTTTTATTAAATAAAATCATTGTCTTGAAACTCAAATAATATGTCTACAACTTCAGCAACCCTAATAGGTTAACTTAAAACAACCTAAACCACAACAACTTCAATATCTAAAACCTATTACCTTAACTTAAAAAAAATGATTAATCTAACATCAAAGCCTGCAAAACATCATTTTATACTAACATTTAACACTTCAATGAACAAATCTAATCATTCAAAGAAGTTTCAAACAAAACATACACACACTAAATCATGTCACAACTAATCATTTGAAAAAGACTAAATAAGTCACCAAATTGATTGAAACTAACAAATAGATGAAAAGGTAAAGCATAATGAATATCTCATACAAGCATCTAATAAGCAGGATGAAAAGGGGGAGGTGTGCTCATTGAGCTCTACCCTTTCATCAGAGTTTGAGAAATACTTTAAAAATATTGCCTACTTTGCTTGAAATTCTTGCTCCTTCCTTAAACTTCTGATCCTTTGGTACTTCTGTTTTCACTGTTGAACTTATAATCTTTACCTTCTACCTTTTTCTTTTCATTTCTTATCAATCTTTCATAGCCTTTCTATCAAGAGACTTTTGGTGATCTAATATTCTAAGTTTTTCCTTTTCTTTTATAGCCTTAAAAGGTAGTTGTAAAACCATTTATGAGTTTGAAGTTGGTTTTTCAAAACTAGCTCATAGGGGATATTTTTGTATTTTTGCTTCTTTTTTTTAGCGTGAGGAGACAATTCTTCTCTTTTATTTTGTTGTCATTATCAAATTAAATAGGGCTAAATCAGTCTCTTTACATTTTTTTTGCATAATAGAATTACTAATTTACCCTGAAAATAATAATAAAAATGAATGGGGGCAAGGAACTTGTTTACTTTTCATCTTTTTTTTTTGTGTAATATAATACTTAACTACCCTTAAAATTTTAATTTCTTGAATTTATATTCATGGGTGTTTTCATCATTTCTTTATGGATTTTTTGTAATTATCAAATAGACTGAAGGGCAATTGGGTGTTTTACCATTTATAAAATATATTTTCAAAGAAATCATGGTTGGTGCCATAATTATCAAACCCGACCTAGGGGTTGACCCGACAAAGGGACCGGGTCGCGGGTTACCCGAGTCAACCCGAAAAAATTTAAAAAATATATTTGAAATTTTAATATTTCATATGAAAAAATTAAGAAACAATTCATGTGAATATAGGCTATATATGTTATAAATAATGAAGTTTAAAAGAATATTTTTAAAAAAAATTTATCCCACATTGAAAAAATATAATTTTTTTCTTGTAAACATAGAGTACATATACTAAAGGGGGGCTTTAAATTCCAAATTAAAAAAATTACTTTTTTCTTGTGAACATAATACACACACACACTAAATGGTTTCAAATCCTTCAAATCTTACATTGAAAAGATATTATGTTATCCTTTTAAATTAAAGTATTTAAACCAAAATTTTTTTTTTATCCCACATTGAAAAAACATGATTTTTTTCTTGTGAACATATAGTATATATACTAAAAGGCTTTAAATCCCACATTGAAAATATAACTTTTTTCTTGGAAACATAAAGTATATATACTAAAGGGTTTCAAATCCCATATTAAAAAAATAAAACATTCTTCTAGTATTTATATAGTGGATTTTGAAAAGTGTTAATAATCAACTAAAAAAATATGAAAAAAGGGGTCTAGGAGAAAAACCATATTTTAAAAAAAAGGTCTCGTTCGGGTTCGCCAAGGTCAAGGGTTGACCCGCCGGGTCGCTCAGGTTTGGTCGGGTTTTTGCACCAGCTAGTCTTTTGTCTTACCCGGATCGGTCCAGCCAACTGGTCGACTAGGTCTCAGGTCGACCCACCAAGCCGGTTCGGGTTTAATAACTAGGGCTAGGGCGTGCAATGAACGCGCCAATGAGTGAGAGGAGCTCGAGCTATTCAGGTGGCATGTGCGGTGCCTTCTGGTGGTTGAACACCTTCTTTCAGGGTGGCGTTAGGAGCAACATACTAAGTTCTTACCAGTGGTGGGGTGTATCTTAGTAGCAGACCAGCAGTATAGCTCTGAAGGACTTTTGTCTTCTCCTTTCCATTTTCTCTCTCTTCTCCTTAGAACAAAACAAAAGTTTCATTTCATTTGTTTTTTATATACAATTTGATATTCATTTTTTTTATTGCTATTTTTTTATATCTTTTGTAGATTATTTTTTCTCTTCAATTTCTTCTCTCATCATTTGGTTTAATTTAATTTTTATATTAAATTTGATCTTTATTCTTTTAATTGCTATTTATTTTTTTTTATCATTTTTCTAATTGAATTTTGTTTTTAATAACATTACTCAACATTTGATTTTGATTTATTTTTATATCAAATTTGGTCTTCTTTTTTTTATTACTATTTGTTTTGTTTTATATCCTTTTTTTATTGCCTTTTTTTTTCTCCCAATTTTTTCACTCAGTATTTTATGATTGAGAATTTTACTTTGTTATTTTTTAGAGTCTGTCTTTTATGAGGTTAGTCTCAGGCTCATGAACAAGGTCATGGGTCTTAAACATTAACACGGTTTGACTTTGAACTTTTTTAGGTTATTTATTAAATTTTTTTTCTCAATCTCAGACTTCAACGTTAAATTTTTTAGGAATTGATCCTTATACTTCTTTTTTATTTTTCTTTTTATATGGTTATCCCAATCATAAAACCCATAGAGTTGGCCTAGTTGAGAAGAGATAGGAATTAGCAGTGTGCTCTTATCCAAGATCCCAAGTTCAACTCTTATCAAGTGCAAACAATTTCATGGGGTCATCAGACTTGGGCAAAGCCCATGAATTAACCGTGAGGTACTTGCGAAAAACTCTTTGTTGAAGGCCTTTGCATCCCCGAATACCTGGTGTAAATCCAAAAAAATAAAAGGTTATTAGGTTTATCCAAGTAACTTAAATCTTTTTTTTCCTTTGTTTTTTTTTTTAATTTTACTCTTCAACTTTGAGTTATTTGATAATTGAGTTTCATTGGTTTATTTAGTTTGCTTTCAATAAGGTCACCACTGTATCACAATCAGGTAATAGATTTAGCAATCTAATTCAGATGGGCTCGAGTTTTTTTTACTTTTTTCCTTTGCTAGTTTTTTTTCTTTATTGATGTTGTATTTTTTTTTCATTCATATCATCGAAATTATTTGAGCTTATTAAACCCACTCAAGTTAATGACACGAGTCTTAATGCTTTTTTGCTTTTTTGGGAACACTCGTGTCGCCTTAATATCTTTTTTTATAATGAAAAAAAATTATGTTGATCCATAGAGTTATGAGGCCACCTATCTTATAGAAAGTATAAACACTTAAAATAAATATCCAAAAACTTCTAATGATTTGAAATAAGTATAAAAAATATATCTCTTTAATCAAAACCTCTTTCTCATATTAACACATTTTTTTTTACAAAAATGTTTTATCAAGTCTTATTTAAAAAAAAAAAACCTTATCCTAATCAATCAATAATGAATTGATAATTATGAGTGAATGTATTAATAAAATATAAAAATAATAAACTTGAGAAAATTATATATAAAAAAATAATAATTTTTTTAAAATAACTATTTCATCCACATTTAAAAAATTATGCATATTAAATTCATATATAATTATTAAAAAAATAATGTTAATATTACCATGAAAGACGCTTATATTATTTAAAAATAATGGTATAATTGGATAATTATTTAAATAATTATTTTAAAAAATTTAATTATAAAATGTCAAAAAAACACAATGTGATAAAAAAAATAAAAAGACAGAACACGCATGAGCTAGACATGTATGCTTTGCTCACATGAAAACTCGGGTGTGCTTGGACATGGAAACCTAGACATGCATGCTTGATTTTTATCTTTTTTCTTAAACTGCCGATGACACAAGTCCATCCTAATCTTTAGTTATTTAAATTTGGTTGAAAATAAGTTGTTCATGTAGGTAGATGACATGTCATGTATCTATCATCTTTTTTAGTCACTAAAGTAGACCTCAAAAACTTAGATTCCAAACACTTCTCACCTTAAAATATAAAAAACAATAATCTCATGAATCTCTGTAACCCCATTTGTAGCAACAACACTTTCTAATTAGCTGAAAAATTATAAAATCAAATCAAAGAAACAAAACTTCTCATCAAATTTATATTTTTTTCTGGTATTATTAAATGTTAAAATTACCTCTATTGAATTGATTTTTTAAAGATGAATCCATATATACTAAAATCAAAGTTATTGATAGTCAGAATCTGACCAAACAATAACTTTCTCTCTTTAAAATCTTTTAGTTTTTTTGTCTCTCATTTTTCAAGATTCACAAACTGAAAAATAAAACAAATAAATTTTGAGATGCAAACAAAAAAAAAAAACTCTAAATAGAAGGGATCAAATGTTAAAAAAATAATATTGAGGGACTAAAATATAGATTTATACACCTCTTGAACAATAAAATTAGAAGACTTATCGATTGTTGTCAATGTCAATTTTAATCCTTATTTTTTAATTTTATTTTTTTACAATTATTAAAAATTCTTTTATGTAAAATCAACATGCAATTCACTCTCAAAACAATTTCCGACATCTCGAGTACGACATAATATGCAATCTAAAGAGAATGAAAAGGATCTAGAACAACAAAAGAACTTTTAAGGATCAAATTGAAAGAAGCTAAAGTTGGATGACCAAATGAAACAAAATCAAAATTTGAGGGACCAAGG
>Ga0325402_1006527_pt1 | contig 11045 bp, 8 predicted proteins | sample PopdelMetagenome_22_FD_207212 | JGI IMG/M metagenome (GOLD analysis project Ga0325402, IMG submission 207212) | Populus deltoides microbial communities from Bellville, Georgia, United States - Xylem-PdKOR-R3 | ecosystem: Host-associated > Plants > Phyllosphere > Stem > Wood/Secondary xylem...
ATTTAATATAATCAACCATTAAAATTATATTTTTTAATTTTAATTATTTCATTATAAAAATGTTTTTCTAAAATAAAAAAATATTTTCCTCTCTAAAGCTAATTCTTTCTTTTACTATAAATGTTTTCCCCCATGATCAACTATCCTTAAGGCTGCCAACATTGAAAAGTGAAGAAAGTGATTTTAAGGATTTTTTCTAAAATAAACGGGAACATAATATAATTTAATGTTTCTTGCATGTTAATCTATTATTAATTCTGTTAAATGTTGATCCAATTCATTAATAATAAAAACAAATTAAAAAATATTAAGAGACGTATAAAAAATTCATATTAAAATTAAATTTATTCTTGAGCTATTTAGAATCCCAAATTCAACCCCACATTAGTTTTTTTTGCTTTACTGTGATTCGAATGCCCAATTTCTCTCAATTAACCCAAAACATTGTCATTTTGGACAAGTCATTTTCGTCCTTTAATTTATGATTTCTCTCAATTATATTTTTGATTGGCTTTAAACTTTTAATTTTGTTCAATTTTTTCCTTGATAAATTTCAATTTCAGCCCTGGATTTTAGCGTCTTTTTCAAAATGATCCATGGTCTCAGATTTCTTCAATTTAGCCCCTAATTGATCATTAAACTTTCAAATCTCTTCAATTTCACCTTTAATTCCAGCCACTTGGGTCCCCAGTGTTCGACATCTTTTTCAAAATGGTTATTGGTTGTAAATTTCTTCAATTCGGCCTTTAATTGACCCAAAAACTTTTATTTTCTTGTAATTTTACCCTCGATTTCAATCAATTAACTTGGTAAGAATTAAATTTGGTCTCCTAAAATTTCAATCTTTCTAATTAAGCCCAAATTGAGCTCTCAAAGTTAACTTTTCACTGATGAAGCCCCTAATAACATTGATTTGACCCATTTAAAGTATAATTAGGTCCTTCCACTTAATTAAATCCTTCAATTGAACTCAAATTAATTCTTAGACATAATTAAATTTTAATTTAGGCCATGATTAAATGAAATTGGCCTATTAAAAATCTAATTATGTCATTTAACTTAATTTTTATGCAGATTCATCCAACAATGATTTAATTTGATCTTAAATCTGTATTGTCTTTTAAGTTTTAGGTAAAATGGGGCACGATTAAACTTCCGATTCCATAAAAAACTACAGCTTGATTTTTTCTAAATGTAAAATCCTCCCAGCTTGCTTTTTCAAAAATAATAGTCTTTATTTTATTTTTTATTTTGAAAAAAAAAGTGAATTTAGGGAATAATCTAAAAATGAGTTACGATAGTTGCCCTCTCTTTATAATGCTTATGATAGAAAGTCGTGTAAGATACTTTATACAGTAAGCTTTGTAAAGAAGAAAAAGGAATGGTGATAATGGATTCACCAGATTAAGAAATGGTCAATCCTTCTGAAAATGTTTGAAGTGAGGGCTCAAAAGCGCATACAGAGGAAAAAAGGATAGGGCCAGAAAGCACATTATCCGAAGGACAAGGGCTAGAAAACGCACTCGAAAGAAAAGGAGACAAGGTTTGTAAAGAAAAAGATGATCTTTGAAAAACTAAAAGACTTTTTTTTTAAGTGGTATAGTTGTACCAGACAACCTGTTTAATGGTAAAATCCAAAAATTTTGAAATGGTTAAATTGTCAAAGGTTTTTTTAAAGTGGTCTTATTGTAATGGGTGACCTACCCAGGTAAAAAAATACAAAGATCTTTTGAGTGGTGAACAATACAAAGATCTTTTGAGTGGTGAAAATGCGAAAGTTTTTTCAAAGTGGTGTTATTGTAATAGGTGACCTGTGTAGGTGAAAAATACAAAGCTTTTTCAAAGTGGTGAAAATGCAAATGATTTTCAAAGTGGTCTTATTGTAATGGGCAACCACGTGAAAAATATAAAGATTTTTCAAAGTGGTTAAAAATGCGAATGATTTTTTAAAGTGGTGAAAACTGCGAAGATTTTTCAAAGTGATCTTATTATAATAGGCAACATGTCTAGGTGAAAAAATACAAATATTTTTCAAAGTGGTGAAAAATACGAATGATTTTTCAAAGTGGTCTTATTGTAATGGATGACCTGCCCATGGAAAAAATACGACTTACCTGGCAAAATGATTTAGTCAGAGATGCTTGAAGGGACGATATGATAGGGCTCGAAGGTGTATTATCTAAGAGATAGGAGCTCAAATGAGCACTTAAAGGGAAAAAAGATGGTGCTCGAAGGCACACTATCTAAAGGATAAAAGTTCAAAAAAGCATTCAAAGGGAAAAGAGATAAGGCTCGAAGGAGGATGACGGCTCAAAGGCACACTGGAATGGAGGTATGTTTAGAAAATGCACTACCCAAAATATAAGGGTTTAAAGGTACACTTAAAAGGAAGAAGATAAGGCTAGAAAACGCTCTATCTAAGAGATGAGAGCTCAAAGGCACACTGAAGAAGAGATATGATATAGAGATAGATATATGGCTATAAAGCGTACTATTCGAATAATTGAGGGCTAGAAAGTGCACTCGGAAGGGGTAAGGTTAGAAAATGTGTTATCTATTAGAAAGGGGCTCAAATGGGTGCTCGAAAAGAGATAAGGTTAGAAAACACACTACTTGGAAGATATGGGTTCAAAAGCGCACTCAAAAGGAGGTTGGGTTTGAAAACACACTACTCGAGAGACGAGGGCTCAAAGGTACACTCGGAAGGAAAACGATAGGGCTTGAAGGCGCACTATCTGATGGATGAGGGCTTAAAGTTGCACTCGAAAGAAGATAGGGTTAGAAAACATACTACCTAGGAGATCATGACTTCAAGACATACTCGAAAGGAGATAGGGTTAAAAAATGCACTACTCAAGAGATAAGGGCTTAAAGACACACTTAAAAGGAAAAAGATAAGGCTGGAAAGCGTACCATCTGAGTGATGAGGGCTCAAAGGCACGCTTTAAATGAGATAGGGTTACAAAACGCACTACTCGAGAGATAAGGGTTCAAAGGTACACTCGTAAGGAGATTTGCTAGTGAGACAGTAAGGATAAAAGTAATGCATTATGATCAATATGCATGTATACTTACCTGAGAAATATAGGTCCTCTTTCTTCACTGACTTTCCTCCTTGAAAGTTTGAGTCTTTATAATAAGCTTCAAAGGCTTTTTTGCTTTTACTTACTCAAGTCATATCTTGTGATCTTGACCTTTGGAAAGGGCACGACATCAGAATACTTACAAACCTTTATCTTAAAGGTCATCAGCTCTACCTTATATTTTCTGTTTTCTTAGAAAGGGAATTATGGAGCCAGACCTATTATGTATTTGTTGGATTGCCCCCCAGCTTAATCATGCTCTAAGTGTTCAATTTAGGTTTTGTTTGGGGGAAAAAGGTTTGGTTATCTATAAAGATGTTTTCATGGAGAATTTTTGGAATTACAAAAATTATTTTGACTTCAATTTAAAAATTTTGACTTCAATTTAAAGCAAACTTATTCTAAAGAAATTCAAGTGATTCCAATAAACAAGTCTTCATAAGTGTTGAAAATTTTTGTTTTGCTTTTGGTGAAAATGTTAAGTGATATTTTTTTGGTCGAAGGGGTTTAAGCTTCAATTTAAGGGTTTTGAATAATCAATTTCAAAGAATTCATTTTATTTGAATAAATAATGGAGCTTGTTTTGCATGAGAAAGTATTGCCTACCGATCTTGATTGTCAGTCTTTTATTAAAAAGGGATTGATTGTGCATGTAATGTAGGCTTTGGCTCTTGATTATGAAAAAAAAAAAGGATGTTTATATGCTCAAAAGATGTTTAAGGGATTTCAAGACTAAGGATCACTAGTGCTTGTTTCCAAACCTTTTTGTCCTTTAAATTGATTTGCAAAATGGTCCATCGTGCCCCTCAGTGTCGGGCTTGAGCCTTTTCTCTTTACAAAATGGTACTTGTTTTGGACCATAAAGGGCTATTTTCAACTTGTACACATGATTAAGAAACAAATGATTAGTGAAACATTTATGTTGTTCTACATAAACCTCTTCTTTATAGAATTTCATTTAGAAATGCACTCTTCATATCCATCTGACATTGTTTGAAATTCAAGTGACAAGTAATTGCAAGCAAAATACAAAAAAATTCCAAACAAGCTACTAATACAAACAGATTCCAAGGAAGCTTGAGATATTCTTGAAGTTACTCACAAGGGAACTAAGACAGTGAAAAATTCCAAATTCCAAATGTTAACCTTAATACTTGAGGAGATAAAAATGCTGGAAAATTAATATTTTAGTGACTTTTATGCAAAACTTAATGATATTGTAAATTTCATGTTCAATCTAGGAGAAAAGATGGAGGTCTCGTGAATTGTAAGGAAGATTCTAAGATCTCTGCCTAAAATTTTTTGGCCAAAGGTAACAGGCATAAAAGAAAGCAAGGATTTAGATACTATAAGTGTTAAAGAATTGGTAGGTTCCTTGCAAACTTATGAATCTACATGACCTCAACAAAACAAAGGTTAGTCTACTGCACTTAAATATGTTAAGAAAGAACATATTTAATCTTCTAATGATGATCTTAATAGTAAAGATATTTCTCTAATAGTTAGGAAAATCATAAAATTTGTGTTTAAGAAAAGGATCAATGGTAAAGATAAAAAGAACAAAGGTTTTTCCAAAAGAAATGTATCAAAAAATAGAAATAGAAGTAAAATTAAATATGAGTTACATGTTTTGAATGCTCAAGAAATGATCACTTAAGAAATGCATGTTCAAATTTCAAAAGAAATAAAAGAAAAGCCCTTTAATGTTATATTAAGTGATGAATCTAATTTTGAAAATTCTAATTAATTATCTGATAATAGATTTGCTTTTATTGCTCTTTTTGGTGTTCTTAATGGATGTACTGACATGTACCAAACTGTTACTACATTAAGCGAGTCTGACAAATACCAAATTGTTAATAAATTTAATATTTCTGACATAAATCAAATTGTTAGTTATTTCAGTGATTTAAATATTACTTCTATTATTGTTGATCATGAATTAAGCTTGTAGAAAGCTTATGATGACTTATATGAAGAAATCATAAAAGTCAAGAAATTGATCAAAAAGCTGATAATTTTGGAGATCGAGAAGAAGAATTTGGTTGAGGCTTTAAAGCTGTCAGAAGTAGAGATATTTAGAACAACCACTATCTTAGTACCACAAATTATTATTCATTGTTTTCAATGTTGTATATGCTCCTCGATATATTGCCTTTTTCTTAACAACCCATTGATTTTTTATGTTTTTGGTAGAATCTTCAAACTCTTAAAATTTCTCATAACCTGCTAACTTATCAAGTTTCCTTTCTATAGTAGACGATTGATTTAATACTATGTCCATTTTATACTTTGGATCTTGACTCTAATTAGAAATTCTATTTTTTAGATTGAAATAATTTATTTTGCATGTCCTACAATTCCATATTGTTAACATCTAAGAATAAACATACCTTTCAACTTATTTGTTTGGACATTGTTTGATTCATCTCTAAGCATGATAATCTCTTCTAATTTATCTTTTACAAAGTTAATTCCTTTAGAAAATGAGGCTATCAACTTATTATTAATTGAATTTTCATGCGTCGTGTATCTTAAACATGTATCAATGCTGACATTTTGAGCTTTCAACAATCCATCAAGTTTCTATATTGCTGATTGTTCCTTTGATTGTTTACAAATTGTTAGCTCTTTTTCCAATGCTTTGAGCTTAGTGAGAGATCGTCATGAATATAACATTCAGGCCTTTATTATTCCAATTATAATTAGTGGATTCATCTCTTGTTCGGTTATTGAAAAGAGTTTCAGGCTTGGTCCACCCATGCTTAACTAAGTGCCAAACTTTCTCGTCTAGTGATTTGAGAAAAGCTTTTATCATCACCTTTTAGTAGGTATAGTTCTCACCATTGAATTGTGGTGGTGAAGTCAGTGTTGACATATTCAACAGGAAAAATAGATCTCACTCTAGAATGAGTGAACTTGTGTTGATACCACTAACAATTCCATTTTTGTTCTTGTATGTTAATAAGCAATTTGTTACCACTTTGTAAAGATTTATCAATAACCATATATATATAAAAAACTTAAATAAACAAGCTATTTGGTTACAAAGGGAAAACCTTTTAAAGAACTTCTCAAAAGATAAAAAAAAAAAAAAAATCCTCTAGGCTAGCCAAATCGAGGACAAACAACTTTCACTAGTTTAGAAGATTAGAAGATGAGTATTTTTTTACTACAAATCCTTTGTAACTATACTACCTTACTTGTTAAGAAAAAAACTATATTTATTTTTTACTGTAATAGCTTGCCAGAACATTTGATGATCATCAAACTATTATCATTATAACAGGAACATTCAGTTGCTAATAGTTAACATAAGAACTTCCCCTAGGGATTTTCAGGCTCTCTAACTCATCAGCGAACAATTCTCATTGAGAATTTTCTTCAGACTCCACTCATTTGTCAAGAGTATATGTTACGAAACTCTATATAATGTTTTAATTGGTTGAGCACTTTTACTCCGTTGAAAGTGCTGTTTTACCCAATGTTGTTCTTGCCAATTTAATGCTTCATATTGTTCTTTTTTATATACATATCTATGTGATAAGGATAAAAACATTATCTTCAAGCTTTCTAGTTTGTTACATTCTTAAAAGAGTATTAATGGTGTTTCATAAAAACACTTATTTGAAAATTATATTCGAATAACTTGTATTTATCTTTTATTTGAACTTCCTATATAATTTATCCAAACAAATTAGATAATTACAGAAATAATCACTGCATATCATATAAGATAAACTTGACGAATTCCTTATCTAATTTGGATAAAGTATCAATCTAAATAAACTCATCTTCATCAATGCAAATAATCTTTCACTTAATCAAAGCCAATTATTTTAATATTTACAGCCTTCTCATACTATCTACAATTTCATTGGCTAATAAAAAACAATTAAGGATTTGTCCCTTTTAGATGAAAGCATATTGAGATTCACTTATCACCTCATCAATGACTTGTTTAATCCTCAATTACATTATCTTAACAATGATCTTATATATCCTATCCACAACCCATAATTTAGATTGGAAACAACTCAACTTATTAGATTCATCACCTATGAAACTCTAAACTTCACTCTTATTCTTAATTGCTTTAACTCTAGATTTTATCATTTTAATTTTACTCTTCAAATGCCCATAAGTGTTAGAGTTCCATTCACGCAATTTTCTTCTCAACAAACTAAGTTTCTTGATAAGGTAGAATATATGTCATATCAAAGCAAAAGGAAGCCCACATCACCTCTAAGTCAGAATAAAATGGATTGTGTATCAACTAAAAATTCAAAAATTAAAAAGGTCTCCGACCTAAATCTCTAAGCTCTCTACCATAAATAAATGGATAATAATCTAAAATACTTTTATCTAATCCGAGAAGTGTATAATAAGGAAAAGCCAACATAGCATCCAGGTGTGCAAAACACCTATCAATACGACTCATAGAAGAAAATCTAAACCAAGTATAGCGATGACCTTTAAAAGAAAGCTTAATAACATACCAAGGCCATCCTAGAGCAAAATTAAGAATAATGAGCTCTTCATATAATTTTTTACCTTCTTCTAAACTAACCCTGTCATATAGATAGATCACCACACATTTAAAACCCTTTTCAATATGAGTACCAAATAAAGCAATCCATTGTGAGTTGAATTCGATGTTTGAAACCTCAAAGGAATCATTATTCCACATAACTAACAAACCCCTAGATCTACCCTCCAAGTTAATACCATGCCATTTGACATTGAGATTACTCCATAATCTATAAACAAAAGAGTTTGTAATCTTAGACAACTTAGTTTTTGTAATACAATAAACATCAAGATGATAACTCATAATGACATTCTTAATCACTTGTCTTTATTTCTATTACCTAAAACTCTGATATTCTAATAAAAAATCCTTATAAATTGAAAACATAATACTTGTCCACTGAGAAAACTATAAATGAATCATGTTGCCTTTGCCCATTATGTTTCCTTTTTATTAGCCAAGTCTTGAAATTGACTATTCAATGTATCCTTTCCATAAACTACTATAATACCTAAAGCATCCTTAACATTAACTAAACTCTCAAAGTCTAGCTTCTGATAGGAGCAACCCATAATTACTAAACCATTTGTTCTTGCTTGTTGTGAATTAAAAAAAAAATTGATGCAACCATACTGGAGTCCACAAAAAAGATACTGAGATTATCATCCACCCTTTCAACACTACCTTTCAGATTCAACACCTTTACTTTTCTATGTTAATCCACCTATTATATTTATCTTTAAATCCTCCAAGCTTTTTGGGTATGGAAATTATGGAAATGATATAAGTTGATGGTTTGGACTCAAAGCAATTTGGTGGAAGTAGTAATTTAGAAATTAGGTGATAATTTAGAGCAATTTAGTTGGATGTTGTTGGTCTTGCTAGGAAATGGAATGAGATGGTCGAGAGGGAAAGAGGCATGATTAGAGGTTTTGTAGGGAGCTGGAAGAGAAAATTTAGGAATTGAAAATTAGAAGTCGGGAATGAAAGAGATCATTTATTTCTATTTAGACACTTGTGCCTCTGTAAAGTTTAAGAAGGGTTGATAAACAAAGGTAATCAAAAGCCAAGCAGCATAGAACCTCTTTAAAATGTAGGGTTTAAGACAATCATATTAGGACAAGATTTCATCTTTTTTATTTTTGAATTGTGAATATGAGAGGAAAGTATCATTAAGATTAACAATAATATAGGATGTAGATTAAGGCTTCATCATCATTCTTATCAACATCATGGTCATCATTATCATTATAGTTGTTGAGATCTGGAGTAACAAGATGATCAATGCATATGGGTTAGGTTTTAGAGGGACGAGAAAGGGTTCTCATTGACAGACTCTGATAACTATTAATGATAAGACACTACTTCTACTTCTACTTTTGTTTCTACTATATTATTATTGTTATTATTATTAACTAGATCATCGAAATGAATTTCTTCAGTATGTTTAAGAGGATCTTCAACAAGTTGTTGATGAAGTTGTTCATTTGTGAATTAGCAAAGTGATATGGTAGACAATGATTTTTTTATTCAATGGCAAACTTGTAATATTTGATATAAAAGTTTTTTAGCCATTAAATAAAAAATAATAACAATACTTAAATAATCAGATATTTTTTATTGATTTATTTTTTTATAAGATATAAAATGTTACACGCATTTCAAAGTTCATGATGTAAACTGCATTGTTTTAAAAGGTAAAAAAACTAAAAAATCATATTGATTAAATAGTATTTGTTAATTTTTATTTATTTATTTATCATAGTTTTTTTTTAAATTTTATTTTGGCTAGCTAGTTTTATATTTTATTTTAAAAAGGAAAAGAAAAATATTTGTAAAGAAATAAATCTTATGGAAAACTCAAACATGAAAAATCACAACTTTTGTTGACATCTAAAATGAAAAGGCATGATTATGAAAAATCACATATTTACTGTCTTCAAATGTTTTTGATCAATACACTAATTATTTTATATTTATTGAACGTTATTAGACCATCTTTTGTACCATAAGATCTTATGGTATTAGTTAATTAGTTGGTAATAGAGAAAATAAGTAAAACAAAATAGCAATACTTTTTTTTTATCGTATGATCTAATAAAATAATAAAAAATTTCTAGTATGAATATAAAAATTCAAAAAAATTAAAATAAAAGCTATTTTCTAATGGTAAATAAAAACAAATTAGCAATAAATTATTTAATACAAAAAATAAACACACATGTCAATCAAATAAAAACATTAATGGTTTAAGATAAATAAGAGATAAAAAAAAAGCTGAAATTGGAAGAATCTTGATATGACTAATCCTAATAAGATTTGTATAATAGATAACTAAATCTAGAATTTTATTTCATCATATTGCTTCAATAATAACAAGTTTTCAATATTGCTGAAATTCAGGACTTATTAATGGAACCTAAGTTAGAAATTGAAGATAACCCTAGACCAACTTTTATATATGCAAATACACTGGAAGATTTTCAGAAGTATATGATATAATTACTTGACCTGTCTAATAATTGTTTTGCCTAAAATGATAATAAAATTTAAATAAAAGTTTGGTTAATGTACTTATTGAGTGGACATATATCTTATGTGCATCTTGTATTTTTTTAATCTAATTCATTCATATATATATATATATATATATATATTAAAGTTATTAGTGATATTGTTGTCCATCAAAACACACATTATTATTATTATAATAGTATAATAAATAGCTGCAAAAAAATAAAAATAAAAAATAAAATAAGCTTTGAAGTTAAGATTGTCTTTTTATCCTGACATAATTGTTTTTGACATATTATATTTGTCATTTTCTTATTCTTATGTACAATAAAATTACTATTTTGGCCTTAAAATAAAAAAACTTTTATATTTTTGTTTCTTGGATGTTTTTTTCATTTTATCATTTTTAAAATAGTTAAATTATTTTGATAATCTTTGAAACAAAAACAGTATAACTCTCTCGTCAGGGTATTTTGATCATTTTAAATTAGTTATGTTATAGATTTTTTAGTTATTCAGGGTATTATTGTAATTTACATATATATTAAATATTATTTAATAAAACTTGTACGGTCAGCATGTGGGTTGCCCTATGATATTCAAACCTCGAAGACCATTTTTTTTTACCTTCTTTATCTCTTTCTCCGCCTTGAAATTTATGCAACCCATTCATAGCAACCCCCTGCAATTTATCTTTTCTTAATATTTATTCCTATCATTTTAATTATTATTATTATTTTTATTTTAAAATAAACAATAAAATTACAAGTGTTTTTCAATTTTATTCCTAATCATTTTTTATCTATAAATAATCTATTAAATTTAAAAATATTTTTAATTTCAATCTTATTATTTTTAAATATATAAATAATTTATCAAATTATTATTATTATATATATAAAAAATTTGCTCCACCG
>Ga0325402_1006533_pt1 | contig 11041 bp, 10 predicted proteins | sample PopdelMetagenome_22_FD_207212 | JGI IMG/M metagenome (GOLD analysis project Ga0325402, IMG submission 207212) | Populus deltoides microbial communities from Bellville, Georgia, United States - Xylem-PdKOR-R3 | ecosystem: Host-associated > Plants > Phyllosphere > Stem > Wood/Secondary xylem...
ATGAAAAAACAACAACATGAATATAAACCATATATAATAGTGATAAATCTAATTTTAAAAAATTAATATCATTGTTAATGAAAATAGTAATAATAATTTTTAATATTATTATCAATATCATTGTTATTGAAAATAATAATGAAAAAAGAGCTTTTTATAATTGGGTGGTTTGATTAATTAAATTGAACAAAGTTCTATTTGATTTAATGGCTTTTCAAGAACGGAACGGAATATGTGGAATGAAACCGGAATATTCCGAACAGAATTTAGCCAAAAAATTCAAAACAAACCAAGATTTAAAATAAAATAAAATTTATTCTATTTTATTCTATTATTCTAAATAAAACTAAACAGAATTGATGACCTCGGTTTTGATAGGAAAAAAAGCACAGTAACTTTTATAAGAATACTATTAAATATATAAAACAGAATCTTAAAATAGTTAAGCCGTTTCCTCTTAGATACGGAAAACAGGTGGGGTCGTGATTTTCAAGTTGAAACGGTACAGCTTCCATATCTGGAAGCTTGACGCGGCTGGGACACGGCCTCTCACCAAACCTAACCTCGTCCTCTAGTTTTCAGAACTCCTACCGTCTATCTAACGACCAATCACTTTGGAAAACACTTAACCATCAGTTCCTCTCTTTTTGTTCATGTCGTAAACAAAACAAAGAAACCAAACCATGAGGAACAGTTTCAGTTTTAACAGACGCCACCTCGTCCTCACCATCCCGATCCTCCTCCTCCTCCTCCTAATCACAACCGTGCATTCACGTTACTCCCCCTTTGATCCGTCTGATCTAATCTCCGATGGCGTCCACAACAATCAGTCCCTTAATCAAACTACATCATCGCCTTTCCATCTCGCCCTCAAGAGTAGCGCAGAGGAGACGTGCGAGCAGACCTACGGCTTCCTGCCCTGCACTACAACGGTGATTGGAAACTTGTTTTTGATTCTCGTCTATGGCTACTTGATGTTCTTTGCCGCTACATATCTGTCTAGTGGGAGTGAGCTTTTGCTTCAGATTCTGGGACCTGGTATTATTGGTGGCTTGTTTCTTCCCGTCCTTGGTGCTCTTCCTGATGCATTGCTCATTCTCGGTAATTTCATCTCCTTTTTTCTCTTTTTGGTTGTGGAAAATATGACTGATTTGAGGTGGAATCTATTAATTTCAACTTTTACTAATCTCGTTTTGTGATCTGGATATTTAGGATTTAATTAAAAATGACAACGAACATTTTGGATCTAAAAATGTTCGTTGTCATTTTTAATTAAATCCTAAATGTCCAGATCACAAAACGAGATTAGTAAAAGTTGAAATTAATAGATTCCACCTCAAATATATAATTTTCGGTGTGAAATTATCTGGTTTTTGAATCTGATGGTTTTACCGGCAAAAAAAAGAGTTTTTTATTTTCTTCCTCTAGATTTTGTTTTTTAAAATTTGTAGTTTTTAGATTTTTTCTTTTTGTGCTTTATACTGTTGCGTGCTTTTTACACACACACACACACACACACACACACACTTTGTTTACCTCTTTCTATATTTTTTCTATAGTCATTTATATTTACTTATAGCATTAAACATTTACAGTGAAACATTGAATCTGAAAATGAAAAGAATTAGTTTTTATGTGAATTCTGTGTTACGGATACAAGGAAAGTGATTGTCGAATCATTTTGATTATTACTGCCAATTGTATTGTATATGGCGATTTTGGTGACACGAGATAGCTTTTGTTTGGTAACATTGTCTAATTTTCTCCCCTTTGCTCCATAGTTTCTGGACTTTCTGGAAGTACTGAAACTGCTCAAAACCAGGTCTCGGTTGGAATGGGCTTGTTGGCCGGGTCAACTGTAATGCTTCTTACAGTTATCTGGGGATCGTGTGTTGTTGTCGGAAAATGTGACATGCGTGAGACAGAAAACTCTGCAATAGACCGAAAGGACACAAAAAGATTCAGCCTAACTGGTATGTCTCTTTTCTTAGAATTAACATGGTATCGACAGAACTTAGAGACAGACGCTGAGTTCTGAAAGATTTAAAGCACTATGGCATCAGAAAATGTGGTTAATATTGTTTACCATTCTTTGTCTTGGAAGATTATAAGCAGTATTTCTTAGATAACATGCAAACTGAAGTATCAGACTTAGCTTATTTACTTAAACTAGTGGAGAAATCTTGCGAGGCTGTTAATCTGGTAAAATCTAGAGGTATAAGGTTATGCTCAATCTGTATCAGTTTTCTGAAGCCCAGATTTACATTCCTAGACAGGATTTTTTTGTGCAGTTTAATTGTTTCCTTGGTTTTTTTAGGATAAATGCTACCCCTCTCTTTTAGAAAACAGTGCAAGTGATGCATTTTGTCTTGCGAACACATATTTATTAAATATGTTGCAATTAAATGTATGATGCATGAGGACATCAAATATAGTGAACATTTTCATAAAATTTCTTGAGATTACACATCATAAGCTTTCCGAATATTGAATGCTGCCCTTTTGTACATGATATAATGGTTCTAATTGCCCTCTCACTTAAGAAGTTATTTAATTATATACGCAAGATTGCCAGTTATACAAGGAAATTTAAATCTCTACGTGCTAATTACATAGAGTAATTTTAGGAAGCTATACATCTAAATCTCCTCTTCTATTTATGAGAGTATTTACAACCTAAATTAACAGCTATTAACAAGGCATAATTTATGGCATTCTATTGACCCTCCCGGCCATAGTTTTTAAACCCGACCCGGCCTGGCTGGTCGACCCGAGACCTAGCCGATCCGGGACTGAAACTGGGCCGGGTTGAAGAAAAGCTAGAGGAAGGAAAAACCCGATGTGACTCAGCAGGTTGACCTGGTGTGACTCGGTTGACCCGGCAAGACCCGGTCAAAACCTGGTTGCAATCCGTTGATTTTTTTTTACTAAAATGACGTTATTTTAATTAAAAAAATAAAATTGACCCAAGCGACTCGATGACCCGGTCAAAACCCGGAACTTGGGTCTTGGATCGGGCCGGGCCTTGGATCGGGCCGGGTCTGAAAACTATGCCCCGGCAAATTGATATGGGTTATCCATAAGCATCAATTTGTTTGTAAGAAAATTATGTTGCTACCATGTTAGAGCCTTGGTAAAAATATTTGCCACTTGAAGATTGCTAGACACGTGAGGAAGAGATAGTTTGAGCTTCTAGCATATACATTTGCTCATGGGCATAAATTATACCAAGAATGACAATTAATCACTAGAAACTTGTCCAGAATTAATTTTTTTTAATTTTATTACCCTCTATATCTTGGTTTTTATAAAGCATACACACCTAAAAATATGAAGATTTGTATAAGGCTTGAAATATGGAGACTCGAAATCCAAAACTGGGGAAGGCAATCTATTTATGAGAAAGGTTGTTGTGGTAAATGCTTCTACCAAAAACTTAGGAGGAACTGAAGACTTAATGAGCATGGTTCCGACAACATTTAGAAGATAACGATTCTTTCGTTCAGCTACTCTATTTTGTTGTGATGGACAAGAATGTTGAGAGAAAATATGCCTTTAGATTGCAAGAAAGATTGGAACACATGAGATATATATTCTCCACTCGAGTCGAACCAAAGAATTTTAACATCAACTGAAAATTGAGTGTCAAAAAGAGCTAAGAATAGTTTGAACATATGAAAAACTTTTGATTTATGCTGCAAGAAATAGATCCATGTATATTTGCTGTGGTCATTAATGATTGTCAGAAAACATTTGTATTGGGCATGAGAAATAATAAGACTAATACCTTAAACATCACTATGAATGATCTCAAAATTATAGGCGGCTCTATTTCCTTCAGAAGGAAAGAGTTAGGTTTTACTTTTGCCAAGTTTACAAGTTGCACAATTAGGAAACACAATGGAAGAAGAATACTCTTTATTATTCAATAAACCAAATTTCAACATATTAGATAGAACTTTAGAAGATAAAGACAGTATAGAGAAATAAGGCAAACTTTGTGGAATAGGTAGTTGTAGATAAAAAGGACATCCATGCTTAGACCCCTTCTTTATCAATTGCCTGACATTTGATCCTGCACAACAAAAACCACAAGGAGTAAGATGTACATCATAATTTTGGTCTACAAAGCTGGCCAAAAGAAACTAAATTCAGGTGATATAAGAACATCCTTAAAGTAAGAAGATGTCTCACCAACTACTATATTGGGTAGAGCACTACCATTGGCTGTTTGAATATGTGAAGAGCCACGATATTCTCTTACATTACTTAAATCATTTAGAGAATTATTCAAATGATTAGAAGCACCCGCGTCTAAGATCTAAAAGAGAGATGAAGAACCAGTACCTTGAAGACCCAATGTTGAAAATACACTAACGATCATTTCTTGCATTGTTTCCTGAGTTAGAAAAGGTGCTAGAGACTATAAACCAGCAACAGAAGTTACAATAACAAGCATAGTTGGCTATAAGTCACCAGTAACAACAACATGATAGACCTTGTTGAAGCGTTAAGGATGAATAGTACAATCCTTAATAATGTGCCCTGACTACTTGCAGCAATTACAAAATTCTTGAGGATAGTTGGGAGCATTATGACCATATTTCTTGCAACTATAGCATTATGTGGTGCTCATGTCACAACCCTTGCCCTTGCCTTAAGCAACATAGGCAACTGAGACAGTATTAGAAGCAACACAAGACTGCTCCATAATATTTCAAGTATTGAGCGTTGTTCCTCACGCAAGAGTTCTCATAACAGACCTTCAAAGTCAGAATAAGATCTCTATTTACTAGAGAGGCACAAATAGATTCAAAGTCAAGCCTCAATTTCATTAGAAATTGATCTCTTTGTCTGGTTTTGTGTACGTGTTGTATTATAGATCCCCTTAAGTATAGTTAGCAATGGCCAACTCAAGCTGGAAACGCCTAACATTGTTGTCATAGTTATAGACTTGCTTGAGATAATTCCACATAGCATTTGCAGACCTATGAGGACATAGAGATAATAAGATGTGGCTTTATAGAATCAAGAATCTAGGATGTGATTTTATTATCTTTGGCATCCCAAGCTTCCTTGCGGTCAGAGACCTTTCCCCGGTAGATCCTCTTTTGCTACTACCATCTATATGTCCCCACGACTCTTTACCCTTTAGGAAGGTCTCCAATTGAAACTCCCAAGCAACATAATTTTTGCTAGTAAATCTATCAGAATTGACAAACAATATCAACTTCTCCATAAGTACTAAGGCTATGATTGGGAAAACTAGAACTAAGATTTCTTAGAGAATGACTCTGAAACCGTAACAGAATGGTTCGAATTGCCCTCTCTTGAGAGGGTCTTTCATTAAATAGGCAAGATTGCCAGTTATGCAAAGAAACTTAAATCTATACATGCTGATTACATAGTGATTTTGCGAATCTATACATGGTAAGTTAAATCTCCTCTCCTATATACAACCTAAATTAACAGCTATTAATAAGGCATAATTTATGGCATTCTATTGACAGTGCAGAAAGGGAAAGGATGAGTGAAAATCAGAAAAAAATGTAATATTTAGAGGGAGCTGAGCTTAGCAGCAGATGTATGAAAGGAATGATGGGGGGAGGGATTTAAATCCTACAGAAATTGAAAGAGAGGGGGAGGGGCTGGGATTGTGAAATGTGAAACATTATACTGATAATGGAAGCCATCAAATTCTGAAGTAATTACATGGTTACTTGTATGCCAATTTTATAAACAAATATCATTCTAAAACAGTGCACATTCATTATCAAATTTATTGCATTGATTACAATTGGAGCTGTGATGTGAAACAGTATGAAAATTGTGGTTGAATATACTAGATGCCTCCATACTCAAAATAATTTATCCATGTCTGCAGGCAGTGGAGTTAGTACTGATATTTGGACATGCTATGCTGCAAGAATAATGGCTATATCTATTCTTCCATTTATTGTTGTTCAACTACTGCAAACCCTCCACTCAACTTCAGGAAGGCACTTAGCAGTCTTGATTGGGCTAATTTTATCTCTTGCTATCTTGATATCTTACTGTCTTTACCAGGTAACTATTTTTCTTTCCTGTGTACCTAGTTTGTAGATATTATTAAGCTGTTTTTTCCATTGAGAAGTTAAAAGCTACCTCGTTGTTGCAGTCCCCACTTCTTTGTAGCCCATAAAATTACAAAGGCTTGCTTTTGGCTGCAAATTTTTGGCAGGAACTAAACGGGCATTCCACATGCTTTCATATTTTGTAGTTCATTGAAATAGGAGCCCATGTTTATAATTGAACTCGGTATGCTTGGGAAGCATAGTTTTGAGCTTGTCCCTTATGTTTCTAATAACGCAGTTAGGTTATCTTTTCTCTTAATATAACCTCTCTAGATTGGGGCCCTACAATTTGACTTAATTATTATGTTAATTCCTAAACAATTTGACATTGCAAATGTTGCTAGGTTCAGTAACATGTTATAATTTCAAAGATCGATGAAGTTTATTTGGTTTTACTTGGTTAAGGATGATATGCATACTAAAATTACCATAAAGTTTCGATCTCTATGGTTGCACAGTTTCCAACGTTGATGCATATTAAGTTTAGATTCTTTTGATACCCTCGTGAGACCTAATAATTCCTCCAAGTTTCATTATATTCAAAATTCTACAAATGTCATTTAATGATTTTGTACTTGACAAATTAATCTGGAAATCAACCTCTTGATTAGTGGTAGCCTTTAAGGGCTTAAGTGTTTCTCCGTACTCTGTGAACATAGTAAATATACCGTTTGTCATCATGTGAGTGAGCTGCATCCTAAACTGACATGCACCTCTTGGAAGGTGACTTGCTGGATAAGGTGTCTTGTCGAGTTGCCAGTTGCTACTTCAATGAAAATGTGCTCAAAACCAAAGTACTTTCTTTTCCATATTGTGAGAAATTCACATCCAAAGAATCTGGTTTTGGTAAAGGAGTATGAATAGACCCCTTATCATCACAGACTTCCTGTTTTTTGAGGTGTGACTTCTTCCTAGTTTAGACCAGAATTTTAAGAGCCAGGCAATTATTTGGTAAATCTAGTTTATTTTCAGTAGACCCTAGCAATTTGCAAGTTTTAGTCAAATCTAGAATGTGAATATCTGTAAGCTTCGTAGAAACTTTTTTTTTTTTTTGCAGTTTTTGCTCTAGGTAATTAATGGCTTATTGCTCTAAGCGAGTGCAAAAAATTTAGCTACCAGTGTATGTTTTCTCCATTCTACGGTCTGTGATTTGTTTACAATGTTGCAGGTTTGTTAGGGTGGATTAGTTGAATATACCAATGTAAGATTGTGCATGCTGTATTGTGCAAATAATTACTTCAATTTTTCTCTTTTTTGTCACTGAAGAAATTTATTGCTAGTAATGTTTTTAAAAATTGTCGGACAGCCATACAATATATGTTTGAACTTGATACTACTTTGGTGTTTTCCCTTGCTTAAAATAGGTTAGGAATCGACTGAGTTGCCCAATTTAGTAGTTATATTTTAAGGCCTAAATGTTAGATACTGCGGCTTGGGTTCTTGTGATAATTGTGTCAAATAATGTGTGTTTGGTGCCTGCCTGTGTGTTATCAGATGCTACAATCTAGCCTTCTACGATCTGTTTTTGGGGCTTCTTTCCAAATTAATGTTTTTCCTTTCATATTATATCGGACAGGTCTTTCAGCCTTGGATCCAGGAGAGAAAACTTAAGTATACAAGGCACAAACTCGTGATGTCAGGAATTTTAAAGCATTTAAAACAGCGTGCTTTAGGAAGGCTTTTGGCTGATGACAGTTCACTGGATGAAAGTGTCGTACGAAAGTCAGTTCCATGCTTCCATTACACCTGAACTGATAGTCTTTGCCTTTCAATCTATACCTCTTTTAATTTGTAATTTTCTAATGTATACACCATGCCAGGTTGTTCAACACTATTGATGAGAATGGTGATGGTCGCCTTTCTGCTTCTGAATTAAAGGCACTGGTCATAGGAATCCGGTTTGAAGAGATAGACTTCGACAAGGATGATGCTGTTTCTAAATTAATGAAAGATTTTGACACATCTAATGATAATCATATTGATTTGGGGGAGTTCATTAATGGTATCCAAAAATGGATTAATGAGGCAATGCGTGTAGGAGGTGGCTCTCCTGACCCTGGTCCCCGGACACATAAGTACTTGGATAACTTTCATGATGTAAGTGGCAGTATTGTGGCTTACCTTAGTGCCATAGTATCATATGATCATTTGATTTCGTAATTCATGCAGAAAACAAAGAAAGCACACGCTCTATTGGGGTCTAAGGAACCAGAGGAGGGAGAGAGTGATGGGGGAGTCAAAAACCCCAGGTGGACGTCCTTCAAAGCATCACTGATGTTGTTGGCTGGTGCTGTTATTGCTGCTGCTTTCGCGGATCCTCTGGTGGATGCTGTTGACAATTTCTCTGATGCAACAAGTATTCCTACTTTCTTCATCTCATTTATTGCTCTTCCGTTGGCTACCAACTCTAGTGAAGCTGTATCAGCAATCATTTTCGCTAGCCGTAAGAAAGTCACCACTGCCTCGTTAACATTTTCTGAGGTGTGTTTCTTACTTACCAGTCCCAGTGTTTCAGCTTCCTGCTCTTTAAAGTTGATTATAATTTACTGTAGGCATTTGCAACTATTTAAAAGGTCACATTTCAATCTAAAATAGAAAAATTTCGAGTACAGTTTTATAGCTTGTCTTCAAGAATATAATTTCTGATTGCCAAAGGAGGCAGCATCAAAAGCACAGTGCTATTCTGAACTTGTTATTGATTTCTATTTCCAAGCTGAATGCATTTCAATTTGAGATGGTTCCTTGCATTGTCTCCTCTAAATGTTAACTCATTTCAGTTGGGCATGTGATGCAGTATCCTGTCTAAAAACACCCCATACAGCACTAACCATTTACATGGTAGTGAAAAATGGGATATCCTAAGAAGCACAAGCTCAATGAACCACTTACGGAGACTCATAGTATGGATGGTAGTTGTGCTTTCTGAAAGGTTGCCTTTGAAATGACTTGCCTTTATTACAGGGGTTGAAAATAAACAAAGAATTATCCTCTGTTTAATTTCAGAGATAACTCTGTGCCTTGCTTACATTCTTAGGAGGCAACTTGCAGTCTTATGTCAGTATATAATCATGCAATCATAGAAGAAACTGCGGTTCTTTTGAATGCTGACCTTGATGGCTTTTCTTACTGCAGCTATATGGGGCAGTCACTATGAATAATGTCCTTTGCCTATCAGTATTCTTGGCCCTTGTTTACTTCAGGGAATTGACCTGGGACTTCTCAGCTGAAGTGCTGGTTATTTGTATTGTGTGCATCGTGATGGGCGCCTTTGCCAGCTTCCGCACCACATTTCCTCTCTGGACCTCTTTTCTGGCATACTTCCTGTATCCATTCTCTCTGGTACTGGTCTATGTTCTTGATTATGTCTTGGGTTGGTCATAGGTTTGTGCAAGTTGAAATCAGAGCAAGGCTCGTAGTTTGATCTTGTGGGATGGTTCCTGTTTGATAGCGAACATATGGACTTTTATGAGAGTGTTTTTTGGCTGTCCAAGCGTGGTTATGAATTTTGTTGGACACATGAGCTGATCCAGAAGACATTGTACATGTGATTTTCTTGTGACATTTCCTATTTACAGTTGTGTGCTTTTTCAGACTTCAAAGCTCCGTTCCCTCCTGGAAAACAACCCTTGCCCCCTTCCTCTCTCTCTCTCTCTCTCTCTCGTTGTGATTTAATATGCTACTACATAACCTCCTCTTTTGCTGTGTTTTTTTGCCCTTTTTAGCAGCTAAGCAAGACACAAACGGGACAGGGATTCTAATGGATGCAAAACAAGGATTCACCTAATACGAATATCTTGGCAATTTCCTTACTAATCATAAGGGATTTGGTTAATGCTCCAGCTAAACAGAACAAAACTGGAAAAAAGACACCACACGAAAAATTCCCAGGGGAGGTTGTCGTGTGAGGGGAGACATGCAGCATCTCCTGACATCATCATCGAAAACATTATTACAAAAAAAATACGATTGTGAGGAGATTTTATTGAAAGTGTGAAAAAAGATGACGAAGAAGAAAATGAATTGAATATTTACTTAGGGTTAGTATACATAAATTACAAGTATTTAAGCAGTAGAAATTTAGTTGTGTTGGTTAAGAAAACATCACTAGAGATTGAAATGCTCTAAGCAGAAAATGAACTTAGAATACACGATTGAAAAAAATAAATTAATTAAAAAGCATCATTTTTCACACAAAAATAAAATAAAATAAAAGCACCTAAGATCCTTTTAAAACCCATCTCAAAATTCATATTACACCGTGTTTGACTTATCTAGAATTTTAAAAAAAATTTATGTTTTTAAATTGTATTGAAATGTTAATATCAAAAATAAATTTAAAAAATAAAAAATGTATTATTTTAATGTATTTTTAAATAAAAAAAAATTAAAACATAATATTTATTATATTCCCAAACAGGTGTTCCATCTCTACGGGAAAATACCGTGGGTATTTTTTAGAAGCAGTCCCCTAATTCATGGCGGCTCTAATTGAAGCTGCCGTGGCCGGTTGCCAGTGGTGGCGGCTGGATCTCTCATCCTCCTTTATTTCTTCCTCTTGTTTAATTTGTTTTAAGTTCTTAAATAAGGGTAGTCTAGCAACTCAAATATAGCATGTTTTTCTATGTACAATACTCGATTTTATTTTCATGTTTTTACATGACATTTTTGTACCAAATTGATCCAAAGTTCATGTTTATTTCGACAATTTTTAATAACGTTTAAATAATTTGTTAATATTATTTCAATAATCATTCTTATATCAGTTTATTTCCATGTTCCATTTCAGAATTAATATTATAATATATAAAATAATTTTATATATTTTTAAATATTTAAAATTAACACTTATTTACTCAATCAAATATATATATATATATATATATATATATATATATATATATATATATATATATAAATAGAGTGTGAAA
>Ga0325402_1006535_pt1:0-10000 | contig 11040 bp, 12 predicted proteins | sample PopdelMetagenome_22_FD_207212 | JGI IMG/M metagenome (GOLD analysis project Ga0325402, IMG submission 207212) | Populus deltoides microbial communities from Bellville, Georgia, United States - Xylem-PdKOR-R3 | ecosystem: Host-associated > Plants > Phyllosphere > Stem > Wood/Secondary...
TTATAATCCGATTGGAACCTCCTTTGTGTGTGGTTTTTAGTTGAGTAATAAAAAGAGTTTATACTATACTTGTTTGAAATACCATTAGTGGATCCTCTAACCTTGACAATTATTTTATCCTTGTTTAAACCTTATATCAATATCACATCTCAAAGCTCTCTTCAACTCCTTTTCTATTATTATCTATTTTTTATTTGTAGTTTATACAGTTAACCTCCCATGGTTTGACCCCAGTCTTGCCGGGTTATTGATTACTTCGACACTCCTACACTTGGGAGGAGACATCAATCTTTTGGTCGTGTCAGTTTCCTAACCCTACCTCCTTTTGAGTGCACTTCAGAGCCCTCAACTCTTTTCAAGTATGCCTTTGAGCCCTCAAGCATTCAAGGTAGTGCGTTTCCTAACCCTACCTCCTTTCGAGTGCGCCTCCTAGCCCTCACCTCCTTTTCAAGTGCACGTTTGAGCCCCATCATGACATCCCTTTAAGATGTTTCTTTTCTTTCTTGGGTAAGTCACCTGGAACAATTAGGTTGCCTGGAAAAATGAGACCACTCGCGAAATCCTTTGCGTTTCTTTTTCCTATCGGGCAGGTTACCTGGAACAATTAAACCACTCATGAAACAGTTTTCGCATTTTATTCTTCATCGGGCAGTCACCTAGAAAAATAAGACCACTCGTGAAATCCTTCGCGTTGCTTCTTCCTATCATGCAGGTTGCCTAGAACAATTAGACCACTCACGAAACCCTTTTCGTGTTTTATTCTTATTCGGCAGGTCACCTTAGATTTATTTTAATTAATGAAATCAAGGGCATAATTGAATAAATATTAAATTTCTAAGTTAATTAAGGACAAAATTACAAGTGATTAAGGTCCGGGGACCATTTTGTAAAAGGCCCCAAAATTATGTCTTGGGGCCCGATTAAAAAATGTTGAAACTGGGAGGACCAGATTGAAAAACGGCCGCTCAGTCTAGAAACGACACCGTTTTTCATTTCTGGTCATCGTCTTCTTCCTCTAAGAACAAAAGAAACTCCCTGCAAAGAAGGAGAGGTAGGACATTAATTGCCACCATAAACGAATGAACAATCTCCACGATTTCTATCGCCATTTCTCAGATTATTCCCTCCAGTTAGCAAGTCTTTGAGACGGGGAAGGAACCACCACCAACAGTCCAGGAGCTGCAGGACTGTTGGTGTCCCAATCTACCCAAAACAAAGGGTTTCAAGAGTATCCATATGGAGATAAACACCGAGGGAGATAAGGATTGAGTCCCATATCCAAGTCCCCACAAGACTTATCCTCTGCCAAGAAAAAAAGAGGCATACTGGGGAACAACCAGTTGGTTGTGCCCCTATAAAAGGCCAGCGATTAGCCAGAAAGAAGAGAGAAAAAAAGAAGCAGAAAACAGGGAGGAAAACAGCAGAGAAAAAAGGAGGATAAGAAACAGAAGGATGGAGAAACGGAGGAGAAAATAGAGGAGAAAAAAAATAAAAAAACCTAAAGACAAAGGAGAACCCATTACAAAAGAAAAACACAAGAGCAGAGTGAGAAGAGACTGAAAGGAGCGGGGGAAAGAAGAACATTCTTCGAACAAGACCATCATTTTGATCTTCATCTCCGTCCCTGTCTTCACTTTCGCCACGTAACATTTTTCTCTTGCTTTGTTATGTTCTTTCATTTAAATGTGCAAAACAGTGCGGAGGTAATCAATTACCTTCGCATTGAGCAGGGCACGCGTGAGTCGCCTCACGTGTGCCTGCTGTCCAGCCGGGTCATTGGCTTGGGCTAGTGATCAGGTTGGGCCAGCTGGGTCTAGTGGGCTGGGCTCGACCCAGCCCTAAAAAAAAGAGTGGGCCGGGTCTGGGCTTTAGGCCTAGCCAGCCCAAATTGTGTTTGGCAAAACACACCCTTATGCCTTGACCATAATTTTTATGCCCATTCTAGTTTGATGTTTGGCTAAACGAGCCCCTTTTCGATATCAAACAATTTCAAAAATATTTGGGGGTCTTCGTTGATTTATTTGTGGGCCCCTCACACTGTTTTTTTCTTTGTGCTTGTATTTGTTTTAGCTATGTGCTTAATCTGTGGATTATTACTGTTAAATGCAAATATGTCGTGCAAGGTTTTTTTTTTTATTTCCATATGAAAAGGGTCAATAAAAATAAAGGATAAACAAGAAAAATAGCATAGAAAATTTCTTCTTCAAATTCATTTTTTTGCGAAAATATTCACTAACGCTAGAGTCAGGAGTATCACATTTTTTGGATTTGCGCGATATTTACCAACGCCAGAGTTGGAAATATTCATAGGAATTGTTCACTAATGTCAGAGTCAGGAACATGAAAGAGAACAAATTCTTAGCAATTTTAGACAAAACCAACAATGTAGTCTGTCCTAGGTATGACGCTTAAGGGGTGATAACATCTTCCCTTTTGTGTAAACCAGTCTCGTACCATAGAATCTCTGTTGATCAGTTTAGGGTTCCTAGTGACCATAATACTAGGTGACTACTCCTTGAACAAGATATTTTTCCTTAAAAGAACAAGATGCCAGATATCTGTTCTTTTTCCACTCAAGATTAATTTTTAAGTGGTCGCTGCGATGTCTGGGTGTGACAGAAGTCATGGTCTTAGCTCAAAAAATCTTGTAGAGTTCAGGATTTGGATTAGGTTTGCTTTTATACAAAATGAATTATTAGGGAGTTTATATTCTAAGGGCAAGATCTAAGCCACCACATGAGGGTTAGGCTTACTACCTGGTGTCTAAAGAGTTTATGATCTGCATAGTGACCACCTTTCATGAAACCAGTATGAGGGTTTACAAGGAATGGTTGGGGCACAATGCGACTGCAATTACTGAGTAAACGCTCAACTTATAGTTAGATATTTCATGAATCGAACCTTGACTGAAATTCACGAGGCAAACCACTGCTCACCACCTAACCTAAAATTAGGTTTATTTGAAAATTAAAATTCATGAAGGTATTAATCCATACTCAATGTACTTATGCATGAGTAATATGTAAAAAATGCATGAGCTCATGCTAAAATTAAATTGCATAGACCAACAAAAATGGACAAGCAAACAAGCAAAACTCAGTTCAATCAGACAAATCCATAACATGGAGTCACCATCATGTTGTGACATGCACGTGGTCGAATGAGAGGGCTGACTATTGGAATTGAAGGGGTCAATAATGAAATTTTTATCATTGAATATTTTCTTTTCGGATATTCTCCTCAATTACAAGCTAAATGACCCTATTTATACGAGGAGAAAGTAAAAAACATAGCTCAAAAAATAATAAAAGAGTTTAAAACTAAAAATAAAAAAGAATCTTAAATTAACTAGGAAAATGTAGCAAATCTCGATAAGTAACTTAGAGAGATTATCAGAAGACCTTTCTAATCATTGATTTTTGAGAAATTGTAACCATATAACAAACAAAGCCTTTATGATCTCCTAAAATAATTTCAGCTCAATCCAATGGTTGGATAAAAAATTATTGCCATTACTATAAGATTATGTGCATGGGAGAAATCTCCTATATAAGTCTTCATGGGTTAAAGAGAACTTGTCCTCGAGTTCAAATTATACTTTCCTCAATCTCGTGGATATCTAATAAAAACTCTACAACCTCTTTTCTTCCTTTTTTTTTTAAGAAATAACAATTTTAGACATCAACTTTAATCTCTTCATCTTAAAATTTGCATAAGAAATAACAATTGGAAATTATTCATATTCCATTGGCTTCTAAAGTAATGACTTGAAAATCTCAAACTTAATACATCAATATATGTTGTATCCACATAATCTTTGAACACATCTACCTTTTTGATAATAGTAAACTTGTAATCAAAAGGATCAACATAGTCTAAATCAATAATTGTTTTATGCACCTTCCATGTTTTCTTTGCACTTAACTTCTAAGTTATCAATAAGAGAGCATTAATGATATCAACACTACCATTATTGTTATTATTTATGATATCATCATCAACATTATCATCATCATCAAAATAAACATAATATGTTGGTGGACAATGTCAATCCACATTTACCTCATCACAAATAGGATTATTGAAATCTCCATAATACTCATTCTGATAAAAAAAAAAATTGTCTTCTTTACTTATGCTTTTGAAATGAGTTTTTAAAACTAGTTGTGGATTCGTGATCACTCTTCTCATGATCCTCCAATATTCTTTTTTTCATCTCCGCTAATTGATAAGATAATTATTTAACTTTCCTCTATATGATTATTATCTCCACTTGAAATGTTAATTTTGAAATTAGTTTCCCCATATCTTCTATCACTAGCTCCTAAATGTTTCTCTCCCGATGAGGAACCTCCTTATCCCCTCTTATTTGAACATGTCTTGCTCTGCGACCTCTTCTAGCCACGATTATTTAGTAGCACATAATAAATAAAATAACATGGGATTGCAACACATATAAAACAATAACTTGGGATCGTTGGGCTCTGATACCAACTGACATAGATAGAAGTAACACAAGAAAGATAGCAAACATAGGAGCATAAAATTATGCTAAAAAGTGGATCATGCAAAATCCCTAATTCAAAATTTTATTAATGAACATTTTCTTTCAAGTAGTCTCCTCAAATACAATTTCTTTTTTTTTGGATTCGAGAAAGCCCCATCCCCCGGAAAGCGCACTTTGTGGGCTCAGGTGAGTGAGTAAAACCCCGGCTGTCCCATGCTCTTACAAGAGGTGCACGCCATGACTCAAACTCGAGACCTGCTGTGCAGATCTCAAGCCTTTTGCCATCACGCTATGCCCCTTGGGGACCTCCTCAAATACAAGTTAAATAACTCTATTTATACTAGAAAAAAAGCCTAAACAAACCTAGAAAAATAATAAAAGAATCATAAACAAAAAGCAAAAAAAAATCTTAAATCAACAATGAAAATTTAAAAAATATTGGGTGTTATTGGAAGCCCTTTCCAATTTTTGATTGTTGTGACATTTCAACTTTATAAGAAACAAAACCTCTAGAATCTTTCAGCAAAATTTTAACTCGATCCAACAGTCATATCAAAATTTATTCTCATTAATATAAGATTGCGTATTTAAGAAATTCTCCTGCTTCAACACTACAATAGAGCTCCCCTTATCAAACCCGTTTACACTAGGGTTGACTGTTTTTTTGGTCGAAATTAGTATTTGTATTTTTCACTATTGTCTTTTTTCTTTGAATTTTGCTATTGATTAATAAATTAGAAGCAATTAATTATTAATTTTGCAATAAAAAGACATAATCAATGAGAAAATAATTTGATAATCAAAATGAAAAAAATCACCAAGTGATTTATGAGTATATGCACAATGAATTTTGCATAGTAAAACCTCTATCTATTTTAGTTTTTCTAAAAATTAAAGTCAAAATAGAGTCTAAAATAGTCTAGTATAAAAAATTAGGAATTAACTCTTAAATGAAACAGTGTTTCCTTTCGCTTATTAACCATTAGAAAAAACTTTAGAAAAATAACATGTTTAGTATGAGGGTGTTTGAGAGTGTGATAGTGATTGTTTTTCATTTCAAAACACATTAAAGTAATGTTTTTTTAAAAAAAAATTATTTTTGATATCAGCATATTAAAATAATTTAAAAATATTAAAAATATATCAGTTTAAAATAAAAAAATAAAATGTTTTTAAAACAAAACACAACGTGGAATCCTGTATCGGTGAGAATAGCAAGTTTAACAATTTTCCTTTGAAATCACTATCTCCAATTGCGACTTTGTAAGAATCGTTATTCTCAACCACAAAATTATGTTATTTTATTAAAAAAAAATTCTAATTATATTATTTTTCTGATTTTTTTAAAACAGTGCGAACTTCGAACTTTAAAAAAGAATTATTTATAAAACGTCAAAAACAGTGCTGTCCTTGATAATTGATAAGCTGTACCGACTACCGACTGCAGAAGTAGATGGGCAGCGCGGGCCCATTTTTGTCGTCTTCAGCAACTATTTATAAAACGTGTTTTTATTAGTGTAGGAGAAATGGCGAGTCACATTATCCGATGAACAAACAGGTGTTAGACTCTCGTCTTTGGCTCAGACAATATATATCAGCCATTTAATGGAAAACGAATAAAGGGTTCATATGGGTGCCACGTGGATTGTGGATAAGATAGTGTTGTACAACATAGTACACAAATCTATGAACTACATCTTAAGACTCTTAATTTATAAATTACAAAACTCTATCGGATCAAATTGTTTTTTTTTTTTTTTCCTATTGTCAATTTTTCTTCTTCTTTATTTATTGTTGTTTACATTTTTTTTTCATGCTATTTGAATTATTGATTAAGCTTATTATTATTATTATTATCTCGTGAATACTTATATTTATAATTTTAATTTTTATAATACTTATATTTATAATTATAATTTTTATAAACTCATCCCAAAACTACCATACTTCATCCCAAGTTGCCGACATCAAAAAACTTGAGCCCCAAAACTTTCAAGCCAAAAGCCAAATTGAAAATTACTAAAAGGTCCAAGAACAACTACCTCCATTACTGCTATCCTTGAATGAGATATACCAGAAGCTATTAAGTATCGGACAAGTAGCTCCCGAACCTCTGACGCCTGTGCAGCCACCTTACCCTAACTGGTACAAGCCAGAGCTCACTTGCGAATACCATGCTAGTGTTGCTGGACATAGCATCCATACTTGTAATGCCTTCAAGAGAAAGCTTTTGCAACTAATCAAGGCAAGGTGGATAGCATTGGAAGACACTCCTGATATGAACACGAACCCTCTACCTAATCATGCTTGAAGCAATGGATCAGTAAAGGAACTAGAGGCAGAATGCTCAGAAAGCACTGATGGTCAAGCTACAGTACGAAAAAGACAGCATAAATTTTGAAGGACTTGAATTTCGACCACAGTTCTTTTATCCTTATCATCAATGAGACATCTACAAGAGCCGTAGGGAGGCTAGCCTAAGAGAAGATTTACCAAATTAGAAGAATGAAGCCAACCCTATTATTTCCTTTTGTTTGATCATGTCTGTTTAAAGTTGTTTCAATCTTGTTGGTAACTTGGCTCATAATGCAACAAGACTTTTTTTTGTCAAAAGAGCCTTCTTGTTAATAAGATCAACTGTTTTCTTGTGTTCATGACATGTCTTTATTTTTTTTTTGTTTCATGTAAATAACACTATAAGCATAATATTTACTCACAAAACCACTGCACCAAGAATCCTTCAGTGTATTTCCCTTTTCTTCCAAAGAATTTTCAGGAATTCAAAATTTAGTACAAAAACAAAAATCATTTTGGTGTTTGTTCAAAACTAATAAGTACTGAAAATTCAAGTGATTCCTTAGAAAGGTAACCATACACTTAGAAAACCTATAAAAAAACAAAAAAAACAAAACCATGAAGTGACTCCAAAAGCTGAGTTTTAATTGGATGACTAATGAGAAACCATTTTGCATACTCGTATGAAAGCAAGGCTTACCGATCCTAAATGCATGAGTTTGGAATGAAGAAAGACCATCTTTGATAATCATTTCACGAAACTAAAATATATCATTTGCAGTCCCCTTTTGAGCTTGGTAGTGTTTTTTGGAAATAACCTTGGCTAGGATCATACCTCAAATTGGAGGCAAGTGCAAGAGACATAGAAAAAAACATCAATGATTGAAAGTGCCCAAACAACACTAAGGGGCATAAAAGAAAATTTTCAATCATCAAAAGTGTCCAAACAAAGATGGGGGCATGAAGAAAAAAACCAAAGGGTTCAAAAAATTGAGCTTCTCATAAAAATAACTGACATGATGATGCTCAACCAAGTGAAAAAAAAAAAGAAAAATAAAGAGAAAAATCCCAAACCCAACACTAGGGGGCACGATAGACCCTTTTGGAAAGACATTTTTGTCGTCTTCATTAACTATTTATAAAACGTGTTTTTATTAGTGTAGGAGAAATAGCGAGTCACATTATCCGATGAACAAACAGGTGTTAGATTCTCGTCTTTGGCTCAGACAATATATATCAGCCATTTAATGGAAAACGAATAAAGGGTTCATATGGGTGCCACGTGGATTGTGGATAAGATAGTGTTGTCCATACTGCATAGTACAAAAATCCATGACCTACATCTATTTGAATTCGTTGAGCTTATTAGGGTCCGGCTGCGGCTGCGGCTGCGGCTAAAATAAAATGCAGTAACATATATTTGGTTATAGAAAAAAATATTATTTATTATTTATGAATCTTACTTTTTACTATGTTGCAAATTTAGTTATCACGAAACACTCTTAGAATGCTTTTGTTTCAACGGTAAACAATGACAACACATATCACTGTGCATGCTAATTAATTAGCATGCAAAGTGTAACTTGCATACACTATACACTATATGCATGTTACACCGTCCATGCTAATTAATTAGCATGAACAATGTAACATGCATACAGTTCCGGTCGAACCGTTCCGGTTCAAAGTTTAAAATACATTAAACCAGATCCAACCTAGTAAAATAAAAATTGTTTTTAATTTTTTAATTATTTTTTATTCGAAAACTAATGTTTAACATTATTTAATGACACTACATAAATTAGACAGAGATCGCTTGATAAAGTAGCATTTGCAGAATTTGATCGCAATCCCAATTTCGTTCTTGATTATATTTTACCTGATGTTATTGCGTGCTTAAAAAACCAAAAAAAACTGTAGTCCTTGTCGGATGTATTTCATACGTGATAGAATTGTAGATATTTTAATGGAACAATAAAAAATATTTTATATAAAGTATTATTTATTTCATGATGTAATAACAAAAGTTAAATCTACAATATTTAAATTAAAAACTATCAATATTAATATATATTTTTTAAAATTATTTTATAACCTCAATTTCAAAAGCATTATTAACCAAACACATTAAATTACTTTTTGTTCAACCTCAATTTCAACCATAGTTTTAACCAAACACACATAAAAACCAAATCAACCACAATCAAAAGTGCATTTTATAAAATAATTTTTTTCAAATTATAACCACAACAGCTATCACAATACCAAACGCATACAATGAAATCGATAAAACACTTTTTCTCAGCATTTATTTACGTTGAAACAAATTTGGGTCGTGGACAGGCCATCTGGTTATGTCTAGATTCAATGAACCTACACCTTAATAAAATATATACACATGTTGAACATATTTGGTTTAGCGACAAGTTATTGGTTGGTCACTATGTTTGGAGATTTAAAAAAAAATAAAAACATATTTTTTTTATTAGATGAATTTTTTTCCCTCTAAAATTTGAAAAAATAAATCCATTTTACATGTTATTTCTTAACATTACTGTTTATGTTTGTTTATTGTTACTCTAAAATATTTTGAAGTTTAGTATTTAGAATTTTTATATATTAAAAAAATTTATTCCGTTTTTTATTCTTTCTATAATAATTCTCACCTATATTTTTATTTTTTTTATTGTTTTAAAAGCTTATGTAATATTTAATTAATTATTATAATATATTATATTTCATTTCTATTATGAATTTATTTATATATGGGGAATATGGGATTGAACAAAAAGCTTCAATGTAAATAAATCATTTCATTAAAATATTATTTGTACCCACCATTTTGAATTTGTTGAAATGTTCAAGGAAAATATACCTCTAGGATCACCAAATTGAACCTAAGAATTAAGATTAACAATTTAAAGAAAAAAAAAAAGAGAAAGAAAAAGGTGTTGTGTGTATATCATCTCGTGAACACATATATTTATAGTAGAATCATAATAAATAGATCCTTTAATTAACTATAAATAGTTTTTATTTTAATTGTCATTTTCAAAATCAAGAGTATGACTTTTTATGAACCTAGAAAAATTTGAAAATATTGTTATGCTAAAAAAACAAACCTTTAATTTTTTTTTTAACTTTTGCATATGAAGTTCGGCGGCTTCGGTCGCCGGCTTCCCTGTCATCAGGTCACCA
>Ga0325402_1006537_pt1 | contig 11039 bp, 3 predicted proteins | sample PopdelMetagenome_22_FD_207212 | JGI IMG/M metagenome (GOLD analysis project Ga0325402, IMG submission 207212) | Populus deltoides microbial communities from Bellville, Georgia, United States - Xylem-PdKOR-R3 | ecosystem: Host-associated > Plants > Phyllosphere > Stem > Wood/Secondary xylem...
TTAGAATAACGAGGAAAAAGTTAAAGAAATAATTATAATAAAATATCATGTAAACCAAGTTAACTATAATTATGCATTGTAATTTGGCATGGTATATTTTGTCTTGCAAATCATAGTTATTAAATCCCAACTAGTTTGGTTGGTTGATTTGAGATTCAGGATCTAGTCTACTCGGTGGTTGGACCAATCCAGGTTTGTCAAAAGACCTACCGGTGCAACGACTTGGCCAAACCTGGACGACCTGGCCAAACCCGGACGACTTGGCGGGTCGACCCATGACCCGGGTGAGACCCGGTGTTTTTTTTCAAAAAATATGGTTCTTCTTCTATATCCTTATTTTTTCATGTTTTTTTAGTTAGTTATTAACACAAAATTCATTATATAAATATTAGAAAAGTGTTTATTTTTTCAATGTGGGATTTGAAACCCTTTAGTATATATACTTTATGTTTTCAAGAAAAAAATTATTTTTTCAATGTGGAATTTGAAGCTCTTTAATATATATACTCTATATTCCTAAGAAAAAAATTATTTTTTCAATGTGGAATTTGAAACCCTTTCGTATATATACTTTATATTCAAAAGAAAAAAATTATGTTTTTTCAATGTAGAATTTGAAACCTTTTAGTATATACACTCTATGTTCCCAAGAAAAAAATTATTTTTTCAATGTGGGATTTGAAGCTCTTTAGTATATATACTCTATGTTTCCAAGAAAAAAATTATTTTTTCAATTTGGGATTTGAAACCTTTTCGTAGATATACTTTATATTCAAAAGAAAAAAATTATGTTTTTTTAATGTGGAATTTGAAACCCTTTAGTATATATACTCTATGTTCCCAAGAAAAAAATTATTTTTTCAATGTGGGATTTGAAACTCTTTAGTATATACACTCTATATTCTTAAGAAAAAAGTTATTTTTTCAATGTGGGATTTGAAACTCTTTCGTATATATACTTTATGTTCACAATAAAAAAGTTATGTTTCTTCAATGTGGGATAAAAAACGTTTTGGTTTAAATACTTCAACTTAAAATGATAACATAATATCTTTTCAATATGAGATTTGAAACCCTTTAGTATACTCTATGTTCACACAAGAAAAAAATTATGTTTTTTCAATGTGGGATGAAAAACTTTTTGGTTTGAATACTTCAACTTAAAATGATAACATAATATCTTTTCAATGTGGGATTTGAAGCCTTTTAGTATGTATACTCTATGTTCACACAAGAAAAAAGTTATGTTTTTTCAATGTGGGATAATTTTTTTTTAAATATTCTTTTAAATTTCATTATTTACAATAAGTAATTATATTCACATGGATCTTTTCTTAATTTTTTCATACGAAATATTAAAACTTTAATTTTTTAATTTTTTTTTCAGGTTGATCCGAGTTGACCTGAATTGACCTGGGTTGACCCATAAAACCTAGGACCCGGATCCATGGCTGGGTCAACTTCCGGGCCAAGTTTGATAACTATGCTACAAATTCATGGTGTCTAATATATCTGTATGCATAAGGAAAAAAAATAAAAAATAAAATCCCACTAAAGATTTCTTCACTTTTTATTGAGCTCACTTCACTTGTTAACTGTTTAAAAGTATGATTGTGGTTGCTTTTCAAAGTGCTTTTCATGTCGAAATGTATCAAAATAATTTTTTTTATTTTTTAAAAATTATTTTTGAGATCAGCGCATCAAATAAAATATATAAAAAAATTAATTTTTCGCAAAAAAAAATTGATTTTTTTTTAAAATACGGATTGATCCACATTTCCAAACGCTTCCTATATAGATATTAAATTTAATAATTAATTTTGAGTTTTATTTAAAATTTAAAATTTTATGGTGGGAAATCCATTCAATATCTTTATTTATATTTATTCAACGTGAAATATGTCTAGATTGAGAAATATATATTTTTCCAATGTTTAATATTATCAGATCAAGTTTTGCATGTTGATATTCAAAGTCACGGTTCAATTTCCATTTCTTCCTGAATATCAGAAAAGTCCATTTTCTTGAAGTCTCTTTGCTTCATTCCTAGCAAGCACCGTTCCACATCCTCATTCCTCCTTATTTCAGGATACCTTTTCTTTTAAATGCTACGGAACCAGCTTTCCCAATCAATAAATTCAAATTAAGGGGGTCAATTCCCAGCAGCAGCCCACATACGAAGCACATGCTGGAGGAGAAGGCAGTAACAGCAGGACTTTTTGTGCATGTTTGGTAAATTTTGAATATATATATATTTTTTTTTTTGATGTGTTAATATTAAAAATAAATTTTAAAAAATAAAAAATATTATTTTAATATATTTTTAAATAAATAAATATTTTGAACTGTAATTATTACCATAATAAATTTTAAATAATTTTTTTTGATGTGTTAATATTAAAAATAAATTTTAAAAAAATAAAAAAAATATTATTTTAATATTTTTTTAAATAAATAAATATTTTAAATTGTAATTATTACCAGAATAGACTCGCCGGGTCTGTTGGTGCTGATATAGTAAAAAAACATGTAGTAGTGTAGAAGAGAAATTATTGTGTTTATCTCCAATTCATCGGCTGCAATTCATATTTAGTATTGGCTTAAAACTATAGTTTTTAGACCCGGCTTGGTTCAAGGCTCGGATTCCAGGTTTTGACTGGGTCGTTCAGGTCATTTAAAAAAAAAACAAAAGGTAACGGGTTGCAACCGAGTTTTTGATCGGGTCACCAGGTCAACCTGCCAGGTTACACTGAGTTTTTTCTTCTCCAGTTTTTTCTTTAACCCTGCCCGATTTTAGCACCGAGTCAACCGGGTCCCAAGTCAACCCGCCGGGCCGGGTTTTAAAACTATGATTAAAACATTGGTACCGTGTATTCTTTTCTCTCTATAATGACAGTGAGAGGGGCTTTTGTTTCGGTTCTTGGGTGATATAACTTATATTATGCCTAGAAGTTGTCACGCCCTAAAAATCATGAAAAAATTGTAAAAATATTTTTATTGCGTGACAACGTCTCATGTTTTATGATCATGTAACACATCTTAATTTTAATAAAAATATTATATTCAAAATAATACATAATTGAAAAAAAAATCTTAAATTCTAGTAATCAAATTTAATATGAATCATTTCACATTAAATAACCTAATTTTAAAATCAAATAAAACTAAATGTACTACAAGTCTAAAATCATAAATTGATCTAATTATTGAAATATTAAAATCTAGAAATTAACTATTCAAAGCAACCTCTTAACATTCTAAACTTCTTTCAAACCATATGAAAAAAAAAAAGGTGAGTGTCATGTATTTAATAAATAATAGTTTGCCTTCCTAACTAGCCCAAGCATACGAAAACTTACTAATAAATATAGTTTAAAATAAGTTTATTTATTATAACAAAATATTATTACTTTCAAATATTCAAAAATTCAAAAGCACATTTATAAATAACCGACAAACTTCAATAATTTAAACAAATCATTTTAAACATAAATATGGTTTCCATACTTATATTCAGAGTCAGAGCACTACAGTTACTCTAATCATAATAATAATGAATCATATTTTACCTTATGACTAGATATTAAATTCTAAGTAGATGAGTCTATAAATGCCAATGTTTAATCCCTGAAGGCTGAGTTCAAAATGTATTTAATCAAATTCATATTCAATCCACGAATGGATTCATAAAAACAAAACATATTCAAAATACTTATCCAATTATAAAGAAACTTTCACAAAACAATAAACATTATTTACAAATCTTCTATTATGCAAAACAATTAGTGTCAATCCACCTAATTTACAAAACAATAAATATTTTAATGAAAAAAATTCATTTAGGACATAATTATATAATTGCTAACTCAAAATGACTAACCAAAAAGATGAACGATTACTTACCTGATATGTAAATCCAAGATTAGCCTTAGTGACAACCAATCACTCATGAAAACCTAACAATAGAAATCACCTTAAATTATATGTTCACTAATATCCAATGCAATAGATGAGTTTGTTTCTAATTTTTAGTTTAATCCAAGCTTAAATACATCACTAGCTTAAATGACCCAAAATTCCCTTCAAAAATCACCTAGCACTAGAACCATATTATCCTGATTGAGTTTACTAAAACACATACGCGCAGTGAAAATGATAAATTTAAAAATTTGTCGGGAGTCCAAAGATCTTATTAGACAGATCTAGAGTTGTTAAGGATTTATATGAAGATTACCTAAAGACTGGAAGTTCTTTGTGACTTTGAATAATTGCTTCAAGACTGAGTTATTGCAAACTATAAGGTGTCCAAATATCTGACCTCTAATGATAATCCACATGAACCACTAGTGGAAAATATCCTAAACCATTTTATGAGAGAGGGATTGCTATGCCTTTGAGTACTAGCTCTTTTCTTTTGTGTTTTTTCAAGTGTTTTGTATTGTGTACTACTAACTACTATTTTTAAAATAAGAGGCATAACATTCTATTTATAAGAAAACCTGAAAATTCTATAAATAATAGAATATCATTTTACCCCTTGAATAATATCCCGTATATTATTTCAAAACAATTTTATAAATTTATTCAATCAAGTCCCTACTTAATTTCTATAGGTCTAGAATTGTAATTCTCTGTATAAATTACATTTTAGTCCTTAATTTCTAAAACTTATTGTCAATCAAGTAACACTTGATTAATCATTCCATTTTAATTTTTGACTAATGGTTCTTATATGTGTGATCCATTAGGTTCCCTAATAAGTTATCATAAATATAAATCACAATCCTAAATAAAATAAAATTGAATAATTTATTATTAATTCAATAATTGATTAATTTATATTTAAAGATTAAGTACAATGTCTATCAACCTATCATGATCTCCTAAATATTAGGAAAGTCATAAGTAGTTTGACTTAACCTTTTAATGAAACATTTCTTAGTGTAATTATTATCCTTTCATCAATAATATTTTTGATTTAGACATTATAGTTTGAAGTGTGTCTACTATGTCAAATCATGTGTGTTTCAAGAACATAGTAATTGATTAGTTGAATAAGATTTGAAACTCGTTTCAAATCTCATTCCATCTTGCACAAGGATTTACAATTAATACTAGTTGAGAACAGATGAAATGTTTTTTTTTTTTCTAATTTATCTAGGGTGATAAATCTTCTCTTGATTATTTGAATACTTTCATATAATTCATGTTATACCCAATATCTACTTATTTGTTACCATTGATTAGGACAACGTGTAATAGAATCAAAACATAATATTTTTTATATAAAATAACTTAGTGATTTCAAGTCTAAAGATTACTTACACAATCGTCACATAGTCTTTTCATAGACACATGTGATCTGTCTATATGAAATTCTCATGTGAGTTATTTTAGTGTACATGTCATCTAAAAAAACATCTTTATATTAGTTTTAAGTATCTTTTATACCTCAGGTTATGAGAATTATTGTTCATTTTATGAAGAAAAGAACATAATATATATTAGTTTCAACAACTCTAATTAATATCTAGTCTTAATAGAGCATTAACTATGAATATTTAGGAACAACACTTTAATAAAATATGAATCACATAATTATAATAATTTTATAATTTCATTTGTAAAGTATTTTTATCCCAATAACTTTATCTTTACTCTAGATTCATTAATAAAATATTAGATTTATTAATCAAATAATTAATTAATATTATGGATAAATAAATCATTCATTAAAAATAAAATAGTTTATATGAATAAAGTCAAGCCACATGTAACCAACCATTGACTACAAAGTATATATACTAATAATCTTCCACTTTCACCAAAGTCAATCACTCATATATTAAATATCACATCAATCTACTTGATGATAATGCTTTCATGGGGACAATGACTTAATAAAAGGATCTACAAGATTCTCTCAGTAGATACTTGTTCTCTCTTTACATATTTCCTTTCTATGATTCTTTAATCAAATATAATTGTTTAAGTACATTTTTTTAGATCATTAATGTGACTTTGATTCATTTTCTTATGCAATGACACCATTACTATCACAGTAATAGGCTACTGAAACAACAATGCTAAGAACCATAACTAGTTTAGTGATTAACTTTTTGATTCAAACAACTTTTTTTGTCCCTTTAAAAGTTAAGGTGTGCTTAAATTTAGTTGTAGAATTTACTTTGGTATCTATTTGGATTTTTTATATTCAATATTTAATTTAAAAATAGCATTTAAATAATCATGAACTATTAGTTCATCTACTCCATAGACTAGAAAATATTCTTTATTACTCTCAAATAATAAAGAATAGGGGTAACTATGTTAAAATTCATAAAGGTTTTGTTTGTTATAGTTGCATACCATGTTTATAGGATTTGAAAAATGGTTATGAGATTTGAAAAATGAATGTCAAAATTGTATTTTTGATAGGAATTTTAAAAAAGATATGTATGTGACATAACTTGAAAGTTTTGATTGTAAGGAATTTTCCAATAAAGTATACAAGCTACAAAATTATATTCATGGATTTAATTAAGCTTTAAGGAGTTGGAATATTAATTTTGATGAGATAATCAAATAGTTTGATTCCATAAAAAATATATGGATAAGCTTTGTGTCAATAAAAAGGTTGGTGGGAGTGGAGTAGTTTTCCTAATATTATATATCGATTACATATTATTAATAGGAAAGAACATTTCTTTACTCTAGTTAGTAATGATCTGGTTGTCTAAGAAGTTTTTTCATGAAGGATATGAGATAAGCAACTTATATACTAGGAATAAAAATCCATAAAGATAAATCTAAAAGGTTATTTGGATTATCTCAATCTACGTACATAGATAATATGCTAAAACAGTTTAGCATAGAAGAATTCAAAAAAAGATATTTACATATTTTGTATAAGATATGTCTCTCTAATGATATGCACTTTAAAATACAAATTAAGAGAAATAGGATGGAAATGATTCCATATATTTTGGATATAAGATTCATAATATATGTGATGTTATGTACAAGACTAGATGTATCTTATGCTTTGAGCTTAACAAGTAGATATCAATCTAATCTAGGTAAAGGTCACTAAAAGATAGTTAAAATAAGAAGGTTTCATCAAAGTCAACTTATTAATTTGTCTTTTTCTGTAACCTTTTCTACTATTCTAGCTTGCATTGTCATTTATATCAGTATTTCTCTTAAGACTCACTTACATCTAATAAGTTTTATTCCTTCAAGTAGATCAATTAAGATCCATACTTGGTTAGTGTATATGAAATCCATTTCAAATTTCTTGGCCTCAAGCCATTTTTTGAATCAATATCGAATATTGATTACATATAATTGGTAGGCTCATCAAGTATGAGCAACTCATCAATTTTAGATTTCATAAGAAATCCATATCTCATTTGTGTATGAGATGTCTTACCAGATCTACCGAGTTTTTATTTTTCTTAAGTTTTAGGCTGGACATCTAATGTTATAGCCTTGGACTCAGGTTCTATTTAGCTGTCAGTTTATAGTTTTTGAACTTCTACAAGTTTTATTTTCCTCCAACTACTTTTGTATTTTTTGAGACAAATACTTTTGCTTAATAAAATGATATAAATAATATTGAATAGTTTATGCCACGAATTGTTATTGGTCAACATACATCTATAAATATTAGACCTAATAATTTATTATATCTTTCATTCTTTTATTAAAGAGGTTTTGATTATCTTATTTAATAAACAAGCTCTATAAGTTTCATAACTCATTTTTGGTTTCTTCCCCCCAAATTAACCTTTTTCCTTTCAAAAAAATAAAAAATAAATAAAAAAATAAAAAATAATAATAACAAGAAGAGTGACAACTAGGCAAAAACAGACTAAGAAAGGTTTCAAATATGTAGACAAATCAAGCTGGAGTTTTGGATAAAATTATGAACATAATCATATCCATTGTATCAAAGACTGAAGAAAAATTGCAGATTTAAGGTCAAATTAAATAATTATTTGATGAACTGTATAAAAAAAATATTAAGTCTAAAAACTTAATTAGATTTTTAATAGACCAATTTGATTTAATCATGGGTCGAATTAAAAGTTAATTATGTTTAAGAATTAATTTGGGTCAAATTAATTTTATTAGGGACTTGATTGGTAAAACAATTAAGTTTAAGTGCTTAATTTGGGCTAATCGGGAAGATTGAAATTTTAAAAGACTTAACTCAAATTTTACAAAGTCAATTGATTGAAATCATGGACAAAATTATAAGAACATCAAAATTTAAAATCAATTAAAAATTAAATTTAAAAAATTCATAACCAATAGGTTTTTTAAAAAAGACATTAAACTCTGAGAACTCATCCTTTACATGGGCAAACAAGTCACCACTCTTATTGTCTAACATTATACTACATCCGTAGCATAATTCGTCTATCGTTGCCTTTATAGCAACCACAGCGCTGCCCCAAAACGGTACGGTTAACCGGATCAGCCTTTAGCAGCTAAATTTATTATATTTGCATGAAATTGTTCGGAGACTCGTCCTTTACATGGGTTCAAGAATTGATCTAAAATTCAGGAGGTGGTGGACCACGGGGTAATTAAACTTTTCCACTGAAGCAACTTTGAAAACTTAGGAGATCGCTAGCTCAGAGTAAGATGAAACACATTCATAAACCCAAAAAAGGTGAAAACCCTGTCACCAAAATCGAGATAGGTATCGGGTTAACCAAGATGGAAAGTTTTTGAGTGGGGAACAAAATGAGCAGTCAACATGTGCTGTGTAGTCTTGGTGTACCCAATGTTTTCTTTTTCTTTGTTTTTTTTTTTTTAAATAAGCTGTCTGACCAAATGTCTGTGCTTGAAAAGGTAACAATCGAGCAAGCTCAGGTTCTGATGAGCTTGAAAAGAACAAGTTAATGTAACATTTGTTCACAAAAACCATCTAAGGCATAACGATTTTAGTGTTTGTGACTGTGTCTGTTGAAGTTCATTGAACCCCTTCGATTGGATGAAATTTAGAATGAACTATCCGCGTCTACAGCATTGGAAAGTTGTCCTGGCTTGAGATTGACTGCTGCCATAAGTGAACTGAAAATAGTAGAATGAGACTATTGAGAGAGCAAAGGAGCCTGCGCAACTGTATTGCGATCAGAGTAGATGAAGCTGACCCGTCAATATCATAATTTAAAGTCCAAATGGGATCACTATATAATAAATAAAAAATAAAAAAATTGTCAGCTACTTCAATGGCGAAACCTTCCATGTCGTGGGTTCTTGTTGACAACCAAGCCTAGATATCATTAATTAAGATGGCAAGCTGCATTTTCATGTGTATGAGAACTTACGAGTATAAATGGGAAGCATTTCTTTGTTTTCCACTAACACACCGATTAGGAACATCCTAAACATATAATACAAGTTTCTTTTTCTTTCATAATAATATAAATTATATCTTGAAATTTCATATAATAATTTAAATTATTGATTTAAGATAATTTTTTAACATGATAATAGAATTTTAATTACCAAACAGTCACGAGTTTAAATCTTATAATTTATATTTGTTTCATAAAAATTAAATACAAAGTAAAGTGAGTTCATACAAGTTTCAAACTAAAAAACTTTCACTTGAGAAGATGTATAAAAAAATAATATAAATTATATTTTTGAACCTTATCTAATAACTTAAATTTTTAAATCAAATTAATTTTTTATATATATTTTCAAGGGTTAACCTAGGGGAAAAGCTTCAAAGTTCTAAGCATGCAAAACCACGATTAAAGAAGAAATTTATTTAAAATGAATCTTATTATATAAATGTAAAAAAGCAAGTGTCATTAAAAAAAGAAGCCGTGCTTGGTTTTTAGAAAGAGTGTCCCAGACGCCTTGCCCAAACCTATAAAGCCCATGCATACTTGTAAAGTGCCCAAACCTATAAAGCAACCTCTGTTTTTTTTTTTTTTTTTTTTATCAACAACATGGTTGATTTAATATAAAGTTGAATTAATTAAAAACGAAATTCATAGGAATTCAAATGGTTTTAATTTAAGAAAAAAAATTCTTTAGATAAAAATATTTTTCCATTATCCATTCTTTTTTTTTATTTTGTCAAACAATGCTTCTTTTTTTCTTACAAAAGCTTGGTTCCTCATATACAATCTTATCATGATTTATAAAGAAATTTTCAATCAAGAAATAAAAAATAATATCTTGATTGTTTTTCTATGAATTTATGTAAAAATAAAAGAATAAATAACTTAAATTTCATACATAATTATTCATAAAATAATTGTTAATATAAGTAGAAAATCTCTAATATTATTTTAAAATTATGACATTACATTGAAAATCATTTAAAAAAAAAGGTCCGATTCAAGGAATACTTTTTAAAAATCATTTAATCATCTCATTTAAAGATAATGTCTTATAACACTGAAAAAAATAAATGGAAAAATTTAGGTTAAAAGGTGAAGGGCCATATTTTTTTTTTAAAAAAAGGTCAGATATTCCTTGGCGTGGAAGGATCGAAACGTGATGAGAATGAAGTTTAAGGACTGAAACTACAAGGATTGAATATGGAAAAACAAGAAATTTCAGGGATCAAAATGTAAAGTGCAGCTGCAATATTTTATCGTGTTCTTTTAATATTCTTCATAATTTTAAATATAATATTCCCTGCCATCGTTGAAAAAGATGGAATATTTTTCACTAACCGTCTACCTAACATCATCTGTCGTCGCTCTTTCAAGTTTTTCTTTAGCAGCAGAGCATCCTCACAAGATTCAATTTCACACCTAATCTTAGCTATCACCCGATATTTCTTCAAGGGGATAATTATATTGAGGTGCGAATAACAGCTCAGACTTTTCAACTCTGAAACTCTAAAATTGCGAGCTAGAAAAAAGAAAATGAAGGAAAGTATTATGCGTCCAAGCCGGCAGGATACAGCCAATTTAAAAGTCACTGTTGAGAGTTGAGTTTTACCTTTGTCGTGCTCCTTCTCTTACTTTATTTTTTGAACATTTCCAGTTGTTTTTGTAGAA
>Ga0325402_1006538_pt1 | contig 11038 bp, 3 predicted proteins | sample PopdelMetagenome_22_FD_207212 | JGI IMG/M metagenome (GOLD analysis project Ga0325402, IMG submission 207212) | Populus deltoides microbial communities from Bellville, Georgia, United States - Xylem-PdKOR-R3 | ecosystem: Host-associated > Plants > Phyllosphere > Stem > Wood/Secondary xylem...
TTATTCATTTATCTTTGCATACATTCACATAAAAATTAGCAAGGCATAATAATATACTATTTTATTGAAACTTGTTTTTCATGTCATGATAAGTTCTTATTCAAGAAATGGTGCTTCAAATAAAAAATATATCTTTATTAAAAAAGAACGAAATGCATAACTTTAAAAAGAAGTTTTCACTAACAATATGTTTAAAATCCTCTAAAATGAATTAAATTTAATTAAGAAGTTTCAATTAAATATTTTTTGAAATCTTAAGTTTTCATTATATTATTATTAAATATATAAGTTGGGCCGGACCAAGCCTAGTTGGGTTAATTGGCAGCCCAACATGCTATTATATATATATATATATATATATATATATATATATATATATATATATATAGGGGCTGGGCTGTAATGGGTCCAACCTGGCTAGGTTGGGCCGACTAACGGCCCAACATCTTTTGTTTTTTTTTTTTTACATTGGACTGGGATGGACCCGGCCCAACCATCTGGATAGGGTCTGCCAGTCTAGCACATCATGGTTGCTGGCCCGACCCAACAACCATGTTAATTATCTGATCATTGCATGAAAAATCATGTAATGACTAGATCAGGGAGGGGGAAAACACAGGAGGAGGAGGAGGAGGAGGTGACATAACCTTGCTTAGCTGGAGGCAAATGGTTGTGGAGTCATTCCTAGTGTTAAAGGAAAGACCAGAGTGTGGTTGGTGGTGGGACTGACAGCATAGGCACAGTGAAAGAAGAGGAAGAAAAGGTTGCAGGGAGAAGAAAAATGGAAACAGGGGAAATAATTGATTTTTTCAAATTTTTGCTTTTGATTTCTCCTTCCATCAGACCATGAAATCCACCCATATTTTTAGGGATGAAAGAGCGATATTTTATCTTTAATGATGTCAAATCTTGACGATTGATTCAGCCCCAAAGGATTCAAACTATTAGCTCAAAGAACCATACTAGGGTGTAGTCAGATGTCAAGTTATTATTTGTGTTGAAGTTTTGTCAAATTTGGTGGAAAAATGAAGTATTAAATGCCTTGAAAAAGAAGACCACTCGAGCAGTTTTTTCTAGTTTAAATGAAGAAGAAGATGAACAGTCACTAGAAGATGTGTTATTTGATCCTTTTTTTTTACTGTTCAAAATGATGCTGTTTTGGACTTTTTAGGATTTTAATTTAGGGTTTTGGTCGAAGTTTAATTTGGTCCTCCATCATTTTATTTCTTTCAATTGCACCACTAATTGACCATAAATTTTTAATTTTATGCAATTTTGCCCCTTACTAAACTTCAATGTCAACCCTGACTCCAATGCCGTTTTCACATTAGACCTTGGTCTTGGATTTATACAATTTGACCCTCAATTGACTATTAAACTTTTAATTTTCTTCAATTTCACCTCTAATTTCAATCAATTGAATCCTCATAGTTCGACGCCTTTTGCAACATGGTCCTTGTCTACAAATTTTTTCAATTTAGCCCTTAATTAACCTCATAACTTTGATTTTCTTGTGATTTTACCCCTGATTTGAACCAATTGACTTTGTAAAAATTAAATTTGGTCTCTTAAAATTTTAATAATCTCAATTAAGCCCAAATTAGGCCCCTCAAACTTATTTTTTCACTAATTAAGCCTCTAATAAAATTAATTTGACCCATTTAAAATATAATTTAGTCCTTGGACCTAATTAAACCCTTCAATTGGACCCAAATTAATTTTTAAATATAATTAAACTTTAATTTGGCCCATGATTAAGTCAAATTAGCATATTAAAAATCTAATTATGTTCTTGGACTTAATTTTTATGCAGATTCGTTCAATAATCATGTAACTTGACCTTGAATTTGCATTGTATCTCTAGTTTTGGGTAAAATAAAGTACAATTAGGCTCCCGATTCCATCCAAAATTATAGCTTGATTTTTTCTACATTTGAAATCTTCCTAGCTTGCTTTTGCTAAAATACCAGTTTTCTTGCTATTATTATTTTATTTTTATTTTAGAAAGAAAAAATGGTCAATTTGGATAATGACCTAAAAATGAGTTATGACATACAACATCACCAAAATGCTCTTCTCTTCTTATCCTATCATAGGTCGTATAGTTTGTTCATAATTTTATAGCCTGTGTAGTCTTGAGAAAAAAAGATACTAGAAAAATTTATTTAGATTTTATTTTTTGGATTATTCATGGTAATGATATCAGAGGTAGAAAGAGAGGGTGGTGTATGTTATGGTTGAAGGAGGTGAGTTATTTGTTGTTAGAAATATCTAGAGTATCGAGAGATCTTTGAATGAATAAGATAAAAGTGATTATGATAATAATATAGAAAAAAATGCATTAAATTTAGTGATAGAATCTCTTTTTCAAAGGTGTGAATTCAACTTATTTATCAATTGAATTCAAATTAAATATTATATCTGAACTCAATTTTGGTAGAAAATTGATTCCAAACAGCTTGTATAGAAAAATTTGATAAAACATTAATAGTACAAACTATTCACCCAACACACTAGTTTCTTAATAGTTTTTTAATGATTAAAAACTATGTTTCATGTTGATAACATGTTAGTCCTAACTTTATTATGAAATAAATTGACCTTCATGCATCTTGGTAACCTATCCTTCATGCATCTTGGTAACCTTTCTAGTTAAATAAAGTAAACTAGATTATAAGCATACACTATATATTTGTTTTCTTGATTAAGAATTTAAAATTTTGGCAAACTATTCACTAGCTAAAATTCAATCATGCAACCTTGTGTGGGGATGTACGCCTGGTCTTGGATGCCTCGGTATGTCTTGAATGTCCTTTCTAACCTAAACGTGTACGGGGTTCATTCATTTAACTCTTTATTTTTTTTAAAAAAAATCCTTTTAAAATAAATAATTAAAATTATATTTAAAAAATCATTCAATTATTCCATGCATTTTAAATGAGATTTAAGTTTTTTATGGTGATTTTTGCAAGTAATTTATGAATAATTATATATAAACCTAATATGTAAAACAATTTTAAAAAACTTATATGTGAATATTCAATTAGAATAAAAAATATTTATTATTTTTATATTGTTTTCATAAATTAGTTATTATTTTGTCCATTCATATATGCACATAAAAATTATCATGACATGTTTTTTTTGGGTTGAAACTTGCCTTTCGAATCGTGAAAATTTTATTTAAAAAATATGCTTACGATAAAAAGATATGTTTTCATCAAAATAAAAAAGTTTTACCTCAATAAATATATGTTTTCTCTTAAATTTTAATTATTAGAATTTTTGTGAATTCTTTTTGGTTTTTTTTTTAATTTCAACTTTCAACGGTTAATTAATTGAAAATTAGTCTTTGTAATTGATTTTGATTTATTTTTTATGGGTTATCCTGGTCTTGTGACTTAGATCGTGAATCTGATAAGTTAACTCAAGTTAATTTTTATGTCTCTTTTCTAATGGATGTTTTTTTTTTTTACCCTTTCATATCGAGTTGATTTGAAATTGAGTTTTATACTTTGTTTTGATTTGTTTTATATGAGACTATCATTATCTCATAAGTACTCCGGTCATAAATTTGACAAGTTAACTGAAATTGATTCAGATCGATCCAATATATTGGAATCTTAATATTTTTAAAAAACATTATCTTTATTTTTATTCGAGTTAAACTATATTTTTACTAGTTATTTGGATTATCTTTAAATTTATTAAATAAACTAGATCGCATCTGTCAACTGCAAAATGATTTTTTATTTTCTGCTAAAAAAAAATCAGCAAAACTTAAATATTTTTTTTACATTAAAAATTTTAATCCTACTAGTAGCGTGCCACGTTAATAAAGTAAGATCTACGCTTTTAAGATTCTCGATGGCAAAACGACACCAAATTCCGACGTGGAACTCGTCATCTGGTTTGTCCGAACTATTTGTTTCTATGGTGGCACGCATAATAAGCAACGGATTTTGTGTATTTGGTTGCTCAAAAACTATGCTTACTGACATTGCAGAAGTGGGAGTTTATTGAATAGTTAGTCCAGACTTGGGTAGTACTAGCTATACCCCCTTGTGAAAATCGCTCAAGTAAAACAGAGGTGAACTTGAAATGGGTGAGTCTTTCATTCCTACTGTCGATCTCTCACCTTGCTTCCGAGAAGATGATGAAGATGGCATGAAGAAAGCCAAAGAAATTATTGGTCAAGCTTGTTCCGAGTATGGATTCTTCCAAGTGGTGAATCATGGTGTACCGCTTGGTTTGATGACGCAAGCCATCGAGCTTTCCAAAACATTTTTCGAGACGTTGCCGAATGAGGAGAAGCTCAAATGTGTTCCTAATTCTGGTGCTCCCCTTCCGGCTGGTTATAACAGGCAACCAGAACAATCGCCAGACAAGAACGAGTATTTATTGATGTTTCCACCAGGCTCTAACTTGAATGTTTACCCACAAAACCCTCCTCATTTTAGGTCACGCTAGCTCACATAATTGTTTCTTTATTGTTGCCCTATTATATTTTTTGCATTAATATTCCCTTTTCCCTAATTGATTTTTCCAGGGAGGTATTGGAACAGATATTCGCTTACTTTGCAAGACTAGGTGTGCTTATAGAGAGCATATTAAGCGAGTGTTTAGGTCTCCCTTCCAACTTCCTCAAGGAATTCAATCACGACAGGAGCTGGGATTTATTGGTAGCCTTGCATTATTTCCCTGCAACCGAAACTGAAAACAGCGGAAACTCTGAGCACGAAGACGGGAATTGCATCACTTTTGTTTTCCAGGATGAAGCTGGAGGCTTAGAAGTTCGCAGAAATGGGGAATGGATTCCAGTCATTCCTACGAGGGGCTCTTTAGTAGTCAACGTTGGCGATGTTATTCAGGTAAAATATATCTATCTTTCTCGAAGGAACATGCCCTTTTCCTTTTATTTTTATTTTTTTTCTTAACTAAAATCCTTCTCAGGCTGCAATCTCATGTTATCATTTGCTAATTGTAATCATAATTAATTTTTAAAAGAAGAGTTAAATTACTAAATCACTAGATCTGAAATTAATTGTCAATTAGTTTCGTTGACATTATTCTATAATGAAAAGACAAGAGAGTAGTTGCAATGACCCTTTTTTTAATTTGCATGTTCCTTCGCTATTATTGCTCTCTCCTATTTTCCTCTGCATGTAAACAGAATATGCTCATAAGAACTACAATATTATTGTTTGCTGACTCAATTTGGGCACTGGACATGCACTGATCATCTCAAATAAAGGTATTGAGCAACAACAATTTCAAGAGCGCAACCCACAGGGTGGTGAGACCGAAATCCAAAAGCCGATATTCATACGCCTTCTTTTATAACTTGCACGGAGACAAGTGGGTTGAGCCACTGCAGCAGTTTACGAAAGACATCGGAGAGGCACCCAAGTATAGAGGTTTCCTGTACAAGGAGTACCAGGAGCTGAGAATGAGAAACAAGACCCATCCACCGTCAACGCCTGAAGACGTGATTCGCATAACCCATTATGCACTCAATACCTCTTAATTAGCCTACAATATTCTCTTTAAATTGGTGTATGAATTTCCTAAACAAGAATCCTTCAACAGCTCCTCCTTTCCTGTTTCTATTACTATTACAGTACTTAATTCTGTCAATCCTACATATCAAGGGAGTTTATTTATTTTTAAGAATGAAACAGTGCAATTTTAATAATAATAATAAGCTCGAAGTTCATCCATGAATTAATCTAATAATATAATATTTATCTAAAAAGTGTTTGATAGTGTAGTTCGTTGTTTTTGAAATAGTTTTTTATTTAAAAATATATTAGAATAATAATTTTTTTATTTTTTATAAATTATTTTTATTATTAGCACATTAAAATAATTTTAAAAAACTAAAAAAATATTAATTTTCAAAAACATTTTTTAAATTTAAAAACAAACAGATTTTGAGCCTCAAAGACAGGGATGACAACTGCCCTGTACATATAGATAAGCTCCATTTACATTTTGTTTTTTTATTTTCCCTCGATGAACAGAGTTTAGAAAACAGTGCCAACGATATTGTACTTAACGAGACTGTCCGTGACTAACCACTACATATATTATACTAGAAATGAATATAACTAGTTGCGTATGTCATTGAATAAAAAAAGACTTTGGAGAAAAGACAAATCTGCTTGTACTAATTGCTAAATCGTTTTTGTAAGAAAACTTGTTGTTAGTGACCTTGATTTACTTTAATACGGTAGTAGAATGAGGTGTTGTAGTTATCCACCCACCATTAACACAAAAACACTATTCTTCAACATATTCAAACCTCCATACTTTATAGTATACATATAAAACCCGTGGTACAACAGGTTAATCTGGGATTTAGGTAATTAAAAATCTTGATATTGTGATATCACGATCACATAAATCAATTACTCTAACTTAAACAAATAAAACAATATAAAGCAAGTAAGGGGTCGATCCCACAAGAAAGATCTAATCTGGTTTTTGTGATAAATAATTCGAAGATGAGTTTTTGTGCTTTGAAATTATCTAAACTATACTAAGGTAAACAAAATAAAATAATCAAACTAAATTAAATAAACCGAAATTATTAAGAGAAAAACGTTGGTCTCAAGTAAACATCCACTGAAGAAAATCAAAACTAATCATTGAGACGATACATCAATTTATATTATGAATATTAATATTTCCTTAATATTAGTCACTTTACCGATTCACAGTATAACTAACTCTAATCATTAAACAACCACAACGTCTGCGCTAGTAATTTAATTTAATAGCAGCCTTAAAAATTAGATAGGTTGATAAATTTAGACAACATAAGTGTATGTAGTCTATGTTTGATTTAATTGAATGTTTTCCCTAAAATTAACAACATAGATCTGCTATAATTATTAAATTTAATTGTTTCATAAGTTAAATATCACAACTCTGGTTTTGATAACAAACTTAGCAATAAATTGGTTAGAATAATAACTTAGAGTCCGCTCTAACAATCAAACTACACAATCATAAGAAATAAGTATAAAAAAACATTCATACTTATCATATAAACTGAAAAGAAAAGATAAAATAAATATCATAATTTTTGAAATCCGAAGGCTTCTATAATCTTTCAACCAAGAAAAATAACTTAGTCTTGCATGACTATCGAAAAACTAATGAAAAAAAAAGATGAAAATATAATTTCGGGTGTAGAAAAAAGGTGAGTTTTTCTTTCTTTCTAGCCGCCACCTCATTCACCTCTCTCTCTTTTCTTTTTATCAGATAAAAAAAACTTAATACCCACCTTCCTACTAGTTTTTTTTTTTATCAGGAAAGAAAAAAAAGGATTCATTTTTAAAGTAGACAATCTATATTTAAGTAGTATAATAACTACTTTCTTATAAAAAAAAAAATAGTCTTGTAAGAAATCTTCAAACTTTGACTTTGGACTTAATGAAGTTAATTTACTTGTGTAAAGACATTTTTCATATGAATAAATAATTGTCATGTCGGTTTGGATGCTTGGTGACATGATCAAAGAGTTGATGTCTTATCCCAAGTGTAGGAATGTCGAAGTAATAAATAACCCGGCAAGACCGAGGTCGAACCATATAGAGGTGAATTATATAAATTATAAATGATGATGATGATGATGATTTAAAGAGGACTTTGAGATGAAAAGACTAATGTGAAGACTAAACAATGATAAAAACAGTTGTCAAGGTTAGAAGATCTACTAATGGTATTTCAAATAAGTATATTATAAACTCTTTTTATTATTCAATTGGAAACCACACACAAAGAAGGTTCCAATCGTATGATTTGTCATTAATAGCTCATTATAAATTATTAACATGATCATATTAATCATCTTATCTAAGTAACACCAATACTTTTAAATATTGTCAGGTATTCATGATGTTAACTTATGTTAACAACAAATCAAGTTCCTCTCATAACAACGATGTCGGCCGAAGACTATAAATGATCAAGCATTTGATATACCAAGTGTTATACAACATAAATCTAGATAGTCATTTAACAAGCAAGGTATTAATAATTAGTAAGATAAAAAGATAATACATGTTAATAGCAAACTTTCTTGGATATAAACATTGAAGTCCATGTTGAGTTTATATTATACATATTCTAACACCATTAGAGAAACCTTTTCACCTTGACATAATTAACTTAGCTAAACATAATGAAGAAGAAGAACATAAATAAACTAGATAATAACATAATTATGATGAAAAGCATAAACAAGAGATTAATGAAAGCAAAACTTAAGCATTACAAAAATATAAAGAAAGAAAGTAAGAACATGATCTTGATCTGAAAACCAAGATGACTAAATATATGGCAATGCCTCCTTTTATAGGCTAAAATTTGGAACTATTGATTGGTTGACAAACTATTTAGTTGGTAGCCAACCATTGATTTGGTGGCTGGTTTTTGACATTGTTGACTACTGGTTATTGACATTGTTGGCTGGTTATTGATATTGTTGGCTGGCCAAAACGTCATTGCTAACATTAGAATTAGAGCCCCTTGAAGTTATGAAAGTTGTGGGCAATTGTCTCAGCTTTCCAACAAAAACAATAGAGCTCATTTGGACTTCTAAAACTCAAGATATGAGCTAAAAACCGAACAGTGTATGAGCTGCAGGACATATTCCAACTTCTCCGTTGTTGCTAAGATTTGAACTTGAAAACGACATAATTAAGTCTTGGACTCCTCATGAAAGTTTTAGGTCTATGTCTTAGCTTTTCATCCATATAAAGTAGACCTAAATCCAAGGTCTACAACTCTAGTTATGATTCAATAACCGAATGGTGTTTCAGTTTGAACCAGCATCTCTTCTCTTAACCCTTTCTTTGTCTTCTTAATTTCAATAGTTAATCACATCAATCAATCCTTTGAATTGTGAGATATACCTGTATTCAAAACAAGCATTTACCATAAATTAAAGATATATTATATTATCAGACTTGTTATTATAAAACATGCTTTAGTTAGGGAATTTAATGATACTTTAGTGCAATATGATGATATAAAGCCTTAATGAGAATGCACTTTTAAGTACTAATCATTCGGGAAGTAGTTGGACTTGTTTCTTCACAAAACCTGTTTGTTGACAGAACTTATAGGTTGTCTTAGAAAAATCATATCTCTCTCATATGAGCTTCTTATCTACTGAAATTTAGTAAGTTGGTAAATTTTTAAGTCAGGAATCCAACAAACTTGAGTTTGCAACAAATGAACTTCTCTAGCTCAATATATTTAAGTCAAAATGGTCGAAGGTCAAAACTAGCAAAATGCGAGACTTATCTTTGAAAACTGTGATTTCCATGCTTTTTTTTCTTGCAATATATTGATAGAAACGTATGGATATTATCTTTCTAATTCCACTAGAATCAATTGATTTTGACCTCTACAGCTCAAGTTTTGTGTAGAGCATTGATTAAAAGTCAAATTTGCCAATATTCAACATGAGTTGGAACATGGTCTGAATTTTATCTCCAAATTACTTCTTTTTGAGTCTCACAATACCAAAAAGTACCTTTAAAACATAAAAAAAAATATCAATGTATTTTATATATAAAATATGGACAAAATACTAGGTAAATGTGGGTAAAACTATCGAATAATATGGTTGCATAACTTGACCATGTTTCAAATGGTCAAAACCCGTATTTGCAATTATCCTAGTGAAAGCCAGGTGATCTACCAGGTCAACTCGAAACCCGGATGAGACCCGACCTTTTTTTTATATATTTTTTTAATAAACCAAAAAATATAAAATTAATTTGTGAATACTTGGCCTCATATATTTTGTTTTATAGCTCACATACCCATGCAATGTTTATTAACTCTTCCATTTGGGATATCTATATTTATAGTTTATATCCACATGAAATATTTGTTAACTTTTCTATATGGGATAACCATATATATAACATTCATTCACATGGTTTATTTTCTTTTTTTTTTCTTTATAGGATAGCTATAGATATAGATTACATATAAATGGAATATTTCTTAACTTTTTCATATGGAATAACTGTAGTCTATATTTACATGAAATATTTTTAACTTTTTTCATATAGGATATTAAAACCTCATGTTTTTTTCTTAATTTCTCCTGGATTAATCCAGGCTAACCTGTATGACCCAGGACCCGGTCTATTGGTGGGGTTAACCCCTCAGCCGAGTTTAATAAATATGCTTTGAATATCTAGTCAGTAGTTCAACACTATTTTTAGATATTGTCATCATGGCTAAGTGAATAAAGCACTATGGTTGGGAAGGATTATGAACATTTCAAATAATGGGTAGAAAAAGGAGGATTTGCATGAAAAGAAGAAAGATAATGAAGTGGATCAAGTAGAAGCCAATAAGTTTCAACATATAAGGTGGTGGAACGGTAAATAAAGACTCTCACCAACAAAAAAGTAATGATAATCAACCATTTACTCTAACACCAATTTGGGTTCACCACCACAATTCCATACATATCTACTAAAGACATTCCCGTGAATCTCACCTTCTTTCAACAATGAACCAACATTTTATAATCCATAAACACTAAACAACTAACATGGACTTGGTCATGAACCATAGTAGTTTCATGTCACTTTATAAGTGATTAATAGTTAGCCTTCCTATAAAATATTGTTAAGACAACCTAAATCCATGTTGCGTAATGTATGATATCATATTTACATTGAAGGCTTAAATACTGGTCAATAAAAGGTTTTCAAACTTAATTTTTTATTAATTAAGTTCTTAATAAAATTAATTTGACCCATTAAAAATCTAATTAAATCCTTGTATATTTTTTAATGTAAATTCATCCAATATTTATTTAAATTAACTTTGAATTTGCATTTCTTTTCACATTTAGATCCGTCATGGGTGAAATTAAAGTTTAAAAAATATCAAAGATGCAATTTAATCCTTTGATGTTTAATTTATGCATGTTGATACTTTTTTAATCTGAGCTTGACAGCCAAGGGTGGTTTGTCTTTTCTTTTCTTTTTTTTTTTTT
>Ga0325402_1006539_pt1 | contig 11038 bp, 4 predicted proteins | sample PopdelMetagenome_22_FD_207212 | JGI IMG/M metagenome (GOLD analysis project Ga0325402, IMG submission 207212) | Populus deltoides microbial communities from Bellville, Georgia, United States - Xylem-PdKOR-R3 | ecosystem: Host-associated > Plants > Phyllosphere > Stem > Wood/Secondary xylem...
ATTAAATGATTATGGACATATCTAAACTAATTATCTTTATCTTGAGTCATCAAAAGAAATTAGATAGTCAAAAGCTAAGTATCTATTACATTTCTTCATAAGTTCTTGCAATCACCACAAATATATCTTTTTACTTCATTATTTCTTCAACTTATATTACAAAATGAGTTTTCTATTTAAATTTTTAAATCTTTAAATTAAATAACATTTATATAATTGCATAAAAACATAGAGTTACATTCAAGAATAATTAGATGAGAAAGTAATTTTACATTTATAAGAAAAAATAGAAGAAAGACCATGTACACATTTCTTATTTAGTACCACAACCATTCAACCCTTGAAAACACAATCATATTGGTTTTTCAACATAATATATGTATTATATGCTTCAATTCTAATTAGTGATTTTATGTCTAATTTCAATTGATATTGTTAACATTTATAAATACTAATTTAAACTCAACTTGATATTTTTTGAAACACTATAAATTTTATTTAATTCATTTTTATTTGAAAAACCATTTTTTAAATTTTAATAAAAAAATTAATCATATTATAATTCTTATTAACAACCTAAACTCTCTTAGGATCAATAAAATTTATGAGCTTAAAAAATCCCTTTATATAAAAAAACAAATTTCTAAGTTTAGTTTACTTAAAATTTTTAATTCAATCCTGATTGAATTAGAATATTATAAAAAAATACAATTTTGAATTAACCAATGCAATTCAAACCTAATCCAATAAAAATTTTTAAGTTTAGGAGAAAAAAATAATTTTAATTTTTTTAATTTTATGTATAAAATTAATTCATAATTAACAACAACACCATAATTAAAAGAAGGGCATCTATCCTGGAAATTGGGATCAAGGTAATCAATAACCCTAAATATTTAATAATTTATCTAATACCACTGTTGAGTTTCATAAAAAAAAATATAAATCCAATAAAAATAGTAATTTTAAATTTTCAAGAGTTTCATGAATCTCATTAGATAATTTTAGGGTTAATTAGAGTTTGGGCAATGATTACCTGAAAATCAATTCTATTTTATAAGGTTTTATTAATTTTTTAAAATTAGATTATTATAAATCACAAGCCATCCAATTATCTGCACGAATAATCAAATCATAAAATCTTAAATTCTTTTAGGAGAGAGCTTGAAGTGCTATGTATCTCTCTCGTTTTTTTTTTTATTGTGTGTAATGTATCACCGTGCTCTATATTACATTCATCTTAAAAAAAAATGAGGCATATTATTCTTTTTATAGGAAAAAATTAATAATTATTAATGACAAAATATTGGTTTGTCCTTTGAAAAATATAACATACTTTATTTCTAGACAATTATTAGAAATTTATGCAATCAATTTTTTATTTGATTTTTCTAAGTTTAAAATTGTAAATTTCATGTATTTAAAACTTATTTAATCAAGTCATACTTGATTAATCATTTCAGTTTAATTTCTCAATAATGATTCTTAATACGTTTGACTTATTATGTTTCTAATAAGTTAGTTCAAATATAAATATTAATTTCAATTAAAATAGAATTAGATAAATTAAATAATTTAACTTTATTGCTACACGAGATGTAGGTAGATCTCTGAAATGGTCGTTGTTGGATTAAAAAAAATATATTTATTGGAGTCTGTACTAGTTTTTCAAGGAGATTAAGAATTTTAAAGTATGCATTGGTTATATAGATTCAAGTAATGAGTTGATTATGCTTAAAAAAAAATAAAAATTATCTTTATTGCATCAATACAAATGAATTGTTATCTTAACAATGTGTTTTTTCTAAATTCATTTCATACATGTCATTAACTATCCAATTATTTTTTAAATTTATTTGCAAATTATTGTTGATGAATAATCGTTGAGTTAATGTTGCCCCTCAAATCAATTGTCTCACAATTCAATAAATTTTCGCAAAGCAAGATGAAACTATTGTTGTACTTAACTTTTATAGATCCTTGATTTCAGGAAAATTTGTCGACACATTATTGAACTCATTTTAAGGTTAAAAATATCATGTTAGGTCTATGTTGATTGCAAAAAACTAGAAGATACGTTGATCTCACTATTAAAATCCAAGTTCACTAAAAACATTATGCTAACTTAATGAATACCGTTTCGTATAAATTTTCATTCCAAGAGACCTATTTCTTGAAAAATCATGAATGCATAACTCAGATGGTAACTTTAACCTTTTTATATTATTATTTGATGACCCTATGCATCCATTGAAGGTTAAAAAGGATCCTTCTAGCAAGAAGGATATACTTGGCAAGTAGTTGACTGCATCCGATGAAACATATTAAACTTGATATATAGGCTTCAACATTTTTTGCTGCCTTTCTAAATAAATTTTTGTTAAGACGTCTCCTTCATTCCTTAAGTAAACCTTCTCATATATCTGTTCTTTCTTACACAAATATCATTACAGTGTTCGAAGACAACCAGCTGTCAACATTCCCAATAAGTCCATGGTTTTATTATTTTATATTTTGCAAAAGATGCTATATATTATTATTATTATTATTATTATTATTATTATTATTATGAATTCAACTTAAGCTTTTATACCTAAAATATTGGCTTTGATTATTACAATAGTCTTGTCACCTATGCTGCGTTGTGGATCTAATTCTAAGGTTATTTTAAACATAATAAAAAAAATAAATTAAAGTTGTGGATGCATTTTTAAATATGGTGATTTTTAATTAAAATACACACATACATACATATACATATACATATACATATACATATATATGAACAAATAAACCAAAAAAGAGTTATTAATGAAAAACTAATTTTTCTCCTAACAAAAAGACAGATGCGTAAGAAAGGATTTAACATTGATTGTTTTATTTATTTTATCTTTGGGGTTATTTTTTTTCCAAGAACAAATGAATTTTAATTTTATAAATACATCATACAAATACAAATTAATTTTATAAAATATAAAAAGAAAAAAATTAAAAATAAATTACATTAATCTCTTTAAAATATTATATAATAAAAAAATAACTACTGTGAATTAAGCAATTAAAAAAATAATAGAAGAAAGAGTATTAATTAAAATTTAAATAAAAATATATTGCAAAGGAAAAAAATAAATAAACAATGGAAGGTATCAATTAAGATTATAAAAAAAGAGAAAAAACAAAAGATGAATCAAGGTGATTGAAGGAGCCTAGCAAGTTAGGCGCGCGCGCCAAGCCGACAGCCTAAATTAATCCTAGACGCATCTAAGCTGTTTTTTTTTTTTTTTTTTTTTTTTTTTTTTTGGGAAGGAGCATCGCTTGTTCATTCCCTATAATGTATGACCTATCATTGTCTACAATATATTTTGGTCACTTCAAAGTTTAGAAACCCAAAATCTCATTTTCAGCTTGTTTTGAAATTATAAATACATCATGCAAAATGCAAATATCATTCTTTAAGTATTATAAAGTTAATTTTTTTAAAATAAGTATTATTTAAAAAAAATGAACTAAATAATTTAAAAAACACAAGAGAAGGAGTATGAATTAAAATTTACATAAAAAATTCATGCAAAGAAAAACATAAATAAAAAGGAGGGAGGGTATTAAATTAAAATTAAAAAACACAAATAAAAAAATCTAGATACCATTGGGCCTTGCAAGCTAGGCTCTTACTCCTAGCCAACATAGGAGACTAGGCATGCCTGGCCTAGAAGCCAAGGCCACGCGTTCGGATTGTTTTAATTTTTAATTTTTTAGTTGTCACCTAGCCCTTATTTAAAAATAAAAAATAAAAGCACATGATGCGACATTTCAAATCCAATTTTTGACTAATTGAGAGATGGTTGGAAAATAAGACTAGGTTTTTTTGTACCAAAAAATATGTTTTTCAATCTATTTTTACTTAGAAACACCTAATAAATTTTTTTATAGTGCTAATAAACAAGTTTATCAACTCAAAACACAACAAAATTGATCCAAATATACAAAATCAAACTAGAAAAAACAAATCTCTCTCAACCATGATGAAGTTTATTCAACAAGTTGAAGGTTAAAAAACACTTCAATGGAACTCATCTCATAAAATAAAACTTGTTGATACTAAGATTAACTTTTATTTATTGCTAGAATACAACCAACCGCTTTAAACCATAACTTATTGAATTTGTTATTAAAAGATTCAATTGAAAAAAGTAGTTTATAAATGACAATGAAAAAAATTATTCTAGTATATTAGTTAATATTAGATCATTGGCTCATGTAATACTGCGAGTTTGATCAAAGTGTTTTTAAACATACAAAAAAAAAAAAACACATCCGGGAATTGTTAACGTTTTGCTAGTAATATATATATATATATATAGAGGTTGACCTGATATGACTAGATTGACTTGATGGGTCTAAAAGCAACCTGAATGATTGGTAAAAATATAGTTTGATTCACAAAAATTCAAGACAACTTTTTTTTTTTTAAATAATATGAAAACAACAACATATTAAATCGGTCCTCGCAAACATAGGTTAACTTGCCAAATCCCGACCTGGATCATAAGATCATGATAACCCCATATAAAACAAATAAAAAAATTATGAAACTCAATTTTCAATCAACTCAATATTGAAGAAAAGAATTGAAAAAGATTAATTAAAAAATAGCAAAAACAATTGACCTGCGTTAACATGTCAAACCCGTGATCTAAATTATAGAAAGTAAGAAAGAAATAACTTGAGTCAATTCGGGTTAACTTGCCAAACCTGCGACCAAGATAATGAGACTGCGATAACCCCATATAAAGCAAATAAAAAAACTTATGAAACCTAATTTTCAATAAATTCATTATTGAAGGTTAAAAGTTAAAGAAAAATCTATCTAAGAACATGACACAATAAAACAAACTGAATCTGACTGAGTTAACCTGTAAAACACATGTCTTGAGTCATACAATCAAGATAACCTTATAAAAAACAGATGATGACAAGCATGAGAAATCAACAAGAGGAACAATAACAACAACAACAATAAGCTTAATAGAAAACAAGAAGGGAATTGTTTCAATATTTACAATAAATATCTGCAAAGGTAGATAATCTAGATTGGGTCGTACTTGAAACCCAAGCTCATAAACATAACTCAAAACAATAAAAAAACAAATAAAGATCAAACAAGATTTTTTTATTTGAATTTGATGAAGAACACGAAGAATGTGTTGCGATGTCATGATCACACAAATTAGTAACCATAACTTAAACAAATAAGATTGTATAGAGTAAGCAAGTGGTCGATCCCATGAGGAATATATAGTTCAAATTTTTATGCTAAATGATTCAAAGTTAGGGGGTTTTGAGGTTATCTAAAGTATGTTAGGGTAAACAAAATAAAGTAATCAAACTGAATTAAATAAACTAAAATTTATTAAGAGAAAAACCTTGGTCTCAAATAAACATCCACCGATAAAAATCAAAACTGATGATTGAAATGAAACGTCAATTTATATTCTGAATATTTATCCTTTTTAAATACTAGTCAGTTAATCAATCCGAAGTATAACTAACCCTAACTATTAAACAACCACAATATCCACACTAGTAATTTTATTTAATGACATCCTTAAGAACCAGATAGGTTGATAAATCGAAACAACTTAACTGTTTGCAGTCTATGTTCAATTTAATTGAGTGTTTTCCCTAAAATTAACAATATAGAGCCGCCATAATTATTAAACTTAGTTGCTTCATAAGTTAAATATCATAACTTTGGTTTTGATAACAAACTTAGCAATAAACTAGGTAGAATAATAACTTAGAGTCCACTCTAAAAATCAAATTAAACAATCATAACAAATAAGCATAGGAAAACATTCATACTCATCATATAAACTGAAGAGAAAATATAAAATAGATCTCATAATTTTTTGAAATTTGAAGGCTTCTCTATAATTTCAACTAAGAAAAATAACTTAGCCTTGCATGACTATAGAAAAACTAAGGAAGAGAAAAGATGAAAACATAATTTCAGGTATAGGAAAAAAGGTTAAAGTTTCTTTGTTTTTCAGGCCACCACCTTTTTTCTCTCTCTTTCCTTTTTATCAGATAGAAAACCTTATTCCCCACACTATTACTAGTTCTTTTGTATCCTAAAAAAAATAGGAGTCCTTTCCAAAGTAGACAATCTATAATCAAGTAGTATAATAACTACTTTCCTATAAAGAATGAAAAATAGTCTTGCATAAAATCTTCAAGTTTTGATTTTGGACTTAGTGAAGTTAATTTTCCCAAATAAAGACCTTTTTCCATATGAAGAAATAATTGTCATGTCGGTTTGATAGGTCTTTGAGTCAGGAATCTAACAAAATTGAGTTTGATTCAAATGGACTTCTTTAACTCAAGATAATCAAGTCGGAATGGTTGAAAATTAAAACTAGTAGAATACGAGACTTGTCTTTGAAGGCTTCAATTTCCATGCTATTTCTTCTTATTTTCTTGCCATACATGTATAGAAAGATAAGAGTGTTAGATTTCTAATGCCACTGAAATCATTTTATTTTGACCTCTACAGCTCAAGTTCTATGTAAAACAACGATGTAGGTCAAATTTGACAATATTTAACACAGGTTGGAACATGGTCTGAATTTTATCTCCAAATTACTCCTTTTCAAATCTTACATCCAAAACCTTAAAAACATTAAAAAAAATCAAGACATTTTATATAAAAACATGAACACAATACTAGGTAAATATAAGTAAAACTATCAAATAATATGGTTGCATCAAAACGTCATAACAAGAAACCAAAAAGGTTTGTTCGATTTATAACCAAATATAACAAATCAAGAGATATAGGGAGGTTGAAATCATGAAAGGATCAAAACATTACCATCTACTCACTTCATTTATCATTGGATCATCATTCATTTGGTCAGAGAAAATTCTTATTCAAAAACCAAAACCCTAAGATTAAAACACTTTAAAACAAGTTATAAATGCAAGAGATCCTTAGATTATTGGTTGATGGTGTCATGTGAAGATGCTAATGCAAATAAAAGGATAAAAAATGATCTAAATCATGGAGCCAAGACAATGTTCTTCCCAATAACACTTCCTAGAAAACCTAGAAATGCCGAGGAAAAGAAGAACAAGCTGCCAACCAAGAAAAAAACATTAAGAGCCTAGAAAATGGCCTCGACCTATCTACCATAGCTTAAACATGTTTACTATGAAATGCTGAAACCATCAAAACAATAGTAAACAAAAGATTATAGGAAAAAACAATAAGCAAAAACCAAAGACATCAAGCAGAAAAAACCTCTCCCTATATATAAACAATGTTCCATTGATTATAAACAAAGTCTTGAAGCTTAAATAACATGCTTATAACTTCAGCAAAAACAACAAACAAAACTACAATAAACTAAACCATAGAAAAAAATTCAAAACCTAACATGTTGTCACAACTTCAAACAAAGTTAGCCTAGCATCAAAACTTGCAAAAACAACATTCTATAATAACATTTGTCATTCCATAATCATATTCTAACACATCAAAACAAAGTAATAAACAAAACTTGAGCATATAAAAGCTATATTCATAGCATGTTTAAACTTTCGAAAACAATAATCATGGCTTTCAAAGTAATAAATGATTTCAAATGATACATAACAAACATCACAAACAATAATATAAAGATAAAAATAAGGAGGGAGGGAGTGTGCTCATTGAGCTTCACCCCCTCATCAAAGTTTGAAAGCTTACCAAGCAATGAAAAAATTGATTCTTTCTCTGGATTCCTTGCTTCTTTCCTCGTGATTTCTAGCTTCTTCTCAATATCAAAAGGACACTCTCATTCTTTGTTTTTTTTTTAAAAAAATCTTTGGTACTTTTCTTTCCTATTTATTCTAAGTGTTATATTGACTTTTTTTTATAAAAAAATTTCTCTCCTTTTCTTTTCTGTGATTTTTTCTTTGTAGTTTCTTTTCCTTCTAGTGATGTGCTCAAGAACAACCTATTATAAGCAAAATAAAAAAAATTCAAAACCATGGTGGTTTTGTCAAGAGTTTGTTAGAGAAGATTCTTGCTCATTCTCTCATTTAACCTTCATAGAAAGGTGCATCCTGGTTCTTTTTTTATCATTTTATAAGCTCAAACCTATCTAGAGAAGGTAGCCATGAAGATTAAACAAAAATGGTGGTTTTCTTCTTCAATGATGGCTAACCAAATAAGCTACTTTGGAGAGATTATAATGACTAACTAGATGTAAATGTGAGATAAGAGCAGATAATTCTTTTAGAGGGAATGCATATCTACCATGAGGATCAAATCTCTACTGATTTGGAGGTTTAGAACTTCACATTCTTTGATTGGAAAGCGAGCTCTCGATCAGTTTAAAACTATCAAATGCAGGGGAAGTTGATTAGAGACAATATATTGGCTGAGTTCATTGAGCCAAAATAGGTATAAATGTGTGATGAAGATAGTTAATCCTTATAGAAAAGGTGTTTATCAGTCCATTAGTGGTGATTTGAGCCTATGAGGTGGTTAGAGATGGCATGTTCATTTGTTTGAAGATGGCGACCTAGTCGGCCTTTTCAACTGAAAAAAGAAGATAAACAAAGACTAGACGACATGTCACTCATTTTCTTCATTAAAGATGAGTGACATGTCGTTCCAATTAAACCTTAGAAATTAGGTTTTTCTAATTAAGGTTTTTGCAAACTTCAATTTGGCCCCAGTTGTTTCAATTCTGGCATAAGCATTCATAATTTACACTGAAACTTCTTAATATTTTCAATCCCACCCCTAAAAACTTTGATTTGATACCTTTTGTTGTTACTCATTTTTGGACCCCACGTGCTGGAGACAATGTATACCTTTTTTGAACCAAGTGTAGGAGTTTAACTCATGTTTGCTGGAGGATTGACAAAAATAGAGAAAGAAATATTTTTTTTCGAAAACCTGTTTGAGCTGTTTTCTGCTCTCTTTATCCTTCCCCTTTGCTGCCAAAATCATCAGGTTTTCTTAGACTGACTAGGGGTCTTCATAATGCTAAATTCATTCCTTCGTTATCTTGTTTTTTAAAGTTGGATAAATCCCTTAACTTTTGCACTAAAAAAAAACTGATTATGTTGCTATTGCAATTTTTTGTTCCAAATTAGGCTATGATTCTGACTTAGTTTCGTACGATATCTGACCATCCTAGCTATATTCTGTCACTCATGGCATGTTGAAAAATTGACCTACACCTTTATTGGGTCCTAGGGATCACTGATCATAGGGCAGACTCTTAGTCAGATTTGGATGCTTGGCATTGTTAAATCAAGAACCTTTTAGACCAACGAGATTACTACCAGATTTTGTTCTTTAAAATTTTTTTATCTCAACTCGACTCCATCAAAGTTGTAGTCCTAGATGCGTAGATAAATTTGGGCTTTTGAATCGCTTGATTTCGATATCAGAAGCTCAAGATATTCCCGTTTGAATATCTAGTGTGAAAGTAGGGATTCCTGCCGCGAGAAGGATCCTGACCCGATTTTCGCACTAAAAACTCTATTTCTGTCATAAATTATGATGATTTGTTCTTAGGTCATACTCTCAGTCATATCTGGATTCTTGGCATTGTCAGTTTCTAAATCAGATCAGGAGACACTTTTTGATCAACCAGATTACTGCCAGATTCTGTTCTTTAAAATGATTTTATCTTTCTTCGACTCCTTCATCAAAGTTGTAGTCCTAGATTCGTAGATAAATTTGGGCTTTTGAATCGCTTGATTTCAATATCAGAAGCTCAAGATATTCCCATTTGAATATCTAGTGTGAAAGCAGGGATTCCTGCCGCAAGAAGGATTTTTTCCCTAAGTTCGCGGGACTGATTCTAAGGATTTTTTTGGGATTAAGGACTGAATCGAAAAGTGCTAAAATAAGGGATTGAATTGAAGAAGGATATTGAAAGCTGGAGAGGGGGGCTGGATCATCATAAATGACAGGATTTTTACCACATCAAATAAGGAAAATAAGACTTTGCCGCTGCACCCTCCATCTGATTTCTTTCTTCTTTTTTTCTCTGCAAATTCCTGCTGTTTTTCATTTATCATCACACCTGATTTTTGGAGCTGCAACCACGTTTTTATTGCCTCATTTTAAAGGGAGCAGCTGGCTCTATGGAAGGAAAGAAAAGAGCCACACCATCCTCTAACTAGGAAAGAAATCACTGCTGATCACAGAATCATAATCAAATATTCTAGTTTCCTATTTCTGCTCACCCGATATGACACCCTAGAGTTAATGTAATTTTTGTTTCCTAAACAAAGCCATGTATAGGCTATATAGAAGCCTCGACTGCTGACCTAAAGGGGGGAAGAAAAATAGAAAAAGAAAGGAGAGAACAGAGAAAAACGAGAAAAGAAAGACAAGAAGAAACGAGAGAGAGGCAAGGCAGAGAAAGCCATAAGAAGGACACTGTCGAAAGCAAGGAAAAACACAAAGGCAAGGGCGACAACTCCACCAGCACAACACGCCTTCATCGCCATCATCTTCGTCATCTCGCGAGAAAGCATCAGCAGAAGGAGAGAAAACAAAGAGACCGAAACCGGCGTGGCCTATCTGTTTCGCTGTCCCAGAAGCAGCAACCATTGGCTGAGCGCAGAAGCTTCAGCACCTGTCGTCTTGGTCCGTCTCAACACTAGCTTTCAAGAAAAGAAAAGCAAAAAGAAAGAGCATAAAAAGAAGAGAAAAACAGAGAGAAAAGAGCAGAAAAAAACAGCCAAAGATGTGCAGATAAAACGCGGAGAATAGGAGTTTCTGTTCGCGACTGTGAAAAGAGAAAAAAAGGAAAAAGAAGGCAAAAAAGAGAAGGAGGGAAAGAGAAGAGAAGAAAACAGGAAGAAGCAAGGAAAAGAGGCCAAAACCAGTGTGGCCATTGGTTTTTTTTTTTGCAAGAACCAGTAGCCAGCGACCGGGTGCAGCAACTGCAGTGCCATCTCCTTCGCCTGTTTCAGCGCCAGGTAAGTCCATGTATTCTCTTTGCTTTACATTTTAATTATATATGTT
>Ga0325402_1006542_pt1 | contig 11030 bp, 4 predicted proteins | sample PopdelMetagenome_22_FD_207212 | JGI IMG/M metagenome (GOLD analysis project Ga0325402, IMG submission 207212) | Populus deltoides microbial communities from Bellville, Georgia, United States - Xylem-PdKOR-R3 | ecosystem: Host-associated > Plants > Phyllosphere > Stem > Wood/Secondary xylem...
ATTCATATATAAAAGTATTTTATATGTTTCTCTTAATTGAAAAATACTTGATTAATATTTCAATGCAGGTACTTGTTTAATCTCAAGAAAAAGGTTAAGAACAAGGCGCATGTTGATGCTTTGATATGTGAGGCCTATATTGTTGAGGAGATCTCAACATTTATCTCGTACTATTTCGAACCTCATCTGAGAACGAGAATCAATCGCGTTCCACTGCATGATGATGGCGGTGAAGTGTCTTCCAGTGGGAACTTGTCAATATTCTCCAATACTGGACGACCCACATCTAAAAATGCCGTAAGAGGAAGATATTTGTCGATGAGTTGGGACCTTTTATTTAGTAAGTTTATACTAATTAAACTTTGTTAGTAATATACTATTAATTATATATTGTAATATCATACACTTATAAGCAACATCAATAATATTTGCTCTCCAATAACTCACAGCTGACCGAATCCCATATCTTTCAATTACAAGATGAATAGTTTACCACGTGGTTCAGAACACATGTAAGCACTATCACAAACTCATTTTAGCTTACAAAATTACTGTACGTATGCATGTCATTACAAGATTCTCATTCATTTACTGTTTATTAATGTACATTACATACAAGGTTTATCAAATGGGAAGGAGTGCGCCTAAGTCATTGTCTTCACTAAGCCTGGGGCCTAAAAGAAAATGTAAGTGCTACAACGGGTATTTTGTCAATGGATATGTTTTCCATACTAAAGAATACAGGCAAGGAAGAAAGACATACAACAGCGGTGTTTATGTTAAGGGATCCACTAGTAGTGAGTTAGAAGTTGACTACTATGGTAGATTAGAAGAGGTCATCGAACTGCAATATCATAACGAACAGAATAGAGTGTTTTTATTCAAATGCTATTGGTATGACACGATTGACAGAGGAATCAGAGTTGATCCGCACTATGATCTGGTCGAAATCAACTCAAAAGCTAGACTCCGCAAGATAAACGATGTCTTTGTTTTTGCAAAGCAATGTCAATATGTTTATTACACATACACCCCTTCATTTAGAAAAGATCGATCAAGAGTTGATTGGTTGTCCGTTTTAAAAACGAAACCCTGGGGTCGTGTCGAGGTTGTTCAGGATGAGAACGAAGACACAAGTGTATGAGATGAAGTCTTTCAAGTTAATGAGCTGGTTGAACCATATCGAGTTGCTCCTTCGATTGAATTGGAAGAAAATTCAAATTTTTATGTTTTCGATGATAGTTTTGTTGATGTTGACGCAGAGGAGTTGAATGTTGTTTTGAGCTTTAGCAGACAAGCAAATGTGGATGAAGAAGACGATATCCATATTGAAGATTGCGATGAGGTGATGACAATTCAATTGATGACGAAGAAGAAGAAAATTCTGATTAACAATCAAATTTAAGCCCTGTGTAAAACCCTTTCTTTCATGTAATTTAGATTATTGATGATATATTTTGTAACACAAAATATTTATTGCTTGAAATAATTACTTGAAATGCGACAATCATGAAATAATTACTTGAAATAATTATAGATCATGGATGATATATTTTGTAACATGAAAATAAATACTTGAAATACCACAATCATCGACGTCCCTACCGACGGTTATATGTCCGTCGGCATTTCACAGAGAGTTCAAAAATAATTACTTGAAATGCCACAATCACCGACGTCTATACCGACAGACTAAGTCCGTCGGCATTTCACAGAGAGTTCGAAAATAATTACTTGAAATGCCACAATCACCGACGACTATACCGGCGGATATTAGTCCGTCGGCAAGTTGTCGACAGGTCAATTTTACCGACGCCATTACCGACAGACCGCCCGAATTCCAAAGGGTTGTGCATTAAATGCATCTCTGACCGCGTCAGCTCGCCGACAAAATTACTGACGGACCACGAAAAATATGGAGGGTCATTAAAAATTTTGGTGCGAAAAAATTACCGACGGATTTTGGACGAATCACTGATGGAATAAATTAAAATAATAATTAATTTTATATCCGTTAGTGAATCCATCGGTAAAACTGCCATATAAGTCCCCCCATCTGCCGTTTCAGTTCATTTTTTCTTCTCCTCAGTTTTTTCATCGATTTTCTCCTCAGTTTTTCACCGATTCTTTTCCTCTCCATTCTTCAAAGGTTTCACCGGCAATCTCTAGCAATTTTTCTCGTGAATCTCCATCAGTTTAAAAGGTATGTATGTTTTTTTTGCTTTAAGGGTGTTTTTTTGCTATTTGTTTTTGGTATGTTTTTTGTTTTGGTGTATTTTTTGTAATGTAGATAAAGTCTGTAGTTTTTTTTGCATAATTCATTGCTAAAGTCTATAATTTTTTTTTGAATTTATTGAATATTTTTTATTGTTGTATTGGTATAATTATTATTAGTTAATTTGTTGAATATTTATTGTTAATGTTGAATTTACCATAGAATTAGTAATTGAATATGTTTGAATAATTATTAATTTTACTCTATTATTGCATGATTTGTGTTTAATGTTTTGCATTTATTTTGATTGTTATTCTAGAGTTTTTTTTTTAATTTATTTTTTTGTTGTATTGGTATAATTATTGAATAATTTTTTGAATTGTAATTGTTAATGTTGAATTTATCTTAGTATTAGTAATTGAATATTTTGGAATAATTGTTAATTTTACTCTATTATTGCATGATTTATGTTTAATTTTTTTAATTAATTTTAATTGTTAGTCTATTTTTTTTTATTTATTGAATATATTTTATTGTTGTATAGGCATAATTATTGAATAATTTATTGAATTGTAATTCTTAATGTTGAATTTACCTTAGGATTAGTAATTGAATATATTGGAATAATTAGTATAGATTGGGTCAATTGGTTGTGGCTTTTGTTAATATGTGCAAGTTTGTAGATTTGGGTAGTATCCGGTATAGGGGAGTAGTATCTGATATAGGGGAGGTGCTGTCGAATTTTTTTAAAACGTTTGAATTTAATTATATAATTATTTGTATAAAATTATGGAAATGCATAGAAAGAAAACCAGAGTTGGTCGCTCACGTACGGTCGCAGCTAGTTCCTCTAGCAGCGATGATGATATTTCCTTAGGTGCCTCTTAAAAAAAGGCACCTACACTACCTGCGCCGTCAACCGATGCTACCTCTTCCAACGGTACTTCACAGCGTAGAGGCGGCGTGCCTTCGCAGCGGAATCAATTTACCCGCAAGTACGAGACATAGTGGAAGGACGACCTTTCAATGTAAGTTTGTTAAGGTTTAATTTTTTTAAAAAAAAAATTACAACATAATTTATGAAGTAATCACAATTTAATTGATTTCATTTATTTTCAGGTTCACAAACATTGAGGCTGCCCGAGTAATATCATCGGCGTTTAAATCATCGATGGAGATTCCATTGTTTCAATGGAGTTAGATATCCAAGCATCCTGAATGGATGCCTCAAATCAATGCATGGTTTGGTAGATTTCAGGTTGGTGTTAATTTATAATTTTTAGCTTATTTCTAATAAATTATTAATATAATTGTAAATAAATTATTGTTTTTATTTAAACTTGTTTATTTATACACAGCACAAATTCTGCTGGGACAGTGAGCATAACACTGTTGTGAGGAGGATATGGGAAAATCACGCGGCAACTAGGTAAAATCGAAAAAAATACAAGATTTTTTTAGATTAAAATTTATGTTTCGAAATGTAATTTTTGTTGCGTGAAGTAGGTTGCATGATTTTTGGTATAAAGCACAGAAAAGGGCAAAAAAAACCACGAGAGATAGGGGTTTCCAAGGCTGGAACGATGTTGCGGGTTGGAGGGATTTCAAACCAATATACATCCCGGAAGATATATGGCTGCACTATCTTAAGCATGTGATGTCTGAGCAGTTCACATGATGCTCACAGTCCGGTGTTGGCAACCGGAATTGGCCAATCCATGACTCGGTGACAACGCACACTAGCGGCTCTGTTCCATTTGCTGCACATGCGAAACGGATGGTAAGATTAATTTAAATGAAATATATTGTTAAATTAAGTTGTTGTTAATATATCTTTTTTCATTATAGGCTGCGTCTCTTGGACGTGAGCCGAGCCCGATGGAGCTGTTTGTGGAGACGCACGTGCGGAGTCAAGACCGCCAAAAGGGGGCGCAACAGTTCATTGATAACCGTGCTCAACATTTCGTGGTATGTTTGTTCGACCATTTTATTTTGTAGGTATTATGTAAGTTATTATGTTTATTGAATTGAATATGATGATTACTTTTTTTTTCAGGAGACCTATAATAATCGGTTGAGGGAGAGATACGAGGATGATATTTTGACCCATCCAGAATTCGATCCGGATTTGTGGATGGAGGTTGGCTCGTCAGGTGGACCCGATAAAAATCAGGTTTACGGGCTCTCCAACACTACGGCTGACAACTTGCGGTCTACCCGTAGTGTTTCAACCATTGGGAGCTCCCAATCAATATCGAGCTCCCAATTTAAGGAGTTCGTGGCCTTGCAGCAACACATGACTCAACTCACTGACAAATACGATCACCTATCAGCAGAGTACGCACAACTCAAAGCATCTCATGCACAACAAAGAGCGGAGTCTGAGCAAATCAAAGCGTCTCAAGCACAACAAAAAGCGAAGTATGAACAACATAAAGCGGCTTATGAACAGCTTCGCGAAATGGTTTTGAACATGGCAAATAGTGAAACATATGCGCCTAATCCTTTTTGGCCGTATAACCACCAGCCTCCTCCTTCATTATCTCCTCCTCCTCCAGCTCCACCTTTATATTAATTTGTAATAAACATTATTTACCTTTAAAACTTCATTTCATATTTTTTAAAAAACATATTCACTTTGTAATGAATATTATTTAACTTTGTTTTTTTTTATGTTTAATATAAATTTTATTTGCATAATTGGTTTGTATTATAATTAATTTATATAGTTTTATATTATTATCCTAAATAATTTTTTAAAAATAAATTTAGAAAAAAACTATTACCAAGGATTTTACCGACGGATCCATCCGGTCAGTATTTTAAACACTCATCGACAGAATTACCGACAGAATTAATCTGTCAGCATTTAACAGTAGCTGCCACACTTACCGATGAATTTACAGACGAATATATTTGGTCGGTATTTCATACACTCACCGATAAATTTACCGACGGCTACTAACCATCGGTAAATCACGATATCACTGACGGACTAAAAATCTGCCGGTATAGTTCAAGCGGGAATCTTTTTTTTTTACGCGTAAATTCCATCTGTAAAACCATCAGCAAATGGTTTTTTTGTTTTGCTGACCGATATAGTGATGAAATAGGGAATCACCGACGAAAGGAAAGTCCACGGACGTAATCCGTTGGTGATGACATCGATAAAAAAATCACTGACGAACTTCTAATCACACACCGACAGAATTTTTCCGTCGGTAAAACTGTGAAATCTTGTAGTGTGATGAAAAATATTGACACCTTACTAAAGAAATGGAGGAAAGACATAAGACAAGAATAAACAATTATGATGATTACTACAATGGGATTACGGTGATGAATGATAGGTCAACTCTTATTGTACTAGAGTCCAATGTTAGAAAGATAGACTTGTGAAAGGAATTTAGCAGAAAGCTTTGAAAGGAATTTAGAAGGAAGTTTTAAAAAATTACACAACTTCAATAAAGTTTATTGTTAAGAAGTTGTTAAAATACTGGAAGATGTTAATCTCAAGTTAGGCACCGAAATAAAGAGTGGAAATGATGAGGTAATATCTGACTTTAACCATGTGATGATGCAAACAATTAATAAGATATCTAAACAAGAGGCAGTTGAAGTCAAAAACCATATAGATGAGAATGAGGTTAAAGAATCAAACTTTAAGAAAATAGATCCTAAACCAGTTGGTAAAGAGCCAGTTTAGACAAAGCAGTTCAACTTAAAAAGTAGCTTCTCACAAGAACCTAGAATAAATTTCAGAAAACATGTAGTTGTGAAGAAAGCTAGAAGTAATTCAAAAACAAGGATTATTAACTATGAAAATATTAAAACAAGAAACATGGATGAAAAGATGATACTAGGCAATCCAAAGTTTACCTCACTAGATAAGATTGATCCATAATATATTTTAGAGATAGTTGAACAAGCTAATGGTCTAAGGGTTCAACAAATTCATAGACCAACTTATAAGAGATGATATCCAGATTACATAAATATAATGTACCCTTATCCCACCAATTTTAGATTCCTAAAATTTACATTATTCAATGGTCAAGAGTCAATATCTGCTCTAAAACATATAGCAAGATTCATCTGTCAATGTAGAGAAGTTATTGATTCTAAATTTTTAAAGTTAAGGTTGTTTCCAAATTCATTAATAGAAAATGCACGCATTTGGTATATAAATTTACCACCGAACTCTATCCAAAATTAGAACAACATACAGGCTATATTTCAGGCACACTTCTCTAGGATGGAACCAGAGTTTGTGTTGGCAAATTTAGTAAAATTGAAACAATACACTGAAGAGACTTTGAAGCAGTATTTAGATAGATTTATGGAGGCTAGAGAAAAGTGTTGGTCTAGGATTCCTGCAAAAGTTCAATTGCGTCCTTTTCTTTTCAATTCAATCATTTTGTCATACTTATAAAACTTGACTAAGACCAAGCCTCGAGTCTTCGGTCATAAGGGTCAACTTGAGTTTTTTAAAATGCTCCTGTTTTTTTTCTTTTCAATTGAATTCTTTTTTCATACTTATAACACCTAACTCAGGCCAAGCCTCGAGTCTCTGATCAAGCCCTGGATCCAGAGTTAAGAGTGTCAACCTGGGTTGGCCCAAAATATTTTTTAAAAAAAGCATCAAAGAGAACAGGTTTTAACCCAAGTCATCTAATCACAAGTCAATATAGGTCATCCTTGGTCAATTATTTATCTCATTCTTTTCAACCCGAACTAGTACATGTCTCGCGTTAACTTCCTAAGCTAGTCTAAATTTTATAACTATGCATTTTGTGATGCAATTAATGACCAATTTCTTATAATTTTTTTATAGGGAGATAGTTAAAAGGTTGATGATCAATGTGTAAAATTGAGCAAAATAGCTTGGACAATTTAAAATTCGCACAAAAATTTCTTTTTAGTTCCCTTGATTTCCATTTTCTTCTACCACAATCCCTATGTTTTTTATACCACAATCTCTATGGTTTTTGTAAGTCTCATTTTGGTATAAAACTTTATTTTTTATATTTTTTTAATTCCTACTTTGAGAGATGAGAGAAAGTTGTCGTATTCAAGCAAAGGAGAGAGAGAATCATTGGTTTGGCCGCAATCTAGCCATGAAAAAAGTCATTATTAGTCTCAATGGGTTCCATTCAACGAGTAGAGTTATATAAAGGTGTTTTTTTGCCCTTTGCTTTCCTGAAAAAAGTGATCGGGGTTGAGAGAAGATTTTTTACCTAGCTTGATTTAGTATTTTTGGACACATTTAGAGGTGATTTGAATTAATCTATTAGTTTGTTAAGATTCTAAGGATGTTTATTAGGTGTTTTGGGGTGAAAGTAGGTTAAAATTGATTTTTGGATAAAAAACTCCAGCTCTATTTTCGACCACTCTCTAGTGGTAAAACAAATTAGGCAAGTAGATGACGCATCATCTGCCTTTACTTTTTTCACAAAAAAAAAAAGAAGTGCAATTATCATGTCACCTTGATGTGAACATGGAGGGTAAGAATCTTTGAGCCCACAAACAAGATAGAAATAACCCAAAAAAGCTAAAATCAAATTGATAGAAAACCTTGTTAAAGTAATTCAGATCAAACATAAAAAGAGGCTAGAATTCTCAATAATCTGTTTATTTTGAGTGCTTAAGTTAACCTAAATACAAAGGAATTATATATAAGTTAAACTGAAAATACTATTCTACCCTTAATAAATAGGACTAGATAAATATTATTTAACATTTCCCCTCAAACTCACGATGTGACAGCTATAAGTATCGAAAGTTTGCCAACTAGAAAACAAAAATGAGAGATGGAATGCACCTTGGTAAGAAAATCTGCAATCTGCAAGGAAGAAGGAACAAAAGGCAAAGTAATGGTGCCGTGCTTGAGATGATGACGAGTAAGATGACAATCGATCTCAATGTACTTAGTTCGCTCATGAAAATCGAGTTGTGAGTAATCTGAATAGAACTTTGGTTGTCACAATCCATAGGAGTAGGATGAGAAAAGAAAACTCTCATATCAGCAAGTAACCAACGTAACCAAACAATCTCTTTGGTAGTAGATGCCATGGCAGAAGCTGAAGAAAAGTCGAAATACCAGATTTTGCAGAAGTGGAAGACAAAATATAACTAAAAAAATTTACAGAAACTGAACGCAAATACCAAATTGCAGAAACTGAAGAGAAGATGAAATACCAAAATAATTGCAAAGACAAAACATAAATACCAAATTGCAGAAGCAGATGGAAAGTCAAGATACCAGATTTTGCAGAAGCGGAAGACAAAATATCACTCCAAAAAAAATTTGCAGAAACTGAACGCAAATACTTAATTGCAGAAACTGAAGAGAAGACGAAATACCAAAACAATTATAGAGACAGAACAAAAATATCAAATTGTAGAAGCTAAAGGAAAGTTGAAATACCAGATTTTGCAGAAGCGGAAGACAAAATATCACTCAAAAAAAATTACAGAAACTGAACGCAAATACCAAATTGTAGAAATTGATAAATCCAAAATAAAGGTTCAGATATTAATTCTTCAACCGCAAGCACAAAACATGATCTTCATCCTCCATCTTTTAATTGGTCAAACAACTCATGTCTGATGTTTTGAAAATGGATATAAAGTTAAGCTTCAAAGAAACACATTGAGTGTGCTGGAACATCCTACTGGGAATGAATTAGATGATGATAACGATTTGGATACCAACAGTGGCTCTGACATTAGTGAACATGATTTCTACAGGGGCAGCGAGTTCTATAAAATTAGCAAGTCAAGGGTTCGACCAACCAGGCTCTGATACCATGTTAAAGTAATTCAAATCAAACATAAAAGGAGGCTAGAATTCTCAATAATCTGTTTATTATGAGTGCTTAAGTTAACCTAAATACAAAGAAATTATATATAGGTTAAACTGAAAATATTATTCTACTCTTAATAAATAAGACTAAATAAATATTATTTAACAAACCTGACCCAACGATTACCTGAACTAAGAAACTGAGGTTATTGGTTGAAAGAACCCTAACCTATTGATTATGAAGAATTAAGAAATGAAAGTATAAGAATGAACCAAGAGTATGAGCAAAGTCTCATACATACACAATATTATTTCTGAATAACTGAGTCTCTCTCTCTCTCTCTCTCTCTCTCTCTCTTTTATATATATATATATATATATATATATATATATATAATCCTTTTTATACAAGGAAAAATATCCTAAAAAATGCTAAAATAATAACAAAAAAGTTCTAAATAAAATATAAAAAATAACCCTAAGAACCCTAACTAACTAGGAAAATAATGCAATTCTCGCATAGTATTTATAGGTTTTATTGCAAGGCTTTCTTGAACTCTGAACACTATAAAATTTAACCCTGAATAAAACAAGGCATCTAGAATGTTCTGATAAAATTCAGTCCGATCAAACAATTTATTAAAAAATATGTTTGTTAGCGTAAAATTGCATATTAGAAGAAAAAAAAGCTCCAAAACCGCCTCTAATATCCTTGAATAATAAGAATTGTTGCTCCATAAGGAATACTTTCAAAATAAAGATTATTACCTAACTGATTTTCTTGAAAAGTAAGGAATCCTTTCAAACTAAGGATTTCACATGTAATTAAAGCATTGCCTCGTCAAAATCCACAAATCAAATGGAAAACAATAATTTTTTTACTTTTCTTGTTTGCTAGAAAATTTAAAATCTGACCTCAAACACGTTGTTTTCTTTAAGTTGAATGAGTTGCTGATCTTACCACATATATATATATATATATATATATATATGGTAATCTTGAGATGTTTAATTTACAGCTCAAATAGAATTGCAACAAAACAAAATTTCACATGTAAGTTCATATAAGATCCAAAACACACATAAAGGTTTAGTTTGTTAGATTTGCAACTTTTTAACTCAAATATCTTGATTTAGCCCATTAAATTTTTTTATATATTTTTAGTTTTAAACCTTGTAATAGGACCAATTAGTACTTCTAATGGGTCATTTGATGATGCTTGTTGATTCTCATCAAACCTAAGCATCCTTTTTTTAATATATATATATATTGAAATAGATTAATTAAATGTGTGTGTGAGATGTCTGGCCTAGTGGTATTAAAATAAATCAAATTTAAAAAATATGTTTGTTTTAATAAAATATGTATAGGTTTTACTTGTTTTTCTGATAAGATTATAATATTTTTTTTTTTAATATTAGTAGACGATCTTTTTGTGCAAACCTATATGATATTTTTTCCCTTTGATTTCATTCAATCTCTTTCTCATACATATCTATTTTTATTATTGTTTGATCAAATAAAAATTGATTCTAAAAAAAAAGTTAATAATCACAACTCGATCATGACTTATTTGTGAGATTAAATATTTTTATTTATATTTATCTCCTAACTTTTTATTTTAATCTTTAGTTATTTTTAGCAATTTTTTTATTTATTGGTGTATATAATTCTTTATTTATTTAATTAAATATATGTATTGGCTTTTTATTTATAATTTTTTTTTTCTTTACGTTAAAAAGCACGTTGAAAATGCTTATATATTCATTTCTTTACGTGGAGAATTGTTTTGGTCTAACTAACTAGTCCCTGCACATTTCCCAACTTTCGAACATATGATGATAGTGTAAATAATTATTTTTAGAAACTACTTTTTTTTTCCGACGACAAACCTTTCTTGATAGCTTTCCTCTGTTGCACGGCTTTTTGTCGCCGGCGCACCAAATCTATTTATTTTTAAATTGGGTTTTTTCATAAAAATACAAATAACATATTTTAATGGAAATTAT
>Ga0325402_1006544_pt1 | contig 11028 bp, 5 predicted proteins | sample PopdelMetagenome_22_FD_207212 | JGI IMG/M metagenome (GOLD analysis project Ga0325402, IMG submission 207212) | Populus deltoides microbial communities from Bellville, Georgia, United States - Xylem-PdKOR-R3 | ecosystem: Host-associated > Plants > Phyllosphere > Stem > Wood/Secondary xylem...
ATCAAGGATTTCACAAAATTAATAGAGCAGCATGAACAGGCTTGGAAACTCGCAACAAAAGAACTTGAAACCATAAACATATGTGATGACCAAGTTAAGAAAGAGCTGAAAATAAGAGCCTTGATTACTCATGAGGAAAGAGTATAAATAATTGTCATGTTATAATAATATACAGAAGTTTTTACTTGGTCCTAGAAGGATATGCCTAGTTTGGATATAAATATCATAGTACACAAGGTATTACTGGTAGAAGGACACAAACCACTTAAATAAAAGTTGAGGAGAACTCATTCAGACATTCTGATCAAAGTTAAGACATAAATTAAGAAGCAATAAAACACTGATTTTTTAGAAGCAATTAAATATCCACAATGGGTATCTAATATAATTATTGTACCAAAAAAGAAGAGGAAGATCAGAGTCTGTATGGATTTTAAGGATCTAAACAGGGCTAGCCTTAAAGATGACTTTTCTTTTCCACACACACACACACACACATATATATATATATGTTTTGGTTGACAACGTTGTATGCAGTTCCTTGTATTCCTTTATAGATAGCTTTTTGGGGTAGAATGAGATAAAAATGGCTTTAGAAGATAAGGAGAAAACGACCTTTATCATGTTATGAGGAACATTATGCTACAAGGTTATGCCATTTGTGTTTAAAAATACAGGGGCCACCTACTAGAGGGATATGGTGACTCTATTTCATGATATAATACACATAGAAATTGGGGTGTGTGTGGATAATATGATTGCTAAGTCCAAGAAAGAAGAGATTCATCTCCAAGTTTTAAGGAAATTATTCGAGAGATTAAGGAAGTACAAAATAAGGCTCAACCCTATAAAATGATCACTTGGAGTTAAGTCTAGGAAGTTAATGGGATTCGTGGTAAGTGACATATGGATAAAGGTGGATGCTAATAAAGTGAAAGTCATTCAATCTATGCCTTCTCCTAAGATAAAAAATAAGGTCAGAGGATTCTTAGGTAGGTTGAAATATATTGCCTGGTTCATAACCCAACTAACAACAACATGTGAACCTATCTTTCAGCTATTGAGTAAAAAATATCCTAGAACTTGGAATGAGGAGTGTAAAAAAGCCTTCAATAAAATCAAGTAGTACTTATAGAACCCGCATCTGCCTGTTCCTCTAGTATCAGGAAGGCGTTTGATACTATATCTAATAGTGACTAAAGTACCTATGGGATGTGTACTAGACCAACATAATGAAACCAGAAAGAAAAAAAGAGTCATTTATTATCTGAGTAAGAAGTTCACAGAATGCGAGTCTAGATACACAATGATAGAAAAAATATTTTACGCACTGGTGTGGGTGGGAAAAAAATTACGACATTATATTTTTATAATACTACGTGGTTGATTTCAAATGTGTATCTCTTGAGGCATATCTATGAGAAGCCATATCTATCAAATTGAATTACAAGATGATAAATTATGTTAGCAGAACACGACATAGTGTATGTGATGAGAAAAGTCTTGAAAGGGAGCGCAATCGATAACCATCTGGTTTAAAATGCCATTGAAGATTATGAGCCATTGGATTTTGACTTTCCTGATGAAAATATATTGTTAATCGAGGAAGAAGAAAACAAGAAAAATTGATGGACTATCTAATTAGATGGGGCAGTAAATGTATATGGTAATGGAGCTGACACAATAATAATCTCTTCTGATAAGAAGTAGTATCCAGTTTTGGTTAATCTACATTTTGAATGCATCAACAATACAGCTGAGAATAAGGCTTGCATCATTGGTTTAAAAGCTACATTAAAGCTAAAAATAAAAAAGATAGATGTGTATGGTGATTCAATGTTGATTATCTGTCAAGTGAAAGGACAAATAAAGAAAAAAAAGTTGAGATGCTACCAACAATATTTGTCCAAAGTGGTAAAAACGTTTGAAGATATAGAGTTCACCCATCTAGGAAGAAAAGAGAACTGGTTTGCTGATGCTTTGGTCATATTAGTTGTCACGACTAGAATTGACTTCGGGTATAAGGTACAACCAATACACATTGATATCCAAAATTTCCCAATTTGTTGTTGCTCAGTTGAAGGAGAGATAGATGGAAACCCTTGGTACTATGATATTAAGAATTTTGTGCAAAACCAAGAATATCTCGTGGGAGCATCTAAAATAGATATGAAAATCTTGAGAAGATTGGGTATGGATTTCTACTTAGATAGGGAGGTCTTGTATAAAAGATCATCCGATGGAACCTTGCTAAGGTGTTTGAAAGAGGCTAAGGCCAAAAATACATTGCGAGAAGTCCATGAAGGGATTTGATCAACTCATGCTAGTGGGCATGTGATGATAGGAAAAATACAAAGAGCTAGTTCTTTCATGATAACATTAGAAAGAGACTGCATTGACTATGTGAGAAAATGTTATAAGTGTCAAGTATATAACGATAAGATCAATACACCTCCAGCTCCTCTATATAATCCAACATCTCCATGGCCATTCACGATATGGGGAATTAATGTGATTGTGCATGTCAACCCAAAAGCCAACAACAAGCATAGGTTTATCCTTGTGTCTATCGACTAGTTCATAAAATGGGTAGAAGCTAGTTCATATGCTCATGTAACACAAAAAAATGGTGAAAATGTTTATAGAAAATGACTTAATCTGCCGATATGGTCCATTAGAAAAAATAGTGACTGATAATGCTCAGAATTTCAACGACAAGATTATAGTAGAGTTCTGTGCCAAATGGAAAATCAAGCATTCCAATTCCTCATCATACAAGCCAAGGATGAATGGTGTTGTAGAAGACTCCAACAAAAATGTCAAGAAGACTATTCAGAACATGGTGGTCACATACAAAGATTGGCATGAGATGTTGTCATTCATCCTTCACACATATCGAACTATAGTTAGAACTTTAATGGGAGTTACCTTGTACTCTTTGGTAGATTGAGGCCTAGTGGACCAAAATGAGATATAAACAGTTAAACTTGATTAGTGAGAAAGGGATAACTGTGATTTGTCATCACCAACATTACTAGAAAAGAATGGTCAAGGTGTATGACAAGAAAGTTCGAATGTTCTGGAAAAGAGATCTTGTGCTGCACAAAATAATATCCTTACCAGGAAAAGATTAAAGCAAAGGGGCGCCTAATTACAAGGGTCCCTATGTATTGAATAAGGTTTTCTTAGGATACTATGTATGATGTATTCATTTTCTTACAAATCAACAAAGTGAAGTTTGACAACGAACTCTTCATATAAAGAACTTTTATTTATAAATTGCTTGATCTCACAACATTTGAAATCCTTTTCTTAAAAGAAAATTCTTGAAATAACTAGTTTTGTGCATGATCACGAGAAATGAATCATAAAAAAAGGCTCAAGATGGAGTTTAAGCAATTCTCGAATAAAAGGTAACCAAACCAAACAAACCAAAGCTAACTATGAGATAAAACCTATCTCTGAATTACATGGGTAAATGGTTAGTAACGAATCTGTAATCACCCATAAGTTTTTTTGGAAAAGGAAAAAGTTTATCGATACTAATGATTTGTGTTTGAAATGAGAAAAGGACATCTTTGTTATCCCCTCACTTTCTAAGAATAGATCCTTTGTTGTCCCTATTTGAGCCTGGATAAGTTTTTCTTCAAAAAAACCCTAACTAGAATCACACTCCACACTAGGGGTAAGAAAGAAATGTAAGCAAACTACCAAAATATATATATGGATATATGAAATTCAGAACCTGACACTAGGAGGCATCATTATATAAAAAAAAAGGACAAGAAACAAGAAGCAAAAAAATAAAAATAAAAGGAAGAAGAAAAAAAAGAAAAAGAAATGATGATTTGATGATGTTTCAAGACTTAGACAAAGATCTCAAAGCAAGACATTTCATTAAGAAAGAGATTTTATCCAAACAAAGTCCATAAGTCGACTTCATAAAAGAAAAGAGGTAGAAAAAAGTGATTATAAGGCTTTGAACCCTTAAACATTTTTTAAGCCTTAAAAGCATATATTTCTTCAATCCATTATGTGCATTTGAAAATCATTTCTAATCAAGCATACACAACATGAGTTGATAAATAATGATCTTATCGTTCACGCAAAGTGATAAATGAGTAGCGACCTGCTTTTTTTCATATAAGAAAAATATAAATTCTAACTTGAGGCAAAAATTTGATTCTATACAGATTTTTAATGAGAAAAGGATTGATGACATTTAATTATAGGGTTTCCGTTTTGAACCGAAACCCATTTTGATAAAATTGTGTTTATTATTTGATAATTGAAGTAAATGGATGCTAAATTATTGATCTTTGTATGTTTTCTAACATGTATGTGCCTTTTGTTTGACCGTATCTAGTATAATTAGGACTTCATGTTGTTGGGTTGGGTTTGGGCATGTTCTTCTTGTTCTTGAGAAGAACATTGTCTTAAACCCTTGATTCGGGCTAATTATGATTCATTTCTTTGCACATAACGCTTCTTTATGCTTGATTGGTAAATAATCTAGAGTTTATTTGCATCAATAACAAGTTTTTAATCCTAGAGTTTTGGTTTTAAAATCAAAACCTATTTTGACAAAATTATGATGTTTAAGTGATAATTATAGTCAATAGATGCTAGATTGTTGATCCTTGCATGATTTCTAGCATGTATGTGCCTTTGTTTCGACAATATCTGGTCTGATTTGGGTTTCACGTTACTAGGTTTGGGTTTCAGTGTTCTTGGTGTTCTTTATTTTTTTTGTTTAATCCATTGCGTTCAAGAATTTTTGTGTTTAATCTATTTTTTTACTTTGATTTTGTTTTTGGGTTGTTCTTTGGTCAAACCAAAATCTTTGATTCGATTTATGGTCAAACAAAAAATTCCAGTTCAACCCGGTTGGGTTGGCCTAGTTAGGTCAAAATTGAGTCAAGGGCTTAAGACCCCGTTTGGTTTGCCAAGTTTTTGTTAAAGGTTTTTTTTTTAAGGGTATTTTTGACAAGCACTCTTTAGATCTATTTTAGTAGTTTTATTACAAGGAAAAATGAGTTATTTTTTTTGCCAAATAAAACCTTAAAAATATATTTTATTTTTTTCTTAGCCAAATTCTAAAAAGTTTATGCATATTTTTTTTATATTAAAAATCAAATTTTTATCACGTTTTGAAGAAAAAGAATTAGTTAAAGGGTATCATAATGAGTTTATTATTATCCGTTAGAACTTGGGCTACATTTCAAAAACACAAAAAAAAAATATTTTGTTTCTTTTAATATAGGAGATTATGAACTTATACGTAAAATGTATTCCTGATATTAATTAAAAAAATATAGCTCATTTTATTTTTTATATTTTTGCATCAGAATGGTTAGGTTTTAATGTGATAAGATAAATATCTTTTTATTAAGAAAGACTTTTCTTAAACCCTAGATACATCAATGATTAGAAAACACAACATTATCTTAGTAGATCAGACAAATAGATAATGTAGCTTACTTTAGGTAAGGCGTACTAGGGGTGCTAATATATTATTTTTATGTAATTAGTCCCCTTACCTAGACTTTGAGATCATTTAGGGTTTCTATTGACCAAAATACTAGGTGACGACTCTCATTTCCTTTCTTTTACTGATAAAAGATAAGAATTCATTGTCTTTTCCATCTATATTATTCTCGATAATCCCAATCTGGAAAGATGATAGTTGCGATGTACACATGCAATATCTATCATGAAATTGTTTTCTTTTCCCTTATATTTGAATTTTAACTCCACACTTGATTATTAGGATAATATATACAAATGTATAATATTTTCTTATCCAGATCATATAGTAACTTTTGATTATCATCGTAAAAATAATTTTACAAAAGAAAATATTTTTTAAAAAAAATTATATATTAAATTAGTTAAAAATAAGTCATTTTCAATATTTTAAGTGAAACTATTATCACAACTCACCAATATATCTAATAAAAAATATCATGAAAAAACATTAAAGAAAAAAAATTAGTAGAGTAAATATTGAAATTCTTCACTAGAATTGCAATTCATCCATATCAAGTAAATAATAATATGAAAAATTTAATATACAAGCCACAATACTTTCACATAATTAAGAAATTGGTAAAAATAATTACAATTGACATATTTCAAGTTAAAATTTTCCCATTACTTCTATACGTGTGTGTGTTGGAGTTTTCATCAATTTTATTAACTATGATTTTTACAATTCAGTAATATAAAGTTGAAGTAGAAAAAAAGAAAAAAATTAATCCTTAGATCATTTCTTTTTTTGTTTGGGTAAAGAACTAGAGGTTTTTAATTATTTTCAAGGAGTAATGTTATAAAAAATTATTTTTTGTATATATGTGATAATTATTTTTTTTATGAGATCAATCATTTTTCATTTATGAGATCATGTTTTTTCATTTATCAATTGATATATCTATTTTTATGAAATTTCAGTATGAAAAATTTATTTGTATATCATTCTAAAGTTTATTAGAGATGTTGGGAAAAAAGGAACCAATACAATTAGATTTACAATCTACAAGTCTTAATTCTTTTTATGATTATTATTATTGCATAATTAAAAATATTGTTAACCAATCAACAAACTAGACAAACCATCACAAAAAAAATCAACACCAAGATTTTTACATGAAAAGCTCCAATATGGGGAAAAAATCACGAGATCGTAGCCCACCTAATAACTTTCACTATTAATAACAATAATAGATACACAAGTGTTTTTTCTTAGTTAAAGGGCAAGGGTTACAACATAAATCTTCAAGAACAACATATTATTGGAATACATCAACATTTAAGAGAAAGATTTGAGAAAAATCTTACAAATTGACAGGTATACTTTTATTAAGAACATACCAACTTAGACGCCTCTAACCTTTAATTCAACCATACTAAATGAAGAGTTATTTGTGCAAAACTTGTTAAAATTACAGATTGATCCAATAATGAATCAGCTGCTTATCCTAGTTTGAATATAGACTGCTTAAGCTGCCATCTTTTCTCCTTTTCTCTTAATATATGTTGGCCACGAACTTGAAAATAAGTCAAAATTAGCCTTTTATACCTACTTATCTATATGACATAAGAGACTTTAAGTATTTGTCCCTCTTTTTCTTAATTTATATAGGTTATAGTTCAAAAGAGAAGGGACCATATCCAACAAAAGATCTGCACATCAACAATAACTTTAGTATTGTGGATAGTTATGATAATGAAAATCCTATTTCTATACAAATATGTACATTATATGTAACAATATTTATTGAAACAAAATATACTCCTCACAATAATTACTTAGTTTTCAATATACACCAAATATCAAGAAATATTTTTCAACTTTTAGTATGAAAGCAATTCAATTGCTTAGATTAAACTTTTTATGGATTTTGTTTTCAAAAATAATTTACTTTTTGACACACAAACAAGTTAAAATTAAAATTGAAGGTTCATGTTAAAAAATGGACGTTTTGGGTTTTTTGAATATCATACACGCAATGAAAACTATAAAATAAAATTATTTGGGAGTCTCTAGGATCTCGTTAGACAGATTTAAAGTTGTTTAGGGATTTATTATATGAAGATATGATCGTTTTTTGCTTTAAACAATTCCTTAAGGGGTAATTTGTCGCAAACCAAAGTCGTCTAATTGTCCAGCCTTCAACGATAATCTACACGAACTATTCATGAGAAATCTCATAAATCCCTATTTAGTAGATAAGGTTTGTTATGCCTAGAGTGCTAACTCTAATTCTGTTTTTTTTTTTGTTTTAGTTGTTCTATCTAACAGACAACAACTCTAATTGTCTAACGATAGCTCCACCACTATTGTTGATTATTATACCATCAAAATTGAATATTCCTTCTCCTTAAAGCTTGTATTGTAGATTTGTACATTGCTTTTCTTTCTCTTAAAGATCCACTGAGATCCATTGAGTTTTATTCTTTCTGGTGGATCAACCAAGTTGTAAACTTGGTTAGTATATGAAGTCCATAGCTTTAAGTTATTTCTTGGAATAAATATCATATATTACTTCAAAGAAATTGACAGACTCATCAATTAGGAGCAACATGTTATTCATAGCTTCTATGAGAGATCCTTATCTCATTGATGAATGACTTGTCCTACTAAACATCTAATGTTTTAGCCTTATGAATATATTTCATCTAGATGTAGAGTTCTAAGAAGTGTAGAAAATCTCATTCTCTTTTAGATAGTCCTTGAAATATTTGGTCAAATATTAACCACTTCGATCCAATCAAAGTTTCTTAATACTTATTCCAATATGTATTACAATTTATATTGAACCTAGATATTTTAAATTCAAGTATATACAAATCATTCATATAATTACTGGATCCATAAAAACATCAATATTATAAAAGAACAACATTTGTCCTCAATGATAAATTTAAATCCATTTAATACTAAATAAAATGAAAACAATGTCATAAAATACTAGAATAAAATAAAAATTATAAATTTCTAGTATCAGCCCATTAGATAATAAGAAAAATAACTGGTTCCTACAGCTAATGCAGTAACCCTAGCTTCATTACTGAGTCATAGGTTCACTTTGCCTTCAACTAATCTTCTACTCTTTTTTTTTTTTGTTCCTAAAGTATAAGTTTGATTAAGCTTCTTTGCCTTCATGGTTGCAAGATATTCCTTGCAATTCCTCCTCCAATGTCCTTCCTTACCACAATAATGAAAAATGCCCTTGTGTTTCTTGATACCCCTAGTAGGTTTGTTTACTTGAGAGACAACGCCCTTATTCTTCTTAGATATTCTAGATGACCAAACTAGAAGAACTAGGCCTTTTTCCTTCTTAAGGCCCTTTTCAACAGTCTTAAGCATATTAAGCAATTCTGGTAATGTACTATCCAACTTATTTATGGGATAGTTCATAATGAATTGCAAAACGATTTGGGTAATGACTGCAAGACCAAGTCAACATTTAACTCAAAACAAATTGACTAGACCAAATTTCTTGGATTGACACTAAAATGTGAGAATTGTTATCAAGCAAGAAAAGAGGTTGTATGTTCTTAAAAAATCAATTCCAAATACCCATGTTAAGGATGTTGAAGAAGAAGTTAGGAATAAATATCAATGTCATTTGATAATGATGAATAGGCTGCATGTGTGATGTTAACCAGTATGTCACTTGAACTTCAAAGGCAACATGAGAATATGGATGCTCATACTATGATTATTCATCTCAATTTAAACTGTAATAAAATTGAAATACAGATTGGAATAAGTATTAAGAAACTCTGATTGGATTGAGGTGGTTAATATTTGACCAAATATTTTAAATATTATCTAAAAGAGAATGAGATTCTCTACACTTGTTAGAAAACTACATTAAGATGAAATATATTCCCAAGGTTAAAACATTGGATATTTAGCCTGAACCTTAAAAAACACAAAATCTCTATAAATTTGGTAGAATATGTCATTAATTAATGAGAAAAGGATCTCTCATGAAAGCTATAAATGACATGTTGTTCATAACTAATGAGGTTATTAATTACTTGGAAGTAATATATGATATTTATTCCAAGAAATAACTTGAAGCTATGAACTTTACGTACTAACCAAGTTTGGAACTTGGTTGATTCACCTGAAGGGATAAAACCCAATAGATCTAAGTGGGTCTTTAAGAGAAAGACTAAAATGAAAGGCAATGTACAAGTATACAATACAAGTTTTAAGGAGTAGGAATATTCAATTTTGATGATATAATCATCATATTTGATTTCATAAAAAATATGGATAAACCTTGTGTTTACAAGAGGTTAATGAGAGTGGTGTTATTTTCCTAATATTATATTTAAATGACATATTATTGTTAAGAAATGACATATCTTTACTTTAATTAGTAAGGTTTTGGTTGTCCAAGAATTTCTCTATAAAGAAATTAGGAGAAGCAACCTGGATATAGAGATCTAAAGAGATAGATCTAAAAGGTTGCTTAAATTGTCTCAATCCATGCTTAAGGTATGGAAGAATCTAAGATTGGATTCTTATCTATTTTGCGTGGAACACCTCTCTTGAAATACATGTGTTCTAAGATACAAATTGAGAGAGATATGATGAAAATGGTATCCTATTATTGGATATAGGATCCATCAATAGAGAAGATAAATTAGAAGTTCAAAATTGTTTGAATTAAATTTTCTCAATGAAATGTTCAAAAAATAATAAAAACTAGTTAATATATGTTTTACTCTAAATGGTAGTGTTTTAGGTTAGAAGAGTTCCAAACAAGAGAGCACAACTGATTCTATAATTGATTAAGAGTACACCTCCATGTTTGAGGAAACAAATAGGTTGTATGAATTAAGAAGTTCATCAATGAACTAGGCTGGTTCCTAGCATTGTTGATCCAGTTGCCATGTACTATAATAATAATAGAGTCATTGCATAAGTAAAGGAACCAATGTCTCATCAATGATCCAAACAAGTATTTAAGAAATTTCATTTGATTTGATAAATTAATGAAATGAAAGATTTAAAGATAGAGTGAGTACACACTGAAGAGAATCTAGAAGAACCTCTTACCAAGTCACTATCCATGCATAAACATTAATGCTACATGGAGTAATATGGTATTAGATACATAAGCGATTGACTTAAGTGCAAATGAGAGATTGTTAGTTTAATATGTCTTGTAGTCAATCAGTTAGCTACACATGGAATTATCATATTCATGTAAGTGTGTGTGTGTGTGTGTGTGTGTGTGTATTATAAATAAAGGCTTAATTTATGTCTAATATTCATATAATATTAGATTAATGAATCTAGAGTAAAGAGAAAGACCATGCGACAAGAATTCTTTATAAAGGAAATTATAAAGTTGTTATAATTATGTAATTTCTATTGCATGAAAGAATTGTTCTTAAAATGTTTATGGTCGATGCTCTCTTAAATACTAGACATTCATTAAAGTCGTAAAGACTGATACATATTATGTTCTTTTCTTTATGAAAGGAAGTAATTGTTCTCATAAG
>Ga0325402_1006545_pt1 | contig 11028 bp, 6 predicted proteins | sample PopdelMetagenome_22_FD_207212 | JGI IMG/M metagenome (GOLD analysis project Ga0325402, IMG submission 207212) | Populus deltoides microbial communities from Bellville, Georgia, United States - Xylem-PdKOR-R3 | ecosystem: Host-associated > Plants > Phyllosphere > Stem > Wood/Secondary xylem...
GGGTCTGGTGCGCTCCTCAGAAAAGGAGAAATGCATGGAGACTAGACTTTAAAAAGGACTCCCCACTGAATCTTGCAGTCAGTACGGAAGCAAAGCCAGACAGCATCCTTGTTAATCCTCTCACCAAGCATCTCTTTTCAGACTCGGGCTGTGTCTCCTTAATCAGTTTTTTTTTTTTTTTTTATTAACACATTAAACTTGAAGTTTTGACAAAATATTGCACAAGCGCGAGTAAATATGACTATTAAGAATTGCGGTAAGCTTGCTTTAAAAATGCAATATCAATTAAAATTAAAATTAAAATTAAAATTAAAATTCTTCTTCAAATTAAAAAACATAAAGACCAAGCACAGTCTTTCTCACGACCCGAATCTCAGGTTCATAATCAGCAACACAGGAGCAATGTCGAAAGGACATCCCACCGACGCTAAGTCTCAAAACGGACATATCAAAAGAACAATTCGGTCAAAAATACGCAGCATTTTATAATCTTCAAAAATATTATATTATTCAAAACTGATGAAATTAAAAGATAGTTTAAAACTCCTCATCAGTAATTAAAACAAAAACAATAATCCGTAATACTCATTATATTGTCAAAATCCAAACTTGATTAAAACAAGGTAATAGTAAAGTGTCTAAGACATCAAATCAAAACTAAAAGGAAAGCCTCGCAAAACAAGCAAGGCATACCGACCAAAATTGAAGAAGCAGGAACACTCTACAAAGTCCAACTGTTATCAGAAACTAAGTACCTGAAATAATATTAAGAATGAGGGGTGAGTTCAACAAACTCAGTGAGGGAATAATATTTAATATACATTTTAGATATTTATAATATTAATAGTTTGCAAGATGATTTATCTTGATATACATATACATACTAAACATATTGTCATAATGTAGTGGAATACATGTCAGAGATCAGATGACACCCCGAATGTGACCAGATGACATCCAAAGATGACCAGATGACACCTGAAGGTGACCACTGTGGGATGATCAGTCGCCACAGGCTGATGCCTCTCTCACCAGCTAGGTATATAGAATACTATGTGCACATAGGCTAACTACTCTCCGTTAGCATGGAGTTACTGATAAGTCCTATATCAAGGCATAATAGATATTCGTAGAATCATCAAAGAAACGTATATCATATGAGATTGGGTGATGAATTTTGTATTTTCTTTGAATTATGTTAATTTGCTATGAATTGGGTTTGATTTAATACAATTAAGCATGAAAAGATCAATGAGATTTTATATCATGAATTATGCTTAGTTTTTGGTGAAGTTTACTTCAACATTAAATTTTAGGAATTTGATTAAATTTTTTATGAATTTTGCTAATTATAATTAGGTTAATGCAATTTAGTTAAAAATTACATCTAATTTGACCAGAATCCAATTTTTTAAAAAACAAAATGCCTTAGAGCATCTCCAATGGAGCTGCTAAATGGATAACCAAAAATAAAAAAGTAATATTTTAGCTTTTCTTTGCTTGTTTTTCATACTCCAAGGGGAAAGCCAAACAAAATGCTAAAATGCCCTTTCTTTCCCACAAATGTTATTCCTACATATCTCTTAAAAGAGCCAAAACTAACAAAGTGGGGCTAACAAAAGAATAAGCCAATTAAATCTAGCCACGTGGAAAAAAAAAATAAAACACTTATTTATTTCATTCTAATAGAATTGGCTTTTCAAATGGCTTTTTTTCATTGGAATATACATGGTAAAAGAAGCTATATTTATACTATTCAAAATGCTATTTTATCAATTTGCCTCTTTGAAAATGAGAGATGCTCTTAGAGCATCTTCAAAGGGAGAAGCTATTTAGAAAAGCCAAATTGATAGTATGGCTTTTCGAATAGTGTAAATATAATATTTTTTTTCATATATGCACTCTAATGGAAAAAAATCATTTAGAAAAACCAATTGTATTTTAATATATTTATATTGATACAACTATTTATTAATAATGACTAACTAATATAGCTCCAATAAAAACCTTTTTTTTTTGCATAAAAATATATTAAACAAACTTTTAGCTTTTACGATCAACATGTAGAAATAGCTCTTCCACTTAGAAATGTTATTTTGGCTTTCTAACATAGCTCTCCCCTTATAGCAATAAAAATGAGGAATGAAAGCCAAATTTTTATCTTTTCCTTTTAGCTTTTCTTTTAGCTCTTCCCTTGGAGATACCCTTATAACATATTTATGTTATGTCATTATTGTAGCACTATTGTTTATGATGTGAATGGTAGTATATCACTTATAATGACATGAACAGTTTGTTGTTACAATGATATATATAGATGTCGAGATTGTTGAGGTTGTTGGAGTTATTACACTGGACATGCTGACAACCACTGCTCTCACTATCTCTTCCAAGAAAACATAATCAACATGGGGTGTAGGGATCCTTGCAGGTGTGTGGATGTCTCACTCTCATATTGCACATTTGATTAAATACTTACTCCAACAATCGAACTCTTCATTTGTTCAATTATAATGTATGCAAACACCTGAATATAAGTGGTATTTGCATGGGTGATATTATAAAATGTCAGATTCATTTAAAATAGCAAAGTTAAAAAGACTACAAACATGTGTTTTGACCTTTATAAAAAAAAAAATACCACCATTAGCTTGATGCAAATTTTATTGCTAATGCTATATCAACCCTTGTTATGAATAAGATTTAAATGATAGTTGCAGGTATACATGATGAAATAAAATTGCATTATAAGTCTAAAAATTTTATATGACAAAGTATGGATTGCAAACTAAAAGGTGATTGAGCATCTTTTTTATTCATATGAGGAGTCTGTTGGCAACAAAGGAATAAAATTCTAGAACATTCCACTGGTTCATCTACCCGTGCTTTATTTTTTAGATTAAAGGCATCAACAACGATATTTGCTTTTCTCGAGTGATAGTACATAATAATAATCCTTAATCATTTCAACTCATATGTCGTCTATTCAATTCTTTTTATGATCTATAAAAATCTAAACCCAAGACCTATACAAATAATGTCTCGAAACTTGTAAGACAAATACTTCAGCAGCCAACTCTAGATCATGATTTGGGTAATTAACTTTACGTGGTTTTAATTGTCTGGATGCATAGGTAATCACATTCTCATGTTGCATCAAAACACACCCAAATCCCTTCTTTGATGTATTGCTATAGACTACAAACCTTTTGGATTCTGAAGGAGGGGTTAACATTGAGGCAATGGTAAGCCTCATTTTTAGTTCTTGAAAGCTCTTTTCACAGTCTTTAAACCATTCCTATTTAATCGAGTCAGAGGACTTGTTATCGTGGAAACCCTTCTATAATATCCAACTAAACCAATGAAATTGTGAAATTTTGTTATATTAGTAGGTCTTTCTTACTTCAGAACAACTTCACCTTTCTTGGATAAGCAAATATCCCTTCTCCTGATATGACATGCCCCAAAAAGATAGATTCCTTCAACCAAAATTCACACTTACTCAGCTTGACATATAACTGATGGTCTTTTAATGTCTGCAATACACACCTCAAATGTTGTTCATGCTCTAAGTATAAAATAAAATAAATTAGGATATTATATATAAAGCTACAACATATTTATCCATTTAAGGCAAAAAAAACCCTATTCATCAAATTCATAAACATTGTTGAAGCATTAGTTAATCCAAATAGCATTACTAGGAACTTGTAATGTCAATAACAAGTTCTAAAAGTAGTCTTCGACACATCTTGCTCTTTAATTTTCAACTGGTAATACCTTGACTTTAAGTCTATCTTTGAAAATACTCTAGCTCCCGTAAATTGATCAAATAAGTCATTTATTTTTAAAAGTGGATATTTATTCTTCACCATCACTCTATTCAATTGTCGACAATCAATGCAAAGTCTAAACATGTCATTATTTTTTTTACAAATAGTACTAGGGCTCTACACGATAATTGTTCGGGCGTATAAACCCTGATCTAGCAGTTCTTGAAGTTGGATCTTTCACTCAGCTAGCTTTGCAGATGTCATTCTATAAATTGGTTAGGCTACAAGAGAGGTCCTCAATAATAAATATATCAATAGAAACCTCTACTCTCTTTTTTGAAGGTAATCCCGGTAACTCCTTTGAAAGATATCAGGGAACTCCCTTATTATTGGGAGTTGAGATAATTTAGTTTTATTCTCTTTCATATCAACCACACAGGTAAGGTATGTCATACACCCTTTTCTTATCACCTTCTAAATGGTCATGGCTGAAATCATGTAATCTGGTATGACATTCCTCTCTTCTCTAAACACCACTATTATATCATTCAATTCTTGGAAAGTTACTATTTTTGTAAAACAATCCATTTAATCCCTATACTTACCCAATCAGTCAATTCCTAGAATTATATCAAAGTCATGTAATTCTAAGGGTATTAGATCTACTTTTATTTCATGTCTACCAATATTAACCTTTAACCCTCTTTATATACATGGTCAATGTCTATAATTTATTTTGAAAATGTACTAATTATAAATCTCTTTTATGTTTTACTAGGTTTTTCCCCATGTTCTCCCATAATTTTTTGAGCTATAAATGAATGCGTTACTGTAGAATCAATCAAAACATATAAAAATGAGGAATTCCACCGTAGCATACCTACCACCACATCAAGAGCAACTTTAACCTCATTCTGGGTCATATGGAATACTCTCTTCTATGTTATTTCTCATTGAGCTCTCTGGTGTCTCTTATTGCCATTGACCCCTGATTGTGTCGGTTTGATATAAGGAGTAAAACTTATTCTCAAACTCTATCCTAAAATCATCCAAAGATATTTCTTTGGTAGTTCTCCTCATCTATACAGTCTCTCATCAAGTTTGTGCCCTATCTGAAAATATTTAAGTGGCACAATCCATCTATGGTTCTTTTGGCATTTATATATGATTCAGTCTTTTCCACTTTCCAGACCATCTCCCTAGAATCTCTATAACATTCTCTCTCAAGAATAGCTCACAACCAATCTCTTTCATACTACAAACTAATCCAACCATGATATATATGGATGTCGAGATTATTGGGGTTGCTAGAGTTGTTACATTGGACATGCTAGTAACCACTGCTCTCATTATCTCCTTCAAGAAAACATAATCAACATGGGGTACAGAGGTCCTTGCAGGTGTGTGGATGTCTAACTCCCTATCTCTTTTTATGTGATTTCACAGGCTGTGAAATCCTAGGCTATAAGTAGGCTAAAACATCCATAAATCTCACTAACTGCCCTAACTATGCCAATATTATTTGCATATGCAACGCGGTATCAGCTAAGGGATTTTCCCCTACTTCTCAACTATATCAAAATTTTAATTCCTTCTTTATGCTAGAGATGGATTAGTTCTGGCTTTTTATCGGGTACGTAACATCCTAGAACATTTTAACACAAGTCATTCTTCATTCTAAGTCTACTACACCAAAGTTAGGGCTCTAATATCAACTGTAACAACCTCATATTTAGGACACAAATTAACATATTCCAAATCATAGATAACATGAAACCAATGAATGTTTGTGTATGTGTGTGTGTAATGAAATTTCAGCAGAGTTTCCCTTAAATTTTCCAATTGTTGAAATTATTATTCATCTGTACAAATCCTAATTTTACACAAGATCTAACATCCGGGATCATTTCAATATCCAACGAGAATAAAATAGACTATGTCCATTTTGTTAGCTTTCTCATATTACATTCCACGTAATGATTTCTACACATTCATTGAAACTTAACATAAACAACTTGTAAAAAATTAATAAATTAAATTCCATACATTTCTAGTTAAGATATAAAAGAGTGAGATTATGCAAAATACTATAATGATTTAGAAAATTTAAGTTAATACATGTATGTTTAATAATAGATTTAATTACATCTCAAAATACAATACTGGAATCACATTACATAATAAGTAGATAATATTTCTAAATTTAACATTAACGTCTACCATTATGAGTAGTAACAAAAGAAGTCTATTATTCATATCGAACTTGTGAGGATCCCGTAGTCAAAATAATTACAATATAATAAATACTATTTAACAATTTATATGTCTATTTGGAGCAATAATGATCAAATTACAAATATCACTAACCAACATTTAAGAAATTTTACATCATCAATTATCCAATGATATCTTAACTGACAATACCATTAATTCTTTTATATCATTCAAATCAATTATCTCAAATTACATCATTCAAGTAATTTATCACTTTGATGACTCTAATTCCTTTAAAGTATTTATCATTTAAATTATCGATCATCAAATAAACTAATGTCTCTAGTACCACTCGGGTAATAATCAATATTTAAATTCCTGATCATTGGATAAATTGACGCATTTAATACCACTCATGTATTGGTTAATATTTAAATTCTCGATCTTCAGGTAACCTGACACCTCTAATATTACTCAGATACTAGTCAATATTTAAATTTTTTTTAATTGTTTGATAATCACATCGGGTCATTGGTAATTCTAAACGGTCGATCAATTTGTGCAACACATTAGATATCAATTTAGTTTTATTTTTTGTAATTAATTCTTAACCTAATCATTTATTTCATCATATAACATAACTGAACACCAATTTCATGTTGATTTAGACAAACTTTTTGGAATTATTCACACTAATTTGGCTGAAATACCCATTCAAAGGGGAGCGTGATTTTTTTCTTTAATTTTTTCACAATTCACTCATTACCTATTTCTAATTCATGCCTAAGAACATGATTCTTAACAAAGAATACAAATTTAAACATTTCAACCTATAGAATTCAACTTTCCATAATATACACATTTCTTTCTAAGCTTCAAAAAATACCAAAAATTAAATTTAATCATAAAGTGTAACATCCCTATATCCAGGATAAATCAAAAATATCATGTTAACTGATAAACAGAGTAATTAAATTTATATATATACATGTACAGGGTGTTCATATTAAAATTTATTGAAATTTGCACTAAAATTTCGGCAGAGTCTCCCCTATATCGGGAGGTCCCAAGTTATCAACATACAACTTGTTTACACTTCTAATATTCTGCATTTCCTAACTCAATTCAACCCAATCATCATGGGTCTCAATCCCACAAAACATCATCATTCATGTCAACCACGATAGTTATGATATACCTTGAACATCAATTATCATTATGGATGGATAAAAGATATAAACATGCATATATGGAACATGGTTATTCAAACTACATAATTAAATTCATCTATTCAATTTTAAACATCAATTATACAAATTAAGTTATATAAAATTTGTAATATTACAAAATACAAGGGTATACTTCATAGAACCTAGATTACAAAAAGTGAACATAAGCTAAGATCTACTCCTATTGTGCATGCGATGGTCCTAAAACAAAATACATATTATTGAAACATAAATATCACAATAATATAGTAACACAAATATCCAACAATTTAAAAAGGCAAACATGCATTCATATTTTATTCACTTCTCCTTTCTGGTTTTCATTAGAAACTCTTTCTCTTTCAACTACTAAAAACAGTTTCCTCTTCTGTTATCAACCTCCATTCAAGATTTTATAAGATCAACCATGATTATTCTCGCTTAACGCATTATCGATACCAATTTCACTAGTATCATTATTACCCCGTAGGAGTCGATGCAAGATGATCCCCTTACCCAGGATCCTAACATACACTAAATGTATATTAGTCAATACATGTTGATCCCCTTACCCGGGATCCTAACATACACTAAATGCATGCTAGTCGTATATGTTGATCCCCTTACCCGGGATCCTAACATATACTAAATGCATGCTAGTCAATACATGTTAATCCCTTTACTCAGGATCCTAACATACACTACATGTATGCTAGTCCACGCCCCATATCACACTTCTTATATTTTCTTTGTCAGCGATAATTTCATCACTTGACAATTCATACAACATCCTTTCACCTTGAGTATTATTCAAAATATCGACATCATTACGCAAAATGTCCTCCTTTCCTATAATATCCAACATTCGATAATTCACATATTACCTCAATAACATATTAAATCGTGCTCCCCTGTTGTTGCTGTTGCACCACATCGGTGGTCCCTCCTAAAATCACAGGCTCATCTCATAAATTTTTCTCATTCAAGAATATGTTTTATAATAATCATATCAATAACTAATACGTCTTTCTTTCAATCATTTCTTTCTTTATATTTTATGTTTTTCTCATTACACCCATTGATGTTGTCATTCTTTATCCAATCATAGTTATCATTCCTTTCTTTATATTTGAAATGTTACTGTTTAAATCTCAAATTGTTATTGTCCAACTATTACTGTCTAGATATTGAACCGTTACTGTCTTGAACCGTTACTGTCTAGGCATTGAACTGTTACTGTCTAACAGTTTAATATTCAGTAACATTGAACTATTATTATCCAACTGTTACTGTCTTAACATTGAACTATTACTGTCCAACTGTTACTATCTAGACATTGAACTGTTACTATTTGAACTCTTCTTAGATTTTTAACTATATTCAGAGTTTTAGAACTCTGTTTCAAGCGAGATTGGTCTCGTTGGAAATCTAAGACACGAGGCCATAAGTTCTTTGAAGGAAGGAGAACCCAGTTCTACCCCTAAGACAATCAAAATTGCTCATCAACAAGTCAGACTTATTGCCCTATAGGGTCATTCATGACCTAGTCTCGGTTGATAACTCATAACTAGAGTTCTATAGCTCCAAATTGAGCAATAACAATTTACTGAGTTAGCTAACATCCAAAACTACAATTTATATAAAGAAACCTGGTCCTAATTCTCTCATTAACCTATCCGAAATCTTACTGAAAGTCGAGAGACGAGTCTGTCCAGATTTGTCACCCCCTTCCCTTCACACATAACTTTCATAAACTACCTTTTCTGGGTAAATTATCATGGTTTCATGTCCCCAAATCACATACCACACATGAATTAATTTAATTTTAACAACGAATACTATTTTCCCTAATTAATTCATTATCAAATTTGAAATGAATTATAAGATCATGTTTAGAACACCTTACCCGGTACGAATTAAAATTTTAATCTTCAACCAGTTGAAGATTTCAACTCCCTCCTTTCTTTTCTAATGATAGTCAGCCCTCCTTCTTCTCTTCTTGTTCAATTTTCTTTTTAATCCCTTGCCCGCAAGTGTTTAATCCATCTATAAACCCTTAATCTTGGATAGGTTCTTAAAATTTTAGTGTTTCTCTCTTGATTTGCAAAAATAAATACAAAAACTTCATCTTTTCTTTCCTTACGGTTGCTGCAGATTTTTTGTGAGAAGATGAGTATTTATGCTTTATAATTTTTTTCTTATTTGCATTTAGGCCCAATTTTCTTTAAGTGTATTTTTGCTCCACATCTTTTTCTTCTTATAATTAAGCTATACCTCTTTTCATTTCTTATAATTTCACCCCACAACTTTTAGTTTAGTTTATTTTTTTTTAATTTAATCCAACCCTTAATATTTTTGGGTTAATTTATAATGTCCTGAAATATTTCATCCAGAAATTTATGTCCAAAAATTTCTGAATTCCTGTTTTTATTTAAACCTATGCATAAATTTCTTTACTTTTATTCCCCATTTATTTAGTTTGCAATTTACGAAACCTTTATTTTTTTTCCAGGGTTTGCATTGATCCTTACCTCCTAATCACAATAAATCACAAAGAAATTGATGAGAAATTCAAAATTTCTTTCCCTAACTTCTAGCACCTCTATTTCTAAGCTTATAACCCTTTCTAAAACTTCAAATACTTTCTTTAAATCTAAAAAAAAAAGTTCTGTAAACACTTTAATCTTCCTCTATTAAGTTTTTTAATGTAAGAACATCAAAGAATTCATGCAATTTTGCTCTCATTTCTTCCTTTAATAATTGACAACTCTTGACTTTCAATAGAAGCCAAGAAAGTTATTTATATGCATTAATCATTATTTACAATATTGTCATTATGCTATAATTCAGAAAAGTTTACTGGGTATCTTATCTTAGCGTAATTTTTACTTGTCTGGCCTCGAGGTTTTAATCCATAAAACCTCATTTTATAAAATTAAATACATTTTTTAATCACAAACCTAATTTTTTTATTCACACATTTCTTTTTTAATTTGACAAAAACATATGTTTTTGTATGACAAGCATTGTTTTTAAACAAAACTTATTATGTTCGTAAAAGCAAGATTCAATAAAAAATTAAAAAATCATAAATCAATCATTTCTATGCACCTATATGAAAAAATACCTGAAAAAATAAAATTTAAAAAAACATTATATAAAAAATGAAGAAAAATATTTTATTCTCATTTAATATTAATGAGAAAATTATTTTAGAAATTATTTGTATCAAGCTAATACATAATTATCCAAAAACCAACCGACAATAACATTATAAAAAAGCCATAATCTTCTTAAAAACAATTACATAATTTTTTCTGTGAGCAATACGTTTTCTGAATAAAGGCAATGACAACTAAAACAAAGAGGTTTGTTAAAATTTTCAATAATTTAAAATAAGTATGGAAAATATATCTTTTAAATTTAAACTTCATTTTTTTTTAATTAATGCATTGCTTTATTTTGTTTTTACAAAAATATATTTTTAAATCAAAAGCATTGTTTTCTAAATAAAACTTATCATGATCTCAAATGCAAGTTTCAAAAAAAAATATTTAAATAATATCTCAACATTTTGTACGTAATTGAAGACAAAAAAATAATAATTAATGTGATACAATCATGTCAAATTTATTAATAAAAAAAATAAGTATATATTTTATTTTCATTAAATATTCATGAGCAAAATTTTATTTTTTCTTCATAATAGGTATATAATGATTGAAAAAAAAATGTTAACATTCCCATATAAACCTATAACATTATTTAAGAGCTGTGTCAAAATTGAATAATAATTTGAATATAATATTAATTATTTTATTTCTAATTTATTT
>Ga0325402_1006548_pt1 | contig 11027 bp, 5 predicted proteins | sample PopdelMetagenome_22_FD_207212 | JGI IMG/M metagenome (GOLD analysis project Ga0325402, IMG submission 207212) | Populus deltoides microbial communities from Bellville, Georgia, United States - Xylem-PdKOR-R3 | ecosystem: Host-associated > Plants > Phyllosphere > Stem > Wood/Secondary xylem...
TACATTTAAACCCCATAGCACAGCAGAGAGAATCTCACGCAATCAGTTATTACCAAAAACATACACAAAAACCAGTAAATGGAAAAGTATGTGCAGCAAAATGAAAAACAACCAAGGAATATGAGAAAGATTTTTTAAAAACGATAGCTATTTCAATGGGATGGATATTAGAAGATACCTCAGTTATTTAAATGAAGTGTTTCATTTGCTATTTTGATATAGAAATTGTCTAGTTAAAAGATACAAGAGCCATAAATTGCACAAACACAGATATTGGCAGCTTTAAGGGGGGTAGATGTATCATTATTTTATGAGATGAATAATACAATCATACGACAAGTGAACATGTTTGTAGTTTTTATTTTGTCAGTATATCCAAATGATAAAACACACAAACATCAAATAGGTCTTTGATTATTTAAATTTCCATTATCAAGCTAGTTCATAATCTACAAATATGGCCAATAATGTTTTCTTCTCTTTCACCTATTCTCTCAAATGTGTTATCGTTAATAATCTAGCCTAGATTGCACTCTCAACAAGAACAACGCTTCTTACATAGTCCCTATGTTTCTAACACTTGTATTTTGTAAATTGCAGGGGTTTGTTCTTTAAACAGTTACCTAACAGACTAACACCAATAGTCCAACAAAAAGAAAAACATCATAGTAACATAAAATGAGTGCCAAGAACATACATATTTTAGGGCAAAAGTGATTCCTTATATTCAAAAGTAATCATATTTTGTTAATGGGAGAAGAAATTACCAGCATACTCGCAGATGAACTGGCCTTGACAAATCATTTGATCAGCAAACAAACCCCAACCCTTCTTGCCATCTCTCACGATCTTCAACTTCACCAAAACCCCTCTCTGAGTCAACCGATTGCTACACTCCAACCCACACCCACAACCCGGTCCACACTCGGTCATTATCCCCATTTCCTCCAACCCCCAAAATTCCCACCCTGTCCCACCCTCTTCGCACCCTTCACAATCACACCCACACACACCCTTCCCTGACTCACCCATAACACGGCGCGGAGTCTCCAATTCCGAATCACACCCACGTAAAACCTCCCAGGACTCATTCAATTTGCAAGCTGAGCCACCATGGTGTCGACCCAGAGAGTCACGATCGAGTTGTGAGCCCCAAGGCTGGCGAAGTGGGGATTGGGAGGGAAGGAGTTGAGAAGGGGTGTAGAGGAAATAGGCATAAGGGTGTTGGTTATTGGGGTTGAGAAATGGGATAAGGTGGTTCTCTAAGAATCTGGAGGCGTCTAGGGTTCGCTGGAGAGTGATAGATTTAGAGATTTGAGAAAGGGCTTTGCAGGTTGAGGAAATGTTGGCTAGTTCAAGTGGGGTTAGCCATGGCAGGATTAGGTCTGCGCATTGGATTAGAGGAGGATCCTTCTTGTTTGATTTATTTGCTGCTGCTGCAGGTTCTTGTTGTCGGCCTTGGGGCATTTTGAGGCTGGGTTTGTTGAGCGATCTTGAACTCAATATTAAATCACTTGCAATCACGAATAAAAGTTAAAAAAAAAAAAAATAAGAGTTCAGTTAAAACTTGAAAGATGCCACAGTTTTTTTTTTTTTAAATTAAAGTAAAACCTAAAATTACTTTAAATTAATTTGATTTTAATGTTTTCAGGTATTTTAATATATTAATATTAAAAATATTTTTTTAAAAATATTATTTTAATATATTTTTGAATAAAAAAACACTTTAAAAATCAACCACTATTATATTCTTAAACATTTTTTAAAATAAGTTTATTATTTACTACAATAATAAAATAATGAAATGATATATTTTTATCCCTTTAAAAAGTTAATTGTCTTTGTATATGTGATGTATTGATATTTTCACATTATGTATTTGTTATTAAAAAATTGTTGAGAGTTATAATTTTATTTTGCATCTTTTAAAACTGAGTGAAATTGATCTATTGTCTTTGGAATAAAAAAACTTATAAAATTGACAAAATAAAAATAAATAAATGTCTTTTTATTTAATAATGTATCGTAAATTGACAGGTATGCCCTTGGGATAAGAAATTTTTGACAACTCTCTTCATTCATGTCTCTCATTTTTTTTTTTTGTAATTATTAGGATAATCAGGGGTAGTTTTGTTTTTTAACATTAATTTAATATTAATTAATTTGAAAAAAAAAGTTGGCACGTGCAGCGCCATCTTCTAGTGGAAGAAAATGCCCTTCCACCGAGTTATTGGATGCATCGTCTCATCATCTTTCTTCTGATGTGGTGCGTATCAGCAATAATAAAACAGTTTGTCGTCAATCAACCTTTCTTTTCTTTTCTCCCTCTTAACTTGAAAAATATAGGCTAATTCTCTTTGTTCTTGATATTTCAACTTCAGTCTTTATTATTTTGATTTATAATTTTTGTAATAGCTCTTTTGTTAAAGTTTTATTTATTTTCAATTTAATCCTTTAATTCTAATTTATCATATATAATTTTTTTTCAATTTGGTCCATTTTCTTTTAATTTCTAAATTTTTTTTCTGTAGACCTTCTATAAAAGTTTTGATAGTTTTTAATTTCATCATTCAATTCAAATTTATGGTGTATTGTTTTGTTTTTCTAATTTGGTCTTCATTCTTTTTATTTTTGTGTTGTCCTTTTGGTAATTTTTTTTTTCTTTTCAATTTAACTCTCCAATCAAAAATATGTTCTTGCCCTCTAATTTATTTTTATATTGATTTTCACCCTCATTCTTTTAATTACTATTTTTTTTTATTTTAGATCATTTGATGTAATTGATTTTTTTCCTCGATTTCATCCTTCAACGTTTGATTTGCTTGGGATTGAATTTCATGGCTTTTCCATGTATGGTGCTTTAAGTCTAATGACCCACATCACGGTTTTGAAAAGTTAATACAAATCAGTGTCCTTTTTTTCTTATTTTTTTTTTCGATTTCATTGTTCGATATTAGTTTTTTTTTTAAATTGGTTTTGTGATTTTATTCAATTTCTTTTCTATCAGGTTATCTCGATCTCATAACCTAAGTTACGGGTTTTGCAGGTTAACCCAAATTGACTCACCTCATATTATCCAGATTACATGTCTATTACATAACCTTGAATTGACTCAAACTGATTTTTTTAACTCCTTTTGATTCAATTACATACCTCCAAAAGGTTTTTTTTTTCAATTTATCATAGTATTTTTTTTAAAAAAAAATTATATGTTTACTATCATTACTAAAAACTTTATTGTTTGAACTAAATAAAACTAATTTATTAAACTCGGATGTATCTATAACCTGAATATTTAGTTTTGTCTTTTTCTTTAAAATGCTCAAACGGTACCTAGACTTGTAGGGTAGTGTGGGTAGGGCCAAACTACACCTAAAAAGGACACAACAAAGGCATTAAGAATTAAGATTAACAACTGTTTGTTTTTGCGTTTCAAAAGTATTTTTTAAAAAAATTAAAAATATTTATTTTTTTTCTTTGCTTCAAATTAATATTGTTTTAGATTTTTTAGATCATTTTGATATGTTGATATCGAAAATGATTTTAAATAAATAAATAAATAAATATTATTTTAATGTATTTCTAAGCGAAAAGACTTTGAAATGCAACCGCTACCATACTCTTAAACACCCTCTAAAAAGAAAGCTAAGTCGTTGGTCAAAATACTTTGCAACACTATGTATACACAAACACAATAAATGAATTCATGCATTGTTTATATTTTCTTAATCTTTTTAAATTTTATTTTCATTGACATCACCAAACAATCTACTTGTTTCAATTGAGTCTTTCTACATTGTATTGGTTGTGAATTAAGTTTAATAATTTGTTTCTATTTATTTTTCATGTGCTTATTAGAATGAATTTTTTTTTCCTTGTATTATATTGATGTTTGATTTTGTAAAATAAAATTCAATTTTATTGAGAAAAAGATTAAGACTTGCAGATCAAATTTGTGAGCTATAATGCAAAAAACATTATTAAAACCCATTGCATCACCTATGTGATAGGTTAACTCATGTTAAATTAGATCGATAAAAAATATCATCGTCTAAAAAAATTACAAAAAATAAAAGATAGGGCTTGATTTATTTTTTTTAGATAAATTGAGTTTTAAATGGGATATTGAGTCATATGTGAACCTACTGAGCTGAACGGGTTGTATCAGGTCAATTCCAACATAGTTTAATTTAAAACTCAGGCTATGCAAATGCCTATATCGTAGGGCCAAATCAAATTAATAAGAAAAGGAGGAATTGTGCTAGCAAATTATTTATTTTTTCCAAAAAAAAATAGACAAATAATTAAATAAAAATAAATAAATAGATGATGCAGCACAAAATCATGGCCATTTATTCGCATCTACCTCTTAGCTTTCTAGTTTAGTATTTGGTTATTGTTAATAATTTTTTTTAGCATTTATTGACACATATGACCATGAATTAATTTTATTAAATAAGTGTAATATTTTTAATTTACATTTGAGATTTTTCTTAGTTTTTTTTTATAAAAATCTTAGAAATGCCCACATATTTTTTTTACATTGAAATTAAGTTTTGATCTAGTTGTGAAGTTTAATTTAGCTTTTAATCAAGCCTGTAATGTAATGAAGACACCGAGACTAGTGTTCTATCGGAAAAATAACAATCTAGCTAAATTCATATCAACCACAACCCTAGTATAAAAAGTAAAAAATTACTAAAAGAAAAAAGATGCGACAATGAATATATCTTAAAACTAATTCATTTTAAAACATAAAATCACTTTAAAGATTTTTTTAGATATAAATAAAAATATTTATGTTGATCCATCTATTTCTTTCTTATAAACCTTTTTCTTTATTTATCATTTATATCATATAAAAAGTTAATATTGATCCCTATAAAAATAAAAATTGTGAATAAAAAAAGTTATAAGAATTTAAACAACAAATAAAAGCATGAAAGTATATAATTTCTGAGGAGAAACTATAATTCATAACTGAATTCCTGGAAAAGAAAAAAAGTAGCCTCGCAAATCAAACAAAATATAAGGAACCCTTGACATGGTGTATAGCGTGGATAAAAGTTAGGGTTTTCAATCTCTAAGGTTACAAATCTAAACTATAGAGAAATTTAGAGAAAACTCTATGATATTTAATAAAAATTATGGATATCTGAATCTTCTTAAAACAAGCTAGACATTCTTATTTTTATTGATCCTAAACATAAAATCATTTATAGAAAATAATTCATAATTAGAACTTACATAACTAATAGAATCTATCTAGCATTAGGATTTTTAAATAATAAATAAATTAAAAGTCTTAATCTAAATGGAAAAAAAAATCAAATACAACAATGCAAATAAAGATAATCTTACATAGCAACTTCCATTCATGATTTAAAGGTCTTCTCGATCTTTGACCATAATGTAATTTTAAGCCAATAAAAAACAATGCCTTCAAAATCTTTGGTCAAACTTTTAATTTAATCCAACAGTTAGATTAAACGTTATGCTAGATTTATAAATTGCATTATGGACTTTTCTTAAACTCCTTAAAACCTAAAAGAAAGTTTCACATGTGAGTCCCCTCTATTTTTAAAAAACTTGCCCCCGAGTTAACCATTGGAAATTAAACTCGACCACTCCAAGTAAATTGATACTTCAAATATAACATGGTAGCTAGTCTATTTATGAAGTAGCTTTTTTTTATTTATGAACTTGAAAACTTGACCTCTTTATCATTGATGACTCCTAGTACTCCATCCTTTGATTGTAAAGGAATTTCAAGATAATTTTTCATAATATATTCTGAAGGCTTATCAGAAATTACCATGTCCTATATGTCTTTATTTGTAAGATATTTGGAATCACCACAAGATACTAATTTAAAAGCTTTTTTGATTTCTTCTTTATTATTAGCAGATGAAACACCGACAAGTAAAATAGTATTTGCAATAATGTTATCACTGTTGTGATGTTGAAACTGTCTACATTGAAGAGATAACTACTTCTTCATAATTTTATTCCTTGCTATTTTAGAAGGTTAAACAAAAGACAAATAATAACAATCTATTAACTTATCTACCTAATATAAAATCTTTTCATAATCATCTTGTATAAACTCTATAATTAATTATTGTCTCAAATATTACCTTCATGGAATTAAAGGCAAACCAATACAAGTTCTAAAGTTTAGAAATTCAAACCACTATTCTCTAGCACTAGAAGAAAGTTTGTGTGCGACAAGTCTTGTCTTTTGATGATAAGAAACCTTGTTGAATAAAAATAAGCTTCCAATTCTATCAACTAGTTAATAAATCTTTTCTTCCAAATTCTTCCATCATAGAAAAGAATCTCATGAATTCATGAATAGGTCTAAGGTTTGGCCTGCCTCGAGGTAAGTCTCTAAGCAAATCCATTTTCTCTTCACGACCCATGTTTACTTTATCTTTTAGCCAAGTTAGATTTGTTATGGCTTGCTCAAAATGATCTATTCTCTATTTCTAAGCTAACACAAAACAATATAATATTTACTTTTAAGCTCACTCATAGCCTATAGGGTCTCCACTCCTGCATCGCGGGGTGAGTTGTTACCATCTTTATCCATTAAAGAGGTCAACATGCTCTGACACCAATTGATGTAGCGTATAACATGGATAAAAGTTAGGGCTCTCAAGTCTTAAGTTTACAGACCTAAATTGTAGAGAAAGAATTATGATATTTTATTAAAATTCTGGATAATCTAAATGTTTTTCAAATAAACCAGACATCTTTATTTATACTAGTTCTAGACCTAGAATCCTTTATATAAGGATTCATAATTAAAATTTACCTAATTAATATAAGTCATCTAACATTAGAATCTCTAAATAGTAAAATACCTTTAAATTAAAAGTTTTAATCTAAATAGAAAAAAAGAATCTAAGTACAAAGGTAAATAAAGATAATTTTGCATAGTAACTTTCATCCATGATTTGAAGGTCTTTTTAGTCTCTAGTCATCATGAAAGTTTAACCTAATAGGAAACAATGCCTCCAGACTCTTTTGTCAAAAATATAGATTAATCCAAAGATCAGATTAAAAGTTATGCTTGATTTATCAAATTGTATTTTGGACTCTTATTAAACTCCTTAAAATCTAAAAATCTTAGCCATTAAATAAATAATGTAATAACATTATTATGCCAAGAATTTTGAAGAAAGTTTCCCATGTGAGTCCCTTCTACTTCTGAAAAACTCGTCCTCGAGTTAACTATCATAAATTGAACTCAACCACTCCAAATAAATTGATACTTTGAATATAGCATGAAAGCTAGTCTATTTATGAAGTAACATGTCTTTGATTCGTGAACTTTAAAATTTTCTATAATATCTTTAGAAGACTTGTCAGAAATTACTGTATTTTTGTTTGTAAGATCTTTAGAATCATCACAAGATACTAATTTAAGAGATTTCTTGATTTTTTCTTCACCATTAGTAGATTAAATATCGAAAAGTATAGGTATTTGCAGTCATGTTATTATCATTGATGTGTTGTTGAAACTATCTATTTTAAACTTTATAATTTTCTTCCTTACTATTTTAAAAATGTTAAACAAAAGGCAAATAATAACAATCTATTTGATTATCTACCCAATATAAAATCTCTCCATAATCATCTTGCATAAACTCCATAGTTAACCATTGTCTCAAATCTTACCATGATGGAATTAAAGGCATACCAATACAAGTTCTAAAGTTTAGAAATTCAAATCACCATTCTTTAGCACTATAATAAAGTTTGCGTGCGACAAGTCCTATCTTTTGATGATAAAAAGCCTTGTTGAAATAAAAGTAAGCTTCTAACTCTGTCAATTAATAAATCCTTTCTTCAAAAATCTTCTATCATAGAAAGGAACATCATCAAATTCATGAATAGGTCTGGGGTTTGACCTACCTCAAGGTAAGTCTCTAGACAAGTTCTTCTTCTTTTCACGATCCTTGTTTGGTTTACCAAATAGCTAAGTTAGATCTGCTAGGGGTTGCTCCAAATGATCCATTCTCTATTCTTGAGCTAGCACAAAACAATTTGATATCTACTATTGAGCTCACACAACACTCTAAATGGCTTTTATTTTTGCATTTTGTAGTGGATTGCTACTGTCTCTTTCAATAAAAAAAGGCCAACATGCTTTGATACCAATTAACGCGACGTATAGTGTGAATAAAAATTAGAGTTCTCTAGCCCTAAAACTACAGACCTATGTTGTAGAGAAATTTAGAGAAATCTCTATAATATTTTATAAAATTCTGGATAATCTGGATCTTCTTAAAATAAACTAGCCATCCTTATTTACACTAGTTTTAGACCTAAAATCCTTTACATGAAATGATTCCTAATTAAAACTTACTTAATTAATAGAATTCATCTAACATTAGGATTCCTAAATAGTAAACTACCAATTAAATTAAAAGTCTTAATCTAAAAAAAATACAAAAATACAACAAAGTAAATAAAGACAATCTCGCTCAGTAACTTTCATCCATGATTTGAAAGTCTTCCCTATTTATGATCATCATGAAAGTTTAACCTAATGAGAAACAATGCTTCAAAATCTTTTATTAAAATTTCAGCTCAATCCAACAGACAAATTAAAAGTTATGATTGATTTACCAGACTGCATCTTAAACCCTTTTTAGACTCCTCAAAATCTAAAAATCTTAGTCATTAATGAAATAATGTAATAAACATTATTATGCAAAGAATATTGAAGAATGTTCCCTAAGTCCACCTTGCCTGATTTTAACAAATTAGAAAGAAAGAAAACACGAGTAAACTAGTGTAAGAAAAAAATATAAAAAAGTAATAAAGAATTAAAGATAAAAGTAGTAAATAAAAACAAGGAACAATGATAAATAAAGAATAAATTGTAAAAAGGTAAATTATTGAAAGAAATTGTATATATAAAATTGTTTATCGTTTTTAATATATGGATGACATTTCTATATTATTAAAAAAATTAAATCATACATGAACTATGATTTTGAGCCTCTACAAACTATTTACAATAAATAACAAGTTAACATAATAAATTCTTATACAATCTTAATTTCTAAATGCACACGTTGTTTTTTGGCAATTATATAAACCCTAACTAATCAATAATATTTGTCAAATTAATATATTGATAACTTTTATTCTTAATAGAATTTGATCTTTTGATCAATCACATAAACTCAATTACATTTTCTAGCTCTCATGATCGATAATAATTTCTAGCTCTCTTGTCAATCTTATTATTAACAATTGATTTTAGCTTTTCTTTTTTTGTTTGGTAATGAACAACTATTGTTGTTCATGTTCAATTGATTATTGTAAACAATATGACATTTTGTTTGGTCAAAATTAAAATAATTAACAAAAAACATATTACACCAATTTTTCATTGGAAGTTTTTTTTTTCTCCATGATAAAAATGGGGAAGTTAATAAAATTAATAATTACAAGGGTTGAATACAAATTGAACATGATTTCCTTGACTATCATTTGATTTTTAATATACGTCAAAAATGGCTTTATCCCATGTATTACACATCAAAATGTGCTAACAAGACCTATACCCAACTCTTCTGCAAGCTCATCCCATACTGGAAGAAGCGTCAAGGCAACAAGGAAAATGGCCGCTGTAACAGCTGCTTTCCTCCATGTTCCAACTTCCGTCACGTCATTCAGGCATGGTTTTTCTGGTGCCCTCTAAATATGTGTTGTCAAAACAGAATCATTAGAAAACGATTTTAGCCATCTAAACCCATAACCGGATACTTATCACTCTGTTGTTTTCTTATCATTCGCATACCTGACATATCAAGACGTATATCCCCCAGGGAAGTGACAATGGCCCGCCAAGCTGAAATGAAGAGAATAAATGAGGTCTCAGTTGTAAAAGATGATACTAAAGAATCAGCGAAGTCATAGAGGCGGTGGCGTAGTGGTGTCGATTATAAACAGGATTGCACATGTCATGAAAGATGACAGCATAAATGCTTATTAAGTAACATAGCAGTTTGCAACAGAATCGGCTCTTTGGCAATACAGGCATAATTGTGCCACGGGTGAGAGCCCAAATCTGGAGTCTATAGCGGTGTTGTTTACTTCATATAAAAAAAAAAAAAGCAGTAATTTTTCATTTAATAGCCAGGGTCATCTTGATATAAATTAAAATGAACTCTTTATTTCAGTAGTGCCATTATGTTTTTGAAAACAGGCTAAGCACATAGAACAAGGTTAGACATACCACTCCTAAACCAAGCAATGTGTAAGTTGTCAAGCCAAACCCAATTAGTGCACCTTTCCCAAAAGCACCCTGCAAAAATAAGTAATGAGAGGCGAAAAAACATTATTGTGTGAGACAATTTCTAAGGAAAATAATAAGTCAACATTGTGGGAGTTAGGAACAATGAGACGCAGATTGATAATACTCTTTTGGAGAGCTCGGAGACCTTACTCTGCACATCAAAGAGAAGAACAAAGAGAAGCATAATTCCTCTTTCTTTTTTTAAAAAAAAATGCTAGTCTTTTAGTATAGAAAAGAGGCATTCTGAGCAGACTACTGTGACCACGTTTGCATCTAGTGCAGTGGCTTGGAAGCATGCTACCTGGTCCTTCCCAAGTTCGAAAAAATATACTGATAAACACTTTAGGGGCAGACTGCTCTGCATTCAGCCACCCCACAGTGACCCCCTAAGCGATCTTTCTCTAGTTGCAGGTCAAAGTCCAGTAGCCCATAACCAGCCCAGCAACAAGAAAATCATTGCATCATAACAAATTTCGTTGAGGCAAGATTTGGGATACAAAAGGAGGTTGCTTTTGAAAATCTTAAATAATACTTTTTACAAGTAGAACCACAGAAGGCATTGAAATAATAAGAGAATGGCACAAAACAAACATCACTAGAGATGATAAAAGAGGATATTGTCACTTGGGACTTGATATTGCTTCAAAGCGCAGATAGAGAGAGCATAAAAGTACTCAAAAATAAAATTTTTAATTGGGGAAATAAATAC
>Ga0325402_1006549_pt1 | contig 11026 bp, 6 predicted proteins | sample PopdelMetagenome_22_FD_207212 | JGI IMG/M metagenome (GOLD analysis project Ga0325402, IMG submission 207212) | Populus deltoides microbial communities from Bellville, Georgia, United States - Xylem-PdKOR-R3 | ecosystem: Host-associated > Plants > Phyllosphere > Stem > Wood/Secondary xylem...
TGTTTCATTTCACCCACATTTTAATTTAATGCAAGTAGGTCTATGAATTCGTAGAGAAATGATAGTGGTGGAGGATCCCAATTGACTATAATAATTATTCAGCCCCAGTTTGCTGAGTCAATCTTGCTTTCCTTCCTAGCTGTCCCTATATCTTGCCAGGTCAAATATTACCAAGCTTTCCATTAATTAAAATCCACCTTCTTTTTATTGAGGTAATTATTTCTATACTAAAAGCTAGTTTAAATTAAATTTGAATATTTGTTACTACCATCTATTTTTTTTTTATTCGAGGAAACCTCACCCTTCGAAAAGCATATTTTATGAGCTCAGGTGAGAAAGTAAAACCCCGACTGTTCAAGGCTCTTACAAGAGGTACACACCCTGACTCGAACTTAAGACCTCCTATGCAGATCTCAAATCCTTTACCATCACGCTACGCTTCTTGGGGACGCCCATCTAAATAATACTAGCTCGTAAAACACAATTTAAGAGTATTTCATATTTCTTCACCTTTTTTTCAATTAAATAAAACACTACCATATTTTTAAAAATTTTAATATTTAGTTTTTGTAAATATAATATTAAATTCCTATTGTAAATATAATATTAAAATCTCTATGCGTTTTAAGCATATCTTTTGTGTTGTGTGTGCCCAGTCAAATATAATTAATAAATCAAGCAAGTTAATTTTTAATTTTTAATTTTTAAAGTCCGTTGATAATAAACTGGGCAGGTTAATTTTCAAAGTCCATTGACTAGTGATTTTTTGTAAGGCCGAACAAAAAAAGAGTTAAAAAGAGAACGAAACAACCGTAATTTGTAACCCGGTGGGCTTACAAAATTAACATTCTCAATCTGCCTAGAAGGCCACATTGCCTAAGTCAAATTTGGACCTCGAAAATGGGCTTTTCGGGCTTCATTGCTTTTAATCTATACTTTAATGGGCTTGTAGATATCCTTTTTCTTTTCAGGCATATTCAAGCCCATTTACTACCTCGGGTTTTTTTTTTTTTATACCCGCCAACCTTCTTCAGGCATTGAACATGTTGCCATGCCTTTGATATAATGTGTTTGAAAATATGATAATAATTATTTTTGAAGCACTTGAGCATCACGAGCATGGAAGAAAGAAGGGTGCTTGAGGAGTGTAGAGAGGAATTTAGAGAAATGTTGAAGAAATTTCTAATGATGAGAAAGGAATCTCCTTGAGTATTTTGAGTCAGGAGAGTTGGAGGAGGGTAGGGTAATGGCATTGAGTGTTGAGAGGAGGGAAATAATCTCTCCTATATTTGAAAAGAAATGTAACGAGAGAGGGGTGGCTGTGATTAATAATATTTATATTTTATATTGGGTTAGCAGTTATTTTTTAAAGTATTTTTAATTAAATTTATTAGTATATTTTTATATGTTCAAAACTTTCTACGTTAAATTTTATTTATTTTGTTGGCATATTCTCTTAAGTGATTAATAATAATTGTTGGCATATTCTTAAGTGTTTAGATTTATTTGGCTTTGCATTTAGAGATTATTTCTATGTTAAATTAAAAGTTGCTACTATAAAATAGAATTTTAATTTATAGCTAAGAAATTAAATGAGCAAGGACCAAGATTAATAATAAAAAAAAAACTAGAGCTAATTTTAATTAATCCTTATAGTTTGAAAAATTATATTTTTTTAATATAAAGTATTTTAATAAAGTGATTAGATGTAATTTTGAATGTTCTTGAGATGGATTAATGTGTAAAAAAAGAGAAAAACTCACTTGACTCAAGTGTTCGAGACTCGTTAATATTTATTTGATAAAATGACAAATATGTGTTTTCATGAATATATCTTAAACTTTGATGTTTATATAGAGACATTAAACATATTTTAATATATATATATATATATATATATATATGCGCGCGCGCGATATTATATGGAGATAAACCAGCCCGTAATGGTTTCATCTTTATCGTTTTTTTTCTTGTATTTCATGGCTAAACGCTCCTTTAATGGAGCTATTAAATCTGGTTTTCCCATTGTGAAATTGGGTTGACCAAAATCTTATTTGAGTTGGTTTAAAAAAAAATCAAGGAGAAGCTTATTTCAAAGTCAACCCATGATTCTGAAAATCCAATTAAAATTTATTTTGATTTTTTCCTTCTTAAAATGAATTTATTGTAACTTTATTTTAAATAAAATATTAAAATAAATTAACTCGAATAAATCTGAATAAACTTCAAACGTCTTGGACCAAGTTTTGTTTAATAAATTTGTCCCCTTGATTACTTGGAAATCCTTTATCAAAGATTAGTTTCTTTAGCCTACATTGTGGGTTTGATCAATATTTTTTTTTTAGTCTAATAAAATTATTTACGTTACGAATATATTTTTGGTATTGTTATTAAACCCAACATAATAAATGAACTTTAAAAATTCATGATTTAACTTCTAATTTAAGTTTCAAATTAAATAGTATGAGAGTCACCAGTCAATTTGATGGATCCAGAGACAACCCTAATAACTGATAATAAATATGGTTTAACTTTAAACAAAATTCAAGAACACACACACATTTTTAATATTGAAACAACTGCATATTAGATTGACTTGAGTTTTGTGATTTAACCCACTAAACATGTAATCTGAATCACGAACTCAATTGAATTTAACTTTTTACTTAGTTATGATAACAAAAAAATAAATACTTGCAAAATTAAACACTAACCAAATGTTAAGATATTTGTTTAAAACTGTGATAACTTTATAGAAAATAAATTAAAATAAATTACAAATACCAGTTCAAAATCAACCAAAAGTTATAGGATAAAATTAATAAAAAGAAAAGTAAAAAAGGATTCAATTGAAAGAAAAAAATCTCACGTTGAAAAAATATTTTTTTCTTATAAACATAAAATATATATATTAAAGGATTTCAAATCTCATATTGAAAAAATAAAATATTATTCTAATATTTATATAATAAATTTTTAAAAAAAAGTTAATAACCAACTAAAAAATATATAAAAAAGTCTCTAACTAGAAAAACACACATTAAAAAAAATAAGTCTCAACTAAGATTTTATCAGATTGTCCGGAACATTAGTCAACTTGATAAATCAACCAAGTTTTATTAGATTTTTACTTATCCTGATTTTTTACCCCCAAATTGATTCAGCCACCGAGTTTTAAATTCCTGTGAAGCCAGTCCAGATTTATGTTCTTTAGTGGAACCCGGAGGCCGGCCCAGAATCATCATACGCCACTTGATTACTTGAACCCATATCGTAAATGTTCGTTGCTTTAATTTCCCGGCAAGACAAGCTGTAAGTACGAAGTATTATAAAACTCTCTCAAAAACCCTAATTCACTTTTTACCTCAGCAGCAGCAACCACCACCACAACCCACACTCAAGAACCATTTACTTACCCTCTCCCTCCTTTCCTTTCCCTCTGTCTCTAAACTTGAACAAAATTCCATTTCTGAATTACCCATCTGTAAAATTTATTTATTTTGCTTCGCAAAGTCACTTCCTTGTCAAATTCACTCAACACCCATCTCTTGAAAGTAACCCCTTTGACAAAAGTTTGCTGCTTTTCTCTTCTAGTCTTCTCAATTTTCTACTTCTTCGTCAAATTCTATCAAAACCAATCTCTCAAAACTACTTAGTCGATTTTGACCTCCAAAACCATCCCTTTATTTCTTGTTTTCGTTCTCTAACCAGAAAACCCGTTTTGCAATCTCAGAAACATAGCAGCCTGGAAGATTTTTTCAACCTACTCTATATTAGTTGGATTTTTCTGTTGTTGCTTCAATGGCAGAGGATAGGAATGGGGATCGAAGCGAAGAGAGTGATTACACTTCAGAAGATGAGGGAACGGAGGATTATAGGAGAGGAGGGTATCATGCTGTGAGAATTGGTGATACATTCAAGAATGGGAGGTATGTGGTGCAAAGCAAGCTTGGTTGGGGTCATTTCTCTACTGTTTGGCTCGCTTGGGACATTCAAGGATCGGTATGTTTTATGGCCTTTTCTTTTCTTTTTTCTTCTTTAATCAATAATGGGGAATTTGTGTGTTTTGGAATCGAAATTCCAGTTTCTTATGTTTGGATTTCCTTTATTTTGTTGTTCTAAAGACTCCTTTTGTTGCTAAGGAAGATCATGGAAAGAAATGCTAGATTTTTAATCGGATAGAATAATAGGGTTTGTTTAGTCTTAAACGAGGGGAAAAAAAAGAGAAACGATAGTAAGATGACAGTGTTGGAGTTATCATAAACTACTGAGGGTATGGAGGTTGTAGGCACACAACATTCAATGAAGTTTTTTTTTTTCTAGTAATTTTTTTGCTCTTCAAGATTTAGGTTATAAGGTGCTTTATTAGATAATTTCATGATTGAGGAAGTTGTCATTAGTTTTTATTGTTTGACTGTGTTAACAACATGAGAAATTCATTGTTTGTAGCGTTACGTAGCTTTGAAAGTTCAAAAGAGTGCTCAGCACTACACTGAGGCAGCGATGGATGAGATAAAGATCCTCAAACAGATTGCTGAGGGAGATCCTGATGATAAAAAGTGTGTTGTCAAGCTTTTGGATCATTTTAAGCATTCAGGGCCTAATGGACAGCACGTATGTATGGTTTTTGAGTACTTAGGAGATAACCTTTTGAGCCTTATTAAGTATAGTGGTTACCGCGGGGTGCCTCTGCACAAGGTCAAAGAGATATGCTTTCATATGCTGGTGGGTTTGGATTACTTGCATCGCCAGCTTTCAATTATACACACCGATTTGAAGCCAGAGAATGTCCTGCTTTTCTCAATGATTGATCCATCAAAAGATCCGAGAAAATCAGGTGCTCCTCTTATCCTTCCAACCAACAAGAACAAAATTGTGGCTGAATCTAGTTCTTCGAAAGAAATTAAGAGTTTGAATGGGGATTTGACAAGGAATCAAAAGAAGAAAATCCGAAAGAAGGCTAAGAAGGCAGCTCAGAGTTGTACACAGAAAGAAGCCTCTTTGGAAAATGATGTTGATCCCAAACCATCTAGTCCTGAAGATTCTAATGCTGATGTGAAATCAAATGAAGATTCTTTTGAGGAACAATCAAATGGTTCTGTGATTAAGGATGATTCAGCAAACAGTGATGGACAGAAGGATGCTTGTCAAGCAAAACGCAGTAGAAGGGGGAGTCGCTCCACGAGGCAAAATCTCTTGGCAGCTGCTGATCTAAAGTGCAAATTGGTCGATTTTGGAAATGCTTGTTGGACTTACAAACAGTTTACAAGTGATATTCAGACAAGACAGTATAGGTGTCCAGAGGTTCTTCTTGGATCTAAATACTCTACTCCAGCAGATCTATGGTCCTTTGCTTGCATTTGTTTTGAGCTTGTCACTGGTGATGTCCTTTTTGATCCTCACAGTGGTGACAACTATGATAGAGATGAGGTATGTGCAGATGCTGCCATGCATCTGTTTAATTAATCAATAACGCCTTTTTTTTTCAGTGAACAGATTTTTTCTTCTTCTTGTGGTGTCTAATTCATTGGATTTACATTTCTATATAATATTCTCAAACTGTTGTGGATGTTAGAACTTAGAGGGTAGCTTTTGCCTTATCAGACTAAATTTAACCAGATATTTGGCTTCGCACATACATTAAAAAGAAAGGGAAAAAAAAAATATAAGCATGGTTGTTGAGAATAGCTTTTGCTTTTGGGCTCTGATTTATTAATCACCCATTAGATGATTTCTTGAGACTTCATGCTTCTTGCAAATTTGGGTTACCTTTTCTTTTTGCTGAATGCCAAACATATAAAACTGTGTGCAAGGGTTCTAGCTTCATTTACAAGTTTTTTTGGGATGGTGGTGGGTTTTTTTTTTTTTTTTTTTTTTGTGGGGGGGGGGGGGGGTGGCTTCCTGCATTATGGTCCAAGCTTAGCTTTCCCTCGTTTGCTTGATTTTTTGCTTTGTTCTAACTCATCTAGATTATACTTGCAGGATCACTTGGCATTGATGATGGAGCTTCTAGGCATGATGCCGCGCAAGGTAGGAGTGTCACGTGTTTTACTGATGTTGATTACATGCTTATTTGCAAGATCATCTCTTTTCTGGATAAACTGAATGAGACCAAAATTAGCAATGCAGTATTAGGTTTTATGTACTTGCTGTGAACATTTACTCTGTGCATACTTTCCTCAGATTGCATTAGGTGGTCGCTATTCTCGGGATTTCTTCAATAGATATGGAGATTTAAGGCATATTCGTAGGTTGCGTTTCTGGCCTCTTACTAAGGTGCTTATGGAGAAGTATGATTTCAGTGAGCAAGATGCTAATGACATGACTGACTTCCTTGTTCCAATACTTGATTTTGTGCCTGAAAAGAGACCGACAGCAGCTCAATGCCTTAGCCATCCATGGATCACTGCTGGTCCTCGTCTGCTTGAACCTTCCATGCCAAGTGTTAATCACGAGGCCAAAAATAGGAATACATCTGAAATCAAGGAGAAGGCTGAGAGGGAGGCTATGGAAGCTGGAGTAGGAAATATAGTTATTGATGGCGCTTCAAAAAAATCCAAAGAATCACAACCTATGGAAAACCCTTCTAAAGTGACATGATACAATTCCCAAGTGGTGTTTAATACCAAACTTTTCACTTGTATCTTTTCCAAAAGCGGCTTGCAATCATCTGAGGAACATCAGCTTCCCAATTTCATTTGAGATCCATCCATGTGGTGTTGTGGAATGTGATTTAGGAATCATCAAGTCGTAGTGTGGTTGATTTGTCAGGCGAATGTTGCAGTTTTTGAAAGTAGGCTCTCTCAGGTGCTCAAACTAAGAAATACACCTCCCTCTATTTGACTCTGCTTTGATTTTCTTTCTGTACAATGTACAAGCATTGTTCCGAGGGTTCATGTATCAGGCTTCTAGATTAGCCGTGTTATTTGGAGACATGACATGTCGAGGTTTCAAATGTACATTTTATTGGATTGCACTTGTTCCATTGATTTCTTCAGAGATACTGCTGCGTGCTTATCCTCGATGAATTATATGTTATCTTTTCTAATAGCATGTCACAGGGTTCATGTTGACATAATGGTTAAGTTTTGGTGCTTTTTTTCCTGCCCCCCTAGCACAACTAGGGTTGGCCTAAAGTAAGGTGCCACCTTCAAACATGGCAGCACGACAAAGCTGCCAAGAGAATCGAAGAGTCACCTTCGCTTTTATTGAAGCAGGAGCTCCGAAACTAAGATAACCAAGGAAAAAGAAAAGCATAAGTCTGATAACTCGATATTAATCATTGAAGGGAAATTGGTTTTCCAAAAGTGTTGCCATCCATCACAATTTTTTTTCTTTATATAATGAAGTAAAAACAAAATAAAAGAAAAGAAAAGAAAAGCAAGGGTTTGATAACTTGATAATAATCATCGAGGGAAATTGGTTTTTAGCAAGTGCATTTTGCTATCACAAGATAATTTTTTAATAAAATTTGAAGTACTCTTCCTGGTATACTGATCACTGAAAAAAATCTTTCATATTTTGCCACATCTTGAGGATATGTTTGGAAATCATTGGTGAAGTGCTCTTCCTGGTATATTGATCACTGAAGAAAATCTTTCATATTATGCAAAAATGGTTTGGTTTGGTCCTTTAGGATCGTTGATTGTGGCAACCACCACTTTCTACAGATGGGGTGTGCCGGGTAGCTAATGCTGCCTATTCGTTCTTCCCTGTAGCACCAAAACGGTCCAAACAGCATCTGAAGTAGAAGTTTGGCGCCAGAGTCCAAGTCGCTGGTGCAGAAAACATAAGGTCTGTCTGCAAACAATCCTTTCAAAAACGGGCTTAAGGAGCCTAATTCTACCAATGCTGGTATTAATATTTCCTTTTACCATCTAGACCACGGAGATGATTACCCATTTGATGCCCTGGAGGAATCTATGCCCATGGTTTTAGGCCAACTATTGGAATGCAACATTTTGATGCTGATGAAACTTGGAGCAGCAATCCCGGACCTGTAGAGCTGGACCTGCAATCCGACGCTGTGCATGAAATAGGTAACCTACTCAGACTTGGTCGCAGTGAGGACCATCCAGGGGCAATCATGTATCCATACTTTGAGTATGCGATCCAAAAAAGGAATCTGCAAGACCAGCTATAAAAACCACATATAACTAAATTGAATCTGAAAGAAGATTGTTATATTTCTTATTGTATTAGCAAATAAAGGATTTGTAGGTGGATTTTAAAATGTCTCAAGATGGAGGCCCTTCCACATAATCTTATCTCCTTGTAATCATAGATTAAAGTTTGCCAATCTGCATGTTTTTTTTTTTCTAGATTAAAATTATTAAAACGAGATATAATTAGTGTTCAGGAACTTGGAGTTTGACAAAAGCCTATTTTGCTAACCAAATTTTACAATCAACCAAAAGAGCAGTGGCAATTAGAACTGAATTCGGAAAATTTAATTATAGGAAGGGGTCATTTTCCCTCCTGAATTATATATATAGAGAGAGGATTTTGTCCTGCTAACAAGGAGGAAAGGAAGTCCAAGGTTGTGCTTGTTTGTTTGCCATGGTAAAAAGGAAAAACATTGGAAAAAGAACCGATGGATCTCCATGTCAATTTCGGAACTAATTCTCAATTAAGGCATTCAGCGAATTGTGATGAAGACCAAAATATGGAACATTGGACATAATTAAGAAGCCACCAAACCAATACTATTCTTAAAGCTAAAATACAGGTGATCCACAGGCTGGCTATATGCATATGATGTGTAAGCTAGAAAAGATAAAACGAACAACAAAGATGGAAGGCTACATTGCCTAGTGCTTCCAATATATAGGAGGACTGTGTAGTCGATGTGTAAGACCAGGTAAGAAACACATGTAAATAATTGTTAAAAGCAGGTAGCATGTACATGTTTCAAATTTTCACTAATCCAGCATAATTTTCTAAAATTTAAAATTTATTATAATTAAAGTATAGTGCTAGAGTTTAATGCCATACTAATGTACTTAATTCTATTATTAAAAGTTTCAAATTTATTATAATTAAAGTACAGTGCTAGAGTTTAACAATTTATTGTGATGATGTTATCATAATAAAATATTTAGATATGGAAGGATTCTAAAATAAACGAAGTTGGAAAGATATCAGTGATTTGTTTTCCTCATAATAGCTAAGCTATTTGCTAGAGTAAGCTAAATAACAAAATTTAACTAAAGACCACATGTCTATGATAGTTCTGTTTTAAAAACTTAACAGCAACAATATTTTCTAGAAGCATGGAAGGTGTCTATTTGAGAAAAAAATGAATGATATTTAACTATTGAGAATTTAAACATTCATGACTCATTGCTTCCAGTATGGTAGATGAAAAACTGTAGAAAATCAAGCTATATGCTATGCGGCTATGCCTAAACCTAACAGGGCCATAGTCATTTGAATTTTATTTTCTCGAATAGTGACAAATTTGTTTGCACAATTACGTTGCCTTAATTGAAATAGTATAATTTAATGCATACGTGAATGTGTGTGTGTAGGGATGAGTTTGAGAGAGAGACAGATAAAACGAGAGAACCTGAGGCGGATTTATAATTGCAGCAAATTGGTCCACTGGATATATACTCCCAGGTTGTAAATGCTGCACAATAACACGGAGCAATTAGGTATATAGATTGTCTTTTATCAAGTTCGTTTCAGAGAGTTCTGCCTAATAATATATGAACTTGAAAGTTCTTCCTAGAAATTCATTTGGTGCAAGCTTCCCAGCCCGAGCTTTCTCAGTTAGTTGCTTGACCTGAAATTCCAAGTAACCAAAAATAAGATAGGAACACAACACAGGTCCCTCAGTGCATGGCTACAAGCTGTAGCTAAGATGAAATCTCTCTGGACCGTGAGGAAACATAGAATCCAACGATCAGGTGTAGTGAAATAATTGATCCCAGCTCTATAAAGTTGGCTGTTGCCAGTCTTGATGCAAGAATCCGTACCCTCTCAGGAGTTTTGCTGGAATTTGTTAAAATAACAATCCAATTCCTGGAGGTGTTGTGGTGATGGGATGCCCTTCCCCTAAATGTCTATCCTGCCTGATGCAACCATGCTTAAAAGTGGAAACGATCAAATGGTAAAACTATAGCATCTCTGGTGCAGTTCTAGTTTCCCCAATTTTCATGGTGGTTTAGAAGAGATTGTTAGCACAGGCACATAAACCATGACTCAGATTTGCAGGATATTTCAAGACTATGAACATGAATACATCTGCAAAAATTTCGCAGTTCCAGAACTGCAGTTCCTTTGTCTGAACAAACAATCTAAGCAATCACATAAACTCTTCAATTAAGGGCTGGTAGAAGAGCTTATATGCCTCCATAACTTCAAGATACCACATTGCTTCTCGATCCGGAAATGCTGAAAGATCAACCATCTTATGAACCTAAAATTTGAAAATAAACTGTTATCCACATGATCAAAGTCTGAACAAAATGTATTCTTTGCAGGTATTTGATAGAAAATAGGTGGATCAAGTAGTAAGTTCTATTGAACTACGTAAAAACGAATTGTTCGCAAGTATTTGATTAAAACTCGGGGGATCAATTCGTAAATTTACCTTAATCATAGGGGTCTCGCCATGACGGACAAAGTACCCTCCAACTACCATCACATACATCCCTGTACAATCCAAAATTCAGAAATAGACCCAAGAAAAACACAGCGGTCAATGCTAAAATGCACCAATATATGCTAAAATGCGCCAAAAAGAAAAAATAAATAGAAAGGGAAAAGTGATACCCGAGTCCCAGTGACGGAGACGGAAGTCGGGAGAAAGGCAAAGCTCGATGACACCAGTGCCGTCGTCGAGAAGGAGACGGCCGTCCCCGTCGTTGGAGACCAAAATCCCCTGAGAACAACAGCAGAAAGGAAAGGAATTACATAAGGGAAGTGGAAGAGGGGTAAATGGGGAACCGATAAAAAGAGGAGGAGGAACCTGTAACCAGGCACGTTGAAAGAGAATGCCGCCAAGAGTCAAGGCGTTTTG
>Ga0325402_1006550_pt1 | contig 11026 bp, 7 predicted proteins | sample PopdelMetagenome_22_FD_207212 | JGI IMG/M metagenome (GOLD analysis project Ga0325402, IMG submission 207212) | Populus deltoides microbial communities from Bellville, Georgia, United States - Xylem-PdKOR-R3 | ecosystem: Host-associated > Plants > Phyllosphere > Stem > Wood/Secondary xylem...
TGATTCCTTCTCTCCATCGAAAGGCATACTCTGTTATAATCTGGAGCTTCATGAATAAGCGGTTCCGTTTCGTTCACTCTCATTCTTGGCTGCTGAACGACTAAGACTGATGCAGTGCACTCAAAATCTGGTGAAGCAAGCATATCGCCAATGACCCCTAGCTCAGGGCACTCACTCCACTCTTCTAGGCCTCTAAAAAGAGGAGACTTCTGATGATATTTCCCCACTAAAACTAAATCAAAACAACCCACCATCTTTGCCAGACATCCAGCGAGCTCTACCCCATCTCTTACCACTTCTTCGAAATACAAAAATTGCTGATTTCCCAAGTTTCCTTGTCGATATTCATTGATTAAATCGCTGTCTCTCTTCCTTTCTTTACTGTTTGCATTTCCAAAGAGAAGAAAGTTCACGACTGTTATCTTTACACATCCATGTCTCACCATGCGAGCTCCATAAGCTAGTGACTCCGCGTCATCTGGGCCGCCAAAGAATAGAACAGCAACATTGAACAACAACCTACCATTCAGAACAGACAATGACCCGTTTAAGATGCCACGGTCAATGAGAATTCCAACAGAACATGGAGCGTTTTTGAGGACATTGCGGTTCATTTGTTGGATAGAACGGTTTGTAGATTCGATGGAGCCATCGATGGCCCATTTCTTATGAAACGGCATGATTACAATAGTGGCTCTCTTGTTCATTGCCAGACGACAAATATCATCATGCATTGTTTCAAAATGCGTGATTGAGGTGAATGATTGGACGGTGGAGGAGTTCCGATGATTTTGCTCATAGTTCCTTAAGGCATTGAGGATGCTGGTTGTACTGGATGATTCTGTCTCCGGGACTCGTTTCCGGCTGTTTTCTATTAGGATTGGGGCAGCTCGTCCCTCAATCTTGACGAGCACCAAGCCAATGACTGCTATAGGGCTCTCTTCTGTGGCGTGTGATATTTCTAGAAGGTTTATGATTGCAGGGACATTCTCACGGTTGTGGATGCAGACCAGCATCCGAAATTCTGAATCTCGCCTGCTATGTTGGATGGTGCTTCTTTTCAAAGTATTGTATTGCCTTGAAGGATTATAGAGTAGTTTCACCAATGGGGCAACAACTACATTTGTTAAAATCACCGAAACTACGCACAAAGCGTAATCGCCATCATGTAAAATCTGCAATAATAGAATATATATATATCAGGCCATTGTAGATTAGCATGGAAAGGAAATTAATAAAAGATACAAGTGATAGATCTTCTTAGAGAAACTTCATGGAAAACACCTTCCACTAGCCAGAGAAAGGGTGCTTTAGCTTTCAGGAAATAATTAAGAGGTGCTTTAAACTTTAATTATATTCTTTTGACTCCTCTATTTCCCAAATAAGGGGAAGGAAAGAAAAAACTTATAAATCATTTGGGGCCATTTTTGGCGCGGGTGTCCCTAATGGGGATGTATATATTCAAAAGTTTTCCTTTTCTTGCCTCGTGAAGGTTGCCATGGGGCTCTCTTACAACAGTACCAGAATTTAAACTATCTTCAAATTAACCAGACCTTGTTATCTTTCCAGAAGTTGTAAACGTTGATTTCCACAATCCCCTTTATATTCAAAATGATTGCCAGCAGAAAAGCATCTCGAACGGGCACCTGAGAATGCAAGGCTGGCAAAATGACTGCTCCCAACTTAATTATGATACCAGAGACCATAACTATCCCCACAATAATTGCAGACTGAAAATCAACTTTGAAGATATTGGTCTGCAGACCAGTAACAGCAAGGTAAGCGGGATAGAGGAGACCGCAAACTAAAGTACTAAGCTTCGATACCAAAGTTGCTCCAAAAGGTGGCCCGATCGGTAAAACCAAGCCAAAAATCAATGGCCCAAGGACGTAATGCTGGCCGACGATCTCGCTCACAAATGCGAGGAGTAGAGTGACAACGGTGGTGATAAAAATGCATTTCTCACCCACAAGTTTCATTTCTTTTATAGGACCCATCATCCACATTACCATTGGCTTGATGATGAACACGATAACAATAACAAATGCAATGTTTGATAGGACTGCCCGCACTGGCGCTAGTGGGTGAGAAACGACATCCCCAAGCGTGAGCGAAATTGCGGCCACAACAATATCAATTAAATCAGCAAATACTGCTGAAGCAAAGGCTAGGCGGCCAACATCTGTGTTCTGTATCTTGAGCTCAGTTAGGAAGGCAGCAACGACTGGAAAACCTGTAAATGACTGTGATGCAGCTATGAAGACAATCGATTTATTGAGATTGGCTTCCACGGTGACAATGGTTTTCAATAAGAATGATACTGCAAGGGAAAGAAACAAAGCGATGCAGAACATAGAAGAGCCTATATACATAGCAGCTCGACCTGGCTTTAGCATCATTGCAGGATCTGCCTTCACTGCAATTAGAAAGGTATAGAATAAATTTCCAAATGATGCCACTGTCCACAGCGTTGCCAAACTTCTTATAGGGAACATGGTATCTAGCAACTTCTTGTTTTGCCCGAGGAGTGAAGGACCAAATATCATACCAGCCTGTCGACATGCATGCAAAATTTGTTAGATATAGGACCTGTCATTATTATACATTTCTGACGTACATGATAGACTAGGTACAAATACGATATATATCATAAATTCGAAAGGGAATTTATATACAACTGGTTTCTGCCATCTTTTAAAAAAAAACAAAAAAATTGACGGACAACAAGTGCAGAGTTCCTTTGGTGTAAACTTGAAACCTTTACAATTAAAGGTCAGACGTTTTCTTAGTATATACGATATTCACAATGCAGCAAAAGAGAGAAGAAACCATACTAATATCTGGGAAACGCAACTCGGTTGTCCAAGAGGCCTGAGAAAGATTTCCAACAAGTTTGATACCAGGGAAATAATTGTCATCTGAAACATGAAAAGAGCGGGAGAGCCATCAACAATCTTCGCGGTGAAATTGCGCCAGATAGCAAAGTCATTCAATGAATTGATAGCGTGGCAAAACAGGTCATGAGTCGCATTTTCTGCCATGGGTATTGCTTAAACTAACTTGCTTCCTCTTTAGAAGAAGGGAAAAAAAAAGAGCAGAAAAAGAAGAGGAGAAGAACGAACTACAAGGCATGAAGCCAGCCACACATAAAAGGTGAAGATAGATCGTGAGACCAACCCCATATTTTGCGTTTTGTATTTGTGGCTATTGACCTCAAAGGAACCAACGTTTATTGGGTACTACCTATGCCATCATGGGATTCCTGCCCCCTTTTTTTTCTTCAAGTTAGATCCAATACCTCCCTTGTAAATTAATCCTAACATTACAATAGGAATTTAACCAAGAATTTTATTCTGACTTCTCACGCTCTTACACTCATAATATCCATCATCAAACTTCGGGGGGCTTTCCTATGTATTCATTTAGTTTGCGAAAATTAAATGAGAAAAATTATTCATCAGTTCATTTCTATCAAAATTTTCATCTCTCTTCAAAGACCAAATCTACATAAACATCCTTTGATGCAAGAATCAATTACATCAAGTGAAGTCTTTTTTATTTATTTATTTTATTGGAGAAATATTTTATCCATAAAAAAGGAACGAGTAGAAGCTCATTCCTGCTACAAAGCTAAGAAACAATTATTGAAAACATTGAGGGAAGTAGAATTACTTAGAACGGCTTTCTGCAGAACGTGAGTATTATGGAGCCTCCATTGAACATTCTGGATAATCTACCTTGTTAAATCTCCCACAACCATTATCTCATTAGAATGAACTCTCTTGTTCCTTTCCATCCCAACTCCATAAATTGTGGAGCACCAAGCAAGCCTCAAAGCCAAACCTGACATAAAGCTCTTGCACAGATTCTGTTTATCCCGCTGATACTCTGCACACCAGGAGGTAACACTATTGCTTATGCACCATTTTTGTAACACAGAGTCTCATATACTCTGCTACACTTATGGATATCTTAAGAAGACATGATATCTATCTTCAGCAGCATTATTGAGAAAAAAAGAAAAAAGGACTGTTGATTCTTCTTCCCATTCTCACTCTAGTGGACAATCTGTTTTGTGTTGCCAACCAAAAAAAGAAAATGGTTTGGAATATGTAAGCAACCCCAGACTCTTTTATACCAGTAAATTGGCATTCTTTTTCTTCAGTGTTTTTTTTCCAAGTGAAGTCCTGCTCTGCTACAAGTATTTCTTCCATTGGTTGAAAAACAAAGACTAGGTAACATCTATGCAAATAGTTCAAGAGTGGCAAGGAAAATACTGTCAAGTAATTTATGCATATATGAAATGCCACAAAGTCTAATTATCTCTCTTTTTACATTAAGGACTTCTTTCCATCCTTCTGATGCAAAATCTCTGCCATTGATTATTCTATCTCACAGGAGTCAGCTGATGATTTCGAAGACTGCGTTATCATAAATCAAGCCCACTGCACCAAAAACTTGTAAGCTATGTAGGCTAGCTAGTAGTGAATTGGATGGGATCAAGTTCAAGGAAAGGATGAAATCCGGTTTGCTGATATTGCAAGGGAAGTAAAGATTGGATGTGCAATCAGTCCACTACAAGGCCATGCATACAATATCAAGTTGCCAGCGTATCTAAGCTTAAGATACATGAAGGTTAGCTTCAGAAGGATTGTAATGTGTTTTACATGTAATAAAGAGATATTGTGCAGTTTTTCTGTCGCCCTTCGAAGCAAAGGTATACTTTGAATTATCATCACCTCAAAGTACTACTACAATTTACTTTTAGAATTTCCTGTTGGATAGCCAAGACTGAAACTGGACTAGATATATCTTCATAAGCAAGAAGATCCCTGAATCCACTCTGATAGGCCTAACAAAGCTTTCTGTACAGTTTCTTGGAGATCGATGTCATATCATGATAAGGTCATAATCTCCCACCTTTGATTGAATTATGGATGATGTTTCAGCTCACATTCTCCTCGGTCTCATGAGGCACCATAGATTGTGAATTTGAAGATGGGATCAAGGACGATTCAAAAGCTTGGCTAGAGTTGTGTGATTCGGCAAGTTGGTGTTGGACTGATTAGATGTTTCAGCTACAAAAGAATTGCATTAAATTATGTAGTTGCTAGTATTAATAAGTGGTTATATTTATGATATATTATAATTTAAATTAATAATGAGAATGCAATTATGTGTTTATTAGCTTCAAGGGATGCATGTGGATGGGATTTTTTATGTTTCTAAAAGAAGTTGAAATATTTTTTCACAATCTTTATGGATCATGTTCCATAAAAAAATAAAAATAAAAAAAAAACCACTATTGATAATAACAAACTAAAATCAAGACTATGAGAATTCTACATGAGTGCACATTTACCGCATGCTTGGCACCTTTTCTCTCGTAAAATTGCATATAAACATGAAATCAATTGATTTTGAATTCAATTCTTATGGATTGGAACAAATTTAATACAATTGGATTCATTAAATTTTTTTAAAAAATATTAAATAAAAAATAAATCAGATTTTGTAAATTTATCATATTACCCTCAGAGCAAGGCTCTCAACAAACTCACCATTTTCGGACCAACTAGATACAATTCTAAATTGGATCTCCTTTACCATCCTCACAAATGCGAGGGTAATATCAAGATTTCGCCTTATCCTCGAACCTTTCATCATCCACGTAATTTTTTATTTTATTTTTTTTCAATTGCCTCTGCCTTTCCTCGTCCCTTCTTTTAACCGCCTCCTTCGTTTTCTGGAGGGAAGATGGCTTAGTAGAGCCGGGATTTTGGGGATGTTAGGTTCTCAACAGTAACATAGCATGGAATTCTCGGCACCCAAAATGTTGCGGGTACAGAAATCAATTCTTCGATCAATAGATGAAATGAAATCAATTATAGTCAAATCCTCCATGTTCCTGTTAAGCGTTGCTTCTCGAGGTTTGTAATGAGCAGACATTCATAATTTCTCATGTCATGATAAAAGAAGCGGAGAATTCTCAGGTTTGTGCAGTATTTTCTCTCGCCATCCAATGCAAGTGTACAACTTGCAAATCATTAATTCAAAGTACTGCTGTGACTTGCTTTCATGATCTGCTGTTGAACCACCAAAACTGAAATTGCACTAGTAATATCCTCAGAAGCAAGCAGGTCCCCTATCGGCCCAAGCTCTTGCAAATCCATCCATTCTGATAGGCCTGATAAAGCTTGTGGCTCAGTTTGATGGCGCCGCCCTGCCATGATAAGGTCATAACCTCCCACAATTGACTTAATTATGGATGATGTGTCAGCTCCATCTCTCACAGTCTCCTCTATGTAATTGACACTACTACTTTCTGACACTCCAAGTTTCAAGTTTCTCAAAAATTCACTGTTAAGCATGTAATCCCAATCATGATAGACTTGCTCAGTAGTAGGGGTGATAAAACGCATAACTGTTAAATGAAGTCCAAATCTCCCTGCCATCCGTAAGCCATAAGCAACTGCCTCCCTATCATCTGGGCCTCCAAAGAAGAGTGCAGCCACACGATATGTTGACGCAAGGAAGATAGAAGACAAGCCCTGGGTTCTACTACGTTCAATGAGGATGCCAACAGAACAAGGTGCCCTTTCCAGTACAGTAATATTCAAGTTCCTTGTATCAGTGTTGCTGGAAACCAATTTGCCTCTGCTGTTCCATTTCTTATGAAATGGAAGTATTATTAGGGAGCAAGCCTTGTCAAAAGAGAGCCAACAAATGTCCTCATGCATCTGTTTTAGTGGCGATACGGCAGTGAACATATTCACCCGGACGAACTTCTTGTACTGTGACTCAAAATACTTGAAGATATCAATGATTGGTTGTGAGCGGGATACCCTGTAAGAGGACATTTTTTGGCCTAATTGGTGATTGATTAGAAGAGGGGTGGAACTGCTAACGAGTTCCTCCAGGCAAAGTACATAAACGGACAAGGGACTTTGTTTTGTAGGATTGGAATACTGTAAGAGCTTGATTGCCGCAACAGCATCCTCTTGCCTATGTGCACAGGCAAGTATCTGGAGCTCCGCATCATCAGAAGCCTTCTCAATGGATTTATTCTGGTACCCAATGTATTGGTCTGCAGGATTGTAAAGCTTTTTAATAAGGAGTGGCTGAAATGCTTGTAACAGAAATACTAAGAAAATTCCAGAGGCTGCGTCTAGTTCCTGAGAGAAAGAAAGCAATCTTGATGAGAGAAAAAGCAATGAGACGTTTGCACAAATTGGGAATTTTTAATGGAAACGAATGCAGATAGAGTTATTAGGTGCTTGTTTCACAAACATCCACTGGTATTTAAATTCTAAATAATAGAAAGTAGTGCGAGATGTACCGTAATGTCACCGAAGCTTAAAAATTGTGCAATTTCAGTAATGCCTTTGGCATTCAAGATGATTGTGAGGGCAATAGCATGTCTTAAAGGTATCTTGCAAAAATACGCCCCGATAAAAGTTACCAGCAGCTTCATCACATATCCAATCAATGAAATCTGGAGATGAACAGCATCCTTAAACTCGTGGATAAGCTGAAATAAATTGAGTTTGGAGGAACAGAACACCGCCATGAGTGGTAGAAAAAATCCTGAAACCAATGTATCGAACTTTGCTACTAGGACTTCAGCTAAAGGAGACCGTGCAGGCACTGCCAGGCCAAGTATTAAAGGGCCATACATATAATGCAGTCCTACTTCGTCACCAATTGCTGACAATAAAAATAGTACGCCTACAGTCATAGTGGTGTAGATTTCCTTCATAGGCTTACCTACTGGTGTGCTTCTAATGAAGAAGAGCATTGTTTTCCTCGACACGACTACAGTAAACACGATAAGTGCAAGGGAATAAATAACAATCCGAGCTCCCACTTGAGACGATATATTTACAAAAGCATTTATGAAACCAAACAAAGTTCCTACTGCAAAGGTTGCCAATTTGAATAACAATGAGGATGCTAGAGCAAGGTGTCCAAGCTGCGAATTTATTATCTTAAGCTGCATTAAAATGGTACTGACCATAACAAATTCGGTAGTGGTTATCGATGCAAAATATATAGCTGAAAATGCTTCTTTTGCAAGCACGAATCCCGCAGTTAACTTCTCCTTATCTTTGTCAAACGTGATGTCGATGCTTAGCATTGCTATGTGATGGAATATGAACAGCAGAGTCGCTAAAAAAGTGGCAGTTCTTCCTGTTTTCCATATCAAACTTGGTTCCATTCTCACACCAATCAAGAACGAGAACAGAATGTAACCAATCTTTGATAATGAAGCAAAGACTTGATTGCGCACTACTGTAGGGAACAAGCGCTCTGATTTGTCATTGTCTCTCCATACAGTCTGTCCCAATACTATACCTGCCTGGTAAACATTAAAGAGAGAAAATTAGCAACACAAACTAACAGGTTGAGATAAAAACTAAACCATTTTTATAACTCCAAAAGTAAATGGAAAGGAAAGATTAGCAACGAACAAACACATCAATTTGTTTGTTAAACCAACATTGGTGTCCCGTGCAAAATTAAAAGAAAAAAAAAAAGGAATGGACCTTTAGTTTACAATCAATGCCATGCTATACATAACAGGTAGAATTTCAAATCATGTAGTAGTAATGCAATCAGATATATTACCAGGATCTCGGAGGTGAAATGGGTAAAATGGAATCGTTGGAGCACCAAGTGAAAAGAGTTCACAAGCAGGAAAATCACAATCAATTGAACATGGAAACGAACCAATGAATGCTGAAGAATACTTTCCCCATGTTTTACATTCCACATTCCATCAGAGAAAACTCTAACATGGTCGAAGCAATCTCCGCTTACGTTCACGATGTTTCTTGGCGTGAAGTCCATAAACGAGCCTCCTCAATTCTTTCCTAGTTTTAAAAGAAGAAGAAGGAGAGAGAATATAAAAGAATATATACACGTTAAACTGAAGAAATGAAAGGGGTGGTCGATTATGTAATAAATATATTGAAGACATTTGTTTTGGTTACAGCATGTTGGCATAGTTTCTGCTAGCCATTAGTTTACAGTTTTGGCAGCTACAATTTTGGTTTCCAGTTGTGTAACCAACTCTTGTTTTGTTATTTTTTAGGTAGAGACTCAACTTGAGACAGACCAACTCATGTTTTCTGTACATGTGATGTGTTTGTGTTTGTGTTTGTGTGTGTGTGTGTATGAATCTAGAAATCGTTAACATTTATTTGAAACTCTGTCAACGTTTTTAGAAAATCAAATTATCTATTCTCAACTATATCTCCAAGTAAATTTAGATTTTCCTCGACAACTAACTCCAAATTTAGATTTTTCAAGATTTAATAATCGGTTAAATAACAGATAAACAAAACAAAATGTGCATAAATTTGACATGTTGGCAATATTGGGTGCAGGGACATTGCATACCGCCCATGCTTCACTCAGATGCCATTAATTTCATATATTAATTAAGATCCAGTTCTGTGACTGTTGGCACCTCGAAATAAGAGGAATTCGGAGAGTTTGCGGTGTCATTAAAGGTTTGATGTTGTGTGACTTTTTTTCTTCAGAGAGATTAAAATATTTGGGACTGCTCGCTGGTCGTGATTTCTCTTCCGCTTGGCTTGCTGAATTTTCCGCGGGTTCATTAATTTCTTTGGTGCATTTTGTTTTGATTTCTTGTTTTGCATCGGTGAGTTCTATCCAAAGACGTCGATGTTCGTACCTATAATGTCCTAAAAAATTCAAGTTATCGGGGGCAATGTTTATATTTTGAATAATTAGTTAATTTTTTTTTATCCTGTTAATTTTTTCTATTCTTTTGATTATGGTAATTTTTTCCTATTCTTTTGCTGTGATTGTTGGGTTGGTGTTAAAAAAAAATTATTTGATGAATTTGAGAACTATCCAATAATTAAATCGATACTTTTTTATAAGAAAATACAATAATATTACATATAAATACTATAAAATAAATATGCAATTTAAAATTGAGTTTTTGAACTTTTATAGTCTATTTATAGCCCGTGAGTCTTTTTATAAAAAGCAGATCATGAAGTGTAATATTACTCTAATAGTATTAAAAAGAAAAAATATCTTTGACATGTGTATTAATATTGATGAGAAATATATTCAGTATATGTATTAATGAAGGAAAAATATTATTGACATATGTATTTAATATTGATGGAAATATGGTGGACCCTTAAAAGATTTTTACACACTATCTATTACGCAGCATTAATATTGATTTGACGCAGGGAAAGTCTTTAAAGAATCTTTTGACCTGCTAGGAAGTAGAGAGATGATAACCTTAGATTCTCACTTAGAATACTTGTTTCTAAAAAAAAACTTGACTTGGAAGGGATAGAATCTAGTAAGGTGTCAGACCTACAAGCATTTGAACTTGGTGTGGAATCGAACATGGTGAGAATGGATTTGATAAGATATAAGATTCATGTGCGTTTAGATATAACATGGTTTAATTTCTTTTACTAAAGAAACAATAGCACACCTATATATTTAAAAAAATAATAATTTAATTCGCAGAGTAGGGCAAAGTAAATTATCTAATTCAATACTATTGAGTATGGAAATTTTGGAAGGTCAAAATAGCATATCATTGTAAAATAAATCTTAAATTTTAATTGAAAACAGTAGATTAAATATATACAACTTGTAATATAACAAGAAGTTGTGTTTTCAAATATGAAAGATATCTCCTAAAAGAATTGATAGGTTCTGCAATTTCTTTTTTTATTTTTATCAAAAACGTTGTGCAATCTACGACCCCGTATTGCCAAGGAACTATCTAGCCATTAGCTGAAGTTATATTGAAAAGCGAAGCTTAGGTTCACAAGGAATTGTAATGAAACTGCGTCCATTTTTCATGTCACGTGCAGCTTTCTCTAGCCATTATTTCTATGCAACTTGATTGTTTGCAAATCATTAACTCGAACTACTGCTGCGACGCGCTTTCATGATTTGCCGTTGAGCCCACGAGCACCGAAACTGGACTTGAAATATCGCTAGAAGCAAGCAAATCCCCCCA
>Ga0325402_1006553_pt1 | contig 11022 bp, 4 predicted proteins | sample PopdelMetagenome_22_FD_207212 | JGI IMG/M metagenome (GOLD analysis project Ga0325402, IMG submission 207212) | Populus deltoides microbial communities from Bellville, Georgia, United States - Xylem-PdKOR-R3 | ecosystem: Host-associated > Plants > Phyllosphere > Stem > Wood/Secondary xylem...
GACGGAGCAGAGTGAGGTTGGAAAGCGAGTATGGGATTGAGCCATTGAAGGAGTTATCTGAAACGTCAAGAGTTTGTAGGTAACGCAGGTTCTAGGTGATTGAAGAGATAAACCAGAGTAACCCACCAGGTCAACAGTAATCACAGCGACTCAGAATAAACCAGGAGCAACCCAGTCACACCTGAACCCACAGGTGAATTTGTCGCTGAAGATATGGTCACAGGGATCCACTGAGAAGTCGCACAAGTTCTATCAAGATCCAGGAGCTACGGACTTGGGGAGCATGTTTTAGATCCTTGAGCACCCGTATGTCTCCAGGGTGGCTTCTGGAATCTACTTTAAGCAACAGTAAAGACAATGCGATCCTAAAAAGGAGTTACTGTAGAGAGAAAGTGAGGCTGCGTTTGCTTCTTGACATTTTCCACGGAGAAACTAGATAGAGGTAGACAGGAAAATGGGAGAGTAGATACTGGACTTGGATTTAGAAGGTTGTGCACCAAAGCAAAGGCTATGGACAAGAGAGTACGATAGTTCGATTGTTCCGTACGATTTGGGTTTTTGGACTAATTTGTAGATGCTAGAGAGTTGTGATTTATGACAGCGGACACCAGTCTCATTCAAACCGTTGGATTTGACCATAAGGAATGTGGCAGGATCCCATGTGAGATCTTCTGACTTAGGGTTCAATTACAATAAAAAGAAAATCCAATAAATACAGAAATTGATTAGCCGGTTATGGTGATTTTGCATGCGTCTGCTCAGATTCTGTAAGTACTGCCAAATGAAGACAGTTTTACTGAACATTGGATGCTTCAATCAGATGTGAAATGCATACTAGGGTACCAAATCATCAAGGAGAGCAACCTCACTAACGAACTTTCGGCTCTGGGTTAGGGAACTATTGCCTTACAAAACAAAATCGATCAGATAAGAAGACAGAGCAGAGTTTAGATTTCGATGAGAGATGAAAGTCCCATTGAGATTTAATAAATGACTTTGATAAGAGATTCAAGTTATTTCGAGTCTCATCCTCCACAACAAAGTAATTAACAAGCTTTCACTGGCAGGTTCAAAGCTAACAGGAATCATCCCCCATTCCAGCAACAGATGGAATGATGTGGAGGAGGTCAAGGTCCAATCAACCACCAGAAGTGGAAAGTCATAGTTCGGATGTTTGCTTGAGCCCAAGCAATCATAAGCACACTCCAGGTCTATCTCGACAGCCTTGTTATCCTAATGCGACTCTGATCATACTGCCAGGAAGAGTCTGCGCAGAGTAATTTGATGGAAGGGGAAAGAAAAGGGAAAGCTAGAACTACAACTCGTGCAGTTCCTTTGCTCAGTAACCTAGATTAGCGATTTTATTCCCAACAGAGAACATTATTTATTCCCAAACATCCCCCATATCTCAAGAGAACGTTATTTATTCCCAACAGAGAAGTAATTGCTCAGTAACCTAGATTCGCAATTTTTCTTGTTGCATGCAAGTGAAAACATGCTCCCCATATAAATTTTTTTAGGTAATAATCCCTATATAAATTTCTAATGATTAGGACATCATGCGGAAAAATCCTTTCTAAAATGAGAACATTACTCCTCTTTCAAAGGCAGCTGATCTACATACAACAGATTGAACATAGCTTATCGAAAGAACCCAGAAAGCACATGGTAAAAAAATATAGCACCTTCTGATGACGCTCTGAATGACTGGTGTGATTCAAACCAGGTGCTCCTAGGTTTGGTTCTCCTGGGCTTTTCTAGCTAGATATTGCTTCACACAAGTTTGGTTTATCTCAAATATGAAAGGCATTCCCCTAATCTGCAAAATCAGATACACCCACGAATTACTTGAGATTAGGTGTACTGTGCAAACATAAAACTTTGAGGAATAAAACATGAGGAATATAAAGTCATTTGTGGATTAAGACACATTTGTATTGTAGCAGCTGAAACATGTGGATGCTAGTTATAATAAGCAATTGCAACAAAATAAATTGCCTTTGTTAATGTTAGCAGAAAACAGTATAAGGTTTCCCTAGGAATTTACAGATTCTGTATAATAGTGGTAATTATGTGTGCCACGAACAAAGTGATCTTAGAGCAGTTGGCACATCAAAAAACTAGAGTCCAAATTTGCAGTCATTGAGAAACCATTTGGGCTTTACACAGAGTGGAAAATCAAATAGCAAATATCTATGGGCAGCTGGGAAAAAGAAAGAGATAAAGGTTACAAGTGCGTATGCATTAACAGTGGGACTCTCGACATTACCTCTTACCTAACAGCCGTCAACATATGAATGAATTGTGTACAAGAAACAAACTTCATTAAGATTTATGGCATATAATTCAAGACGATAAATACTCTCCCTAAAGATGGCAGTACCACAGAATGAAGAGTATTATCTTGTTCATTGTAAAGACCCTTAGTGAAAATGGCATTTGTTTCGTTCTATCCACACAAATTTCAAGTTATGATAAAGGCTTGTTTTTGTTATTGCTAAATATTACTTGCATAAACACTGACAGGTAAAAGCAGGCACAGGAAAAGCCAACATTAGATTCAATATGTGATAAAATTGCAGAGAACACTTGAAAGAAAATTCTACACATAAAGAGCATCTTGTTAACCATGAATGCTGAAATAAAGACCTATTGCAACAAACCTCAATCAAACAACCAGAAGTAAGGCTTAGACTCTGTCCAGGGGCTATTTCCTTGTCATTCACCGAGAGGGAGCACTTGCCAAGGTTTTTCAGATAAAAAGATCCACTTTTGTCCAAATTTATAGTAGCCTAAACAAATAAGGAAAAGTTACATGCACCTCAATTTAAAGAAAAAAGTAGGCCTTAGTGGACTACAAGAGAAAGGTAAAAATAAGAGATGTGAAATTTAACAGGAAGAGGGGGCATAGTGTGTCTGATGGAGCCAAAAGAGGCTAGATTCAAAAGGATTATTTTATTCTTATCAGCAATTACAACTTAAGTAAACTTCACTTGAAATCTTTTGAGCTTTTGAAGCGAGAAATGGATTACAGCAATTCAATATCCAGAACTCCACATGTATTCTCAAATGGCATGCGAGGCAATTACAAGTTTGATTTCATGTCATTTTTCATTGCTATGGTTACAAATTTTATAAAGAGACATGCATAAATACCATCTTCAATCTCAACCTAATTTAACCCATATTTAATAAACAATTCTCACTTTTCATGACTTTTAACAAGCAAATCTTCTTAATTTATCAGTTAATTAATTTAGTAAATGATGACAGTGTTTGAAAGAAAAGAAAAGAATCCTAGAAGTGACAAAAAAAAAACAGTAGAAAAATATGAAAATAAAGGAGTGAAAGGAAAAGGGATTGAGTGCTGAATTCTACAAATTTTAGGCCAAAAAAAGAAAATGAGAATAAGCCACTAACAGTACAGTTAAAATACATTAATAAACTTGGGCAAATCTCACCTGCCGTCGAGATATTATATTACGACGGCCTTCCCTTCCCAAGTCAATGTCGACGATAGCATCTTCTGTTGCTCTACCAAGTAATACCTGCATGGTCACAAAGAAAAATCACATGCACTGTAATCATACAAACCAACCCAAGGCATAGATTTTATCATGGATTTAAGATTTATGGGCTGTCACACATTATAGTTAGCTTCAGAAATTAAGCTCCATAGCAAAACAGCATCTTATTGAGGTTGAATAGTCTTTAGATTTAAAATGAATGAAAAGGAAACAAAATTTCCTACTCCTAACTAATATACCATGAATATTTATCACATGAAATTACCAAACTATCTAGATAATTTACTACTAGTGATTCAGATACACAATTTGGATGAGCATTGTATCTGTATATAAATTTATAGCTCCAATTGTGGTATTGTAGATGAGGCAACTATTTGAAAAACAACCATGGACACAAGGGATTAAAAGAATAGGATTCTTTAAGCAATTAAGGAATCTTTAATATACCTCAGATTTCTTAATATAATGTTTTGAATGGCGGCCATGTATAACTGCAAATGCTCCATGACGTGCAATAGCTCTTTGCATATAAGAATGAGCACCCTGTTCCAGCCTCATGATTGCCCTCTTCGTGTCCTCATGTCGATATCTTGAGACTGCAGAGAAAAATTGGAACTTATATGCCATGCTTAGCTACAATGCATGTATACAGCACATCATTTTCTAAAGGTATGTCAACAAACTCGGTTAATAATATGAATATAAGCACAAAAACATGTACCCTTAAACATGCGTGCTCAAACCCACACACAAACACAGATAATTGTGTATACAATATCTTTCAGTGATTTCAATTACAAACCTTGAGATAGAATCAAATTACTACCAATACAAGCAGCACATGCTTGTATGTTCAATGTTATTACAACAACATTGGGGCTGTCTTAGTTTCACTCATTGTTTCATACTGATGTGATTCCCTAATAAACACTGTCTAAGTTACTGTATGCATTTTATTTTCAAGGAAACATGGACCGGGGGAGGGGGGGCGAGAATCATTCATCGCAAAGCTTGTTAAATGTGAGAAAAGCAATTGCTAGTTACGAAGCAGAATGTATTTTACCTTCCTCGCTGCAATATAAATCCTGGTCTTCTGGATCTAAGTCCATATCAAGTATCTGATAACAAGTGGAATTACAAAGTATATGTTCAGAAAAAAAGAGAAATTGTCAAAAGAAACAGGATAATCACCATCTGTTTGAATGCAGTATACAGTTACCATTGCTTCAATGTCTGAAAAATATGGTACATCATCATCACTCTGGATAGATGGCTCAGCTGGATCTGATACTGAATGGTTTACTACTAGTTCTGAAGAAGCAAAATCTGAAGAGCCCACTTTCATATGTGATACTTGATGATTTTGAACTCTGTCTGGTGCATCTTCTACCTGTTTAATAGCAGACACATTTGTCTGGGGATATGTAAAGAAATCAGAAACCAAAGACGGCTTCTCTAATAAAGAATCAGCTGATTCATTACTCATATGCTTGGCCATTGGGGTTTCTGTAGTTTCTTCCTTCAGTTTAGTAGGAACAAGAGTTTCCATCTTAGTATCTGCTGAGTTAAATTGAGTTGAGCCACCAAAAGCAAAACCTGCACTCCTACGAGTGGAGTCACTGCCGGGCAACTCAAGTTTCAAACTACGATCACCTACAGGATGGACTGGACCAGATTCTAGCATCGCCAGTAATCTTACCATCTGAGAAGATGCAAGCAATTGTCCAGGATTTTCTAGATCCCTGTGAGTGACTACTGGAACTACACTACCATTTTTATTACTTGGTAATTCCTTAGCAGATAAAGAATTTGGTTTGCCAGCATGTTGGAAATTCCTTTGCAACAAGGAGGTAACTGATCTTGGGCGCCAGTCAGTGGGGAGGTCTATATCATCATTGAATGGGATCTCTGTGTCCTCAGTGTTTAGCACACAGCAAATATTCCCATCTTTCACCTCAGGATGCGGATCTAGAAGTGATGTTGATGAAACAAACTGGAACTCAGAATTACAACCTGCATCCACACTACAGTGAGACCCCCTATTCTCCCATAAGTTTCCAGGACAAGCATCTGAGTGATTTTTAAAACAGTCTGCTGATATTGATGCTTCTGGTTCAGTTACATTGGGCCTGTGATTTTCGTTAGAATTATTTGGTGAATCCAACAAAATTGTATTGAGACAAGCAATGTAAGAATTGGTGCTGAAATCTTTTCCATCCATATCCACACTTGCCCCTTCCTCGTCATTAGACAAATAATTGGTAAGTTCAGCCAGAAAATCTTCTGTGCTATGAGATGAATTTTGTGGCACATCACTCGGTATTTCCATTTTTAACTCTGAGTCTTTTTGGAGATCATTGAAACTTGTTGAACATGCATTCTTAATATCACCATCATCAAGGAGTGAAAAAGCATCACCATGGTGCATATCTTTGTCATGTAATCCAAGATTGTTTGGAATATCTGGCACTGAAATCCCTTCATCCATTCTCCAAATAGGCATCTCATGAAGTGAAGAAGAGAACTCCAAATTGTGAAATGACAAACTACACTCTGGAACTGGTGAACTAAGGACATCATTTCCATCAAAGTTAGAGCACCCATGTAACAAGTCATCATCAACTGGCAGTTGTTGACTGAGTTCCTCGACCACGGTTCTGTTTTCAGTGTTAGATGGATCCTCTCCAAGTATATGGGGAATGTGTATATTGTCTTGCTCCATTGAATAATCTTCTTGAATTGTATTATGGAATTCGGTATCAAAGGCATGGGCAGTACCACTACTCACAATTGGAGGAAACACATGATGCATAATGTCCAAATTTGATTCCTGAAGTGCGAAGTGAGTTGTAACTGGATCTCCAAGCATGCATTGTGTGGATAATTGCTCATATTCATTGCCAACATAATTGTTATTATTGGGGGAATCAAGAAAACTCAACTCCATGGAATTAAATGGTTTGCTGCAAATTCTTTTACGCGGAGCATAGTAACAATGGCGGACACTTTCAGTTTTCCTCTTCCCTGGAAAACATTTATTTTCTTTTGAATTTCCAGCTCTACTGAATTTTGATGGAAAAGTCGATGCAGAACACTCAAACTCAGTCATGTGAAAAGCAGCCTCTGAAGAAACAACCGGATCATAAAGGAGAGAATACCAGCGATCTCGTATTTCTCGAACAGTGAATTTTTGAGAAAATTGTACTGCTCCTTTTGCCAGTGATTCCAAGGAAGCACCAGCCTGCAAAACATAAAAAAGAAACAAAAATAAATAGTGATTCCCAAAACAATCACACTGAACAAAAGTCAGCAAGCTTTAACAATTGATATTTAATTAGACAATGGTAGCAAACCAATGATCCAACCCCATAACAACAACAAAAAAAAGAGAAGAAGCTGCACCAAGCACCAATTGACAAGGTTTTTTTATATGCTTCAGTCTTAAGAAGCATAAAAAAGAGGTACAACTACTAAAACCCATGTGCTGCTACTTTTAAACAGTCTATAAACACACATATATTCAAAAAGCTTAATAAAGAGAGCAATAAGAACAATGGTTCTAACAGATGAAGAAATAAAATTTTCACTGTCAATAACTATATCGTCAAAACTGCAAGCAAAAAGAGTTAACGGTAAAATTCCTATGGATGCAATGGGAGCAAAACTTCACTCACAAATGCACCGGTTGACACAGACATCCTAGCCAACAACCACAACTTAAATTTTTATGGTTTCAACTTAGTATTCAATGTTTTCCTCATGTATTACACCTTGCCATGTCCATGGCTGTCATCTCTCTTCTTCTTACTGCCATGCACTAGTAAAAGCATATAGACAACAGTCAGAATAAAAGAATGCAAGACCTCTCTTTCACAGACCCAGAATTTCTCTTCTTGAAATACTTATGCAAGGTCATACCAGCGAATTAGAAAAATAATTGGTGTTGCTGATACATCTCACCACCAATGTTTTCTCCTGTCCGCAGTGCAACCACCAGCACCACTAAATCCCCCCTTTTGCACCGGCTCATGAAGAAATTTCCTATTTTAAATTCCTTGCGAAAATGAAGCATTACAAATATCCCTCCTGGCTTATACCTTGCATATTCAATATCATGCCTCTGATAACAGCTATCATATCATTACCGATGCCACGTAGAATCTCACAATCACCAAAACCAGTATATCCGAAAAACAGAACCGGACCCTCATCATTTACAATTAACAAAATCGAAACTCACAAAACAACACTATCATAGCATAAAAAAATTAACCATTCTTTTTCACATGTTAAGAACACTATTTATTTCTAAGTTCGAATTCAGATTTTCTTCGATATTGGCCATTTAACATGTTGAAAATCCTGCCCTAATTAAAACATCAAATACAGCAATAATTATGTCCTCAAAATCCATGCTACAAGAAAAGATAGAAACAGAATATCTTTGTTTCAAGAAATTCATGCTTGAAAACAAGAAAAATCCACCATTACAGAATAACAATAAAAAAATAAAAATAATTAGTATAAAAAGATGGGTTTTATTCACTTTTTTTTTAATTAACAAAGAATTGGTGGAATAATAATGATGATGAAAAAAAGATTTTTACCTCAATAGAGTTTTTTAACAAAACGTCATCTTCTGGAATCCAAGGAGAGACAGGGCCGAGAGCTCCCATGCCTAAAAAATAAACATGCAAGAGAAGCAGCTGGAGGCTTTTCTTTTATAGAAACGTGGGCAGTGAAGGGAGTCTGGTTCTTGCTGGTGCGTCGGCTCTCTCAGGTGACCGGAGATTTCAGGAAAAAAGTTATGGAAGTAACGTCGGGGAAGGGCACATGTGCCAACAACTGCTTTCTCAGGTGACGGGGAACTGGGAAACTTTGCTAATTGTCTGTCGCGGGCAGAAAGAGTGTTCCTGGGGGTTTGACCTTTTGACTAAAAAGAGGAACTCTTGAGAATTACGTGAATTTGACGAAACTACCCTTGAAGAGAATTGAGAAGAGCCACCGCTTTGGTTCTCTCCACCGCTTACTATATCGGTGATGGTGACCTGTCGCCGCGAACGGCTGTTGTCCGTCTCGAGATGGAAAATTAGATAAAGTTAATTGGTTGGGGAGGCGGCGAGTCGGGTTTTTAAGCTTCCTTTTCAGAGCTGAAATTGAATTGCCTTTTTGTTGTTTCGCACTATATGGGGGTAGTTGTGTCTAAGCGAATTACGGGGCGTGGGGCAGAAAGATTTTGCTGCTAGGCTGGGAAAATAACGGCTTTTGATTTATTTTTTCTTGTATTTTTTTTATTTCGTGATTAGAAGGAAATTGAATTTCTCTTGTATTCCGAGATAATTAAGGAATATTTAATGGAAAATATAATATTAATCTCGAAAAAAAGAGAGGAGGTGTGACTGTCAAACTTTTTTCCAAAAAATCTCTCTCAGTCCAAAAATATTATCCTGTTGAAAATAGAATAGAATCTATCTCGATTTTATCTTTCTGGCTGAAAATCAATTGAACTTCTACATTAAAAATCACTTGAAAATCCTTGCAAAAAACATCGTTATTGTTTGATTTCGAGTGAATTTAAAACAATATTTGATAAAATCAATTAGTTCCAACAATCATCAGAGATAAAATTTAAAATCTTGAATCTACTTAGCCCTCAGTAAAATCTAAAATGGACGGTGCATTAATGCTAAGATCAAGTTTTTTTCTTTTCCTCTTGGGGCTAATTGTCTACTTGGATTGAAACAAGTCTCTTCAAGTCTTGGATGGCATCGAAGGAATAAACTTTTTTTTCCTCGGCATTAGACAGAGAATCTGGTCGAGATGTTGCCTAGGATGGCATGGAGGGATTTATTCCCATTGTTCTGGAATGATGGGTAAGGCTGGCCTTAATTGGAAAGGAAGTGCAAGTGTCGCAAGTAAAAGAACAAGGGACGTCGAGGAAATTGTCAACATGTGTTACTACTTGTGCTAAAATCTTCCGATCAATTTCTTTATTAATTATTTGACGATGATTAGGTAATGGTCGGATAACTGGTTGGTTCTTACAGAAACTTGTAGATGCTGACAATTATTATAGTGAGGGTGTCAATTCCAATTTCCAAGGATGGTCTAAATAATTTCCTGAGTACTTTCTAATTTTGAAGTGTTTTTTTTTAAATAAATATTAAATTTATATTTTTTTATGTGTCTAATATTTTTTTAAAAAAATATTATTTTAATATATTTTTAATTAAAAATCATATTACATCATATTATCAAACATACAATAAAAAAAATAAACCAACACAAATAATAACTATTAGATTTGACTTTGCTTGATATATTGATATTGTAATTATTAAATATTGACCCAATTAAATTTGAGACTTAACAAATAAACTTATAACTTGATTGCTATTATAAATAAGAGGATGGGATGGTTTATCGAGTTAATTTAAAAAAAAAATTATTTTTTTTATTTTTAAAATTAACTCGGTTAGTTCAATTACCTTTTTCCGGCCAGAACCCAAACACAGTCTTGAAACTATGCCGCAGACTCTGTCAAAAAAGAATTTGCCCGAGTTCCTTTTTAAAAAGGGTTACATATCACACAGTGATTCTATCAACGTGACAGAAATGGTTCCATGGATGTCATGTGCTGATGAAGAAAACAGAAACATCAAGCATGCGTGCCTGTTCAAGTTTAGATGATGGGCATCCTTTTTGAAAATTATTGATGCCCAAGAATTCATCAATGCAAGAGCAAACTGAGCAGCTGAATTGCGTACAACAACAAGAGATTTAACAAAATCCTCATTGGTAGTAAAATAGGAAGATAAAAGCACCCATAGTTCGCAAAACCGAGTAAAATCAGCTTGTTATGTTTCGTACATCATTTGGTTGCAAGAATTTTAGGAATGTAATGGACGACTTGATAAGACCTTATTCTAGTTCCTGTAGTTTTTTTAAAATAATTTAGTCCATATATTTGTTTTTATTTACATGTTTACTCTTAATTTTGTAATGGTTCATTACATGCAGTGCACGGATATTTCAGCTGATGAACATCATACATAATCAAGCAATTTTCGTTGAGGTTAAATCAACAAAGGAAATAAAGAATGCAGAATACATGATGCAATTTCAGCAGCTGAGTGGGATGCCCCTAACTTACTAAATTGATCAGGCCAGATACATGTAGTGCACGAATATTTCAGCTGATGAACAACATATATCATCAAGCAACGCGTAGGAACTTGAAAATTTTCTGTGAAAAACTGAAAATCAGGAATCATTAGACTAATAATTAATGAAGAGAAGGCGTCCGCAGCATATCAGTTGTCAAGATGGAAGCAATCCGGGATAATACAAGTTCATTCTACAGATATACTTAAAAGGAAAGCCATTCAAGTATTTCTGATTGGTAACAGTCAACACATGGATAATTTTGAGCAACTTGGATGTAGAGTAACCTCAATTCAGCTGACACTACTCAAGCAAGGGTTAAGTTGTG
>Ga0325402_1006555_pt1 | contig 11021 bp, 3 predicted proteins | sample PopdelMetagenome_22_FD_207212 | JGI IMG/M metagenome (GOLD analysis project Ga0325402, IMG submission 207212) | Populus deltoides microbial communities from Bellville, Georgia, United States - Xylem-PdKOR-R3 | ecosystem: Host-associated > Plants > Phyllosphere > Stem > Wood/Secondary xylem...
TTTGGTGTTTAATTATCATTACTTCTATCTAGAACGATCCCTAATAAAATAATCATTTCTGTAGGGTATATGTACTCTAATCTTAGATTTGTTTCTATCTACGTTTTTTATAATTTAATGTTTCTGATTATCATTATCATTATTATTTTTGTTGATTTCAGTGTTGTTGTTGTGATAAGTACGAGTATGTTCGATAGTTTGACATGACGATTAACACGTTTATACAATAGTAGTGTTGATCCGGTATTGTTGTATTGTTTTTGCTTGAAAATATATTTAAGTAATATTTTTTTTTTTTAAAAAATTATATTAATATATCAAAATAATTTAAATATATATATATAAATTAATTTAAAATAAAAAAATTAATTTTTTTAAATTACGGTGACATCACACAAACAAACCTAACCTACATTTATTTTCTCAAAGCAGCTTTTTGCTGATGCTGTCATAGCTAGCATGTGATTTTATCTTTTATTTCTCTAGGAGGAAAATACCTTTGTGTCGGTAAATATTTGGAAGTGTGTTGAAATCATGGTAGAGTGACTTTTAAAAAAATGTGTCTTTAAAAAATTTATTATTTTAATATTTTATAGCATTTTTTCAATAATTTTGATATATTTGTATCAAAAATAAAATAAAAAATCTAATTTTTTAAATATATTTTCAAATAAAAAATATTTTAAAAAAATTCAGTATATTGCCTTACATATGCTGCACGCGCATTATGATCATTGGGTGTTGGATGTCTCTACCTTTGTTCATATGACAGAATGACCACCCACACGTGTATGCTACTTGTCTAGGATGCTTTTAACTTGGTATTCCTCCTCATTTAGGTCTTATACAGGTAAGTTAAGTTCTTCCTCGGCTAGGTCTTATATAGGTAATTCAGACGACAGATTTCTTTGTAATAGCTTCGTGTAGGATTGAATTCCGCATGATGACGTAAGGAATAAACCCATTTAGCATTTAAATTAAAAGACAATGTCCTTTGGTTTATAACTAGCTTTCAGGACACAGGAGTCTGAGTCTTAGTGCCAGGTGACTGCAGCTTAGTGTTGTTGCCATGCTTGCTGGCTGGCCCTAGCGTCAAGTATCTGTTTTTGGACTACTACCAAGCGCGCGGTCTGATCCTAATATCCTGGCTTGAAGTTGAGTGTTAGGTATCTGCAGTTATTTCGTGCAGCCCATTAAAAACCGAGCTGATTATTTTTTTTCCAACATAAAAACAACGTCACCCCTACAATCTTTGCAACTCTAGGTGTGAAGGGCAGCCTAGTTATTATGGGCAGCCTAGTTATTATGTCTTCTTAATCCATAATGCTTTTAAAACAAACCTAAACAATACAATTCACACTCACGGTATTCAGTAATCCACGGTATTGTACTGAACAATACAATTTACAGTAAAAACATTTACAATCCACGATAATTCAGTTTACAATAAAATATTGATTGCTTTTAGTTATAGTTAATTAGCTAGCCGATTACATTATTGTGTTCTTTTTTCCCTTTTAGTTATTTATTTAAAAAATGAGTTATATGATATTACTATGACGTTGCTTATTTTTAAAAAAATTTATAGCGTTTGGTTATTATCTATTAACAGAAACAATATAAATAATTAGAATAGAAAGTACATATCTTGATGTCCTCCATGTTTTAAAATAATAAAAATTCATTTCAAAATTATCTAAAAATATTTACTTTCATGTTTTTATATTTGTTTTTTTATATCTTGAGACACTAATCAAACAATATCTTATATTTCCTTTAATTGTTCATATGGTAGACTAAGAAGAGAGATGAATGACTATGTATGGATGCATGTTCATAAAAGGAATATTAGGATCTTGCACAATTTGACATCGCCTTCAATATGTATGCATATATTTACTCAGTTTAATTATTAAATGATGTGCACAATATCAGTTTTATCTAAATGATGCAGAAGTCTAAAGCTAACACATTTTAACAATCCTCTCATTTATATAAACAGGATGCTTGAGCTATCAAAAACATGTTTATTTTTATTTATATTTAAAAAAAGTTTAATTTTTTTTATATTTTTTCTGTTTAAATTAATAATTTTTTATATTTTTAGATTATTTTAATATACTTATCTTAAAAACAAATTTTTCCAAACATCTCCTGAAAGCAGTTAACTAAATTTTTTCACTAAATGATGTGTAATAAGCTAGCATTACTCGATTAAAAAAAATCCTTGATAACGTGTCTTCAGTTAACAGAATTTAATAAATTACACTCAAGTATAGCTAGCATAATTACTCATGCCAACACTGTGTCTAGCGTACTCCCTTCAAACAAAAATAATAGGAAAAGGAAAAATTAATCCTAAACTACAATGTCTGTCCCAATTAGGTCTCCCACCTATCAATAAGATCTACAATTAACAATCTATATATTAAATAGGTACATAAGGTCACTCTTTTTAAGCCAAATTTGGGCCCTAAACATGCATGGGATAAAAAAATTATTTTCATTCTAAAAGCTCATTTATGTGACTTGAGGTAAATTCTCAAATGTATAACTTTATTATGAAAAAATTGTGGGGAAAAAAAAGAAATATTAAGAATCCAAATCTTGCACCAAAATTGAATGAAAGATTAACCCTTTGTGCCTATTTAACCTGCCCTTGACTAAGTGGGAGACTTAATTAAGATAATCAATAGGGGAGTGCCTAATATTACTACGTGTAACGTTATTAGAGCAAATACTGATCATCATATATATATACACCTCCCCGCCTGAAGGAGTTACAAATTGTGACAATCAAATAGATGAAAGATAACCATTTGAATGGTATGCTAGCAAGCATTCTTACAATTAAATAAGACGTCAAAATTATGCTTCAATTATACAGAAGTTACTGCATTTGTTATGAACAATTTGACAATTTATCGTAATATGTTATGACAACAACTCAATGGTACCATCCAAAAGAAATTGTCCGAGAATTGTCTGAATCTCTATTCTAGATCATCAAATAATGTACATTTATAAAAAGAATTTTGATAAATGGCTCGACAGAAATGAAATTTTGGTTATATTGATGAATCCTCAAGTTTTACAAGATTTAGTTAATAAATTAAAATAGAATGTAATTGCAATATCATAAACAATGATAAGAAGGTGATACAATCTCAAAACTTTATGATAAGCCGTATTATTTTATCAAATGTTCTTTCCAAAACCACTTCTAAAAAAAACTTAGGCATTGAATGGAGATTCTATTACGGAATTATATACATAAAATCAAATGGTTGGAATTTTTAAGAAATGATTTTGGATTATTTGTTTTTTGTACAATCTCAATATTTTCTTTAATCAAAATTCAATATTAAATCTCTTATAGGTTGCGTAGATAAAAGTAAAAATATCCTAAACAAAGTTGAAAAAAATAATAAAAAAAGCTTTAAACTAAATAGAAAAAATAATCCTAAATTAATTAGAAAAATATGACAAATATTGAAAAATAACTTTTAAGCCTTACCGATTTTGAATGGTTATGAAATTTTAACCCTATAAAAAACAAGGCTTCTAAAATATCCTACCAAAATTTCAATATGATCCAATGACTAAATCAAAATTTATGCTCATTAACATATAAGGTTACGTGTTGGGAAAATTTTTTTTGCATTAGTCTCATTGGGTTGGAGAGAACTTGTTCTTGAATTTAATTGCTTTTGCTTCAATCTAATGGTTGTCAAATCAAAAGATTTCAATCTTTATACTCTAAGACTTTTAACATCATAACTTTATAGTCTACGACTTTTAATATCAATCTTAATGCTATGTTAAAGACCATGCATGTGTAACAGCCTTCTCAAAATCTAACTCAAATAGAGACCTAATACTACAAAAACCAAACAATCTCTTGTGTATCTTTTATATCATCACTAATAAGATGTGTGATGATTTCTCTATTAGAAGAACTTTTGAATATTTGCTTCGCAACTTTTTTTTGAAGTTCAAAAAACATTAACTTTTATCCTATCAATTCTAAACTTCTTCTCAGCATGTGTGAAATGCATTCTCCACAATATACCTCATCAAAAATCACATTTAAGACCACATCTAGTTTTGTTCCTTTTTTTCCCTATTAAGATTAAAATATTTGCATGTTAGCATGAATATCTTTTGCATACTCAGAGTCATCACATATCAAGTTTTTGTATCAAAATCATCTTTTTGTACACCATCCACTCTTTCTCATTGAATTTTAGTGTTTGATTTCAATCCATAAAAAAAAACTAGAATCATTAAAAAAAAATTGATTCTAGTTTCAATATTATATTCATCCTTATTAAAAAGTTGATTCTCTACTCATACCTCTAAAATACATTTTCAAAATTGATCATGGATTCATGATTAGTGCACTTTTCATGATCCTTCATATTTTTTTTCTTCATCTATGTTAATTGACAATATAATTCTTCAACTTGCCTTTGCAACTTTATCATCGTTAACTTACAAGTCAATTTTGCAATCTATCTTTACATGTCTTCTATTACCAATTCCTTAACATCTTTTTTTCAAGAAAGAATCACATCTTTTTCTATATAAACACGTCATTTTCTATGACCATCTCTTCTAGTTATGGTTATTCAACAACTCACAATACATAATTATCAAGAATTGTTACGTTCTTATACCAATTGATGTAGACAAATATACAATACGTGAAGACAACAAGCAAGAAAAAGGACATAATTGTTGTTGATAAAGGTTTTCATACAATAACCCTAATTCATGCTTTATTACCAAATAATTATCTATAATTTAGTCTGCTTCTTTACCACATAATTATCTACAATATAGTCTGTTTTTCTAAGAGGTTTGCTTTTCCTTATCAAACTCCTTTAAGTTAAAAAGATCTCTTCATTAAACTTAAGCAGGAGCATTGTCCATTGATTATTGGTCGTTCAACAAGGTAACCTAACCATCAAGAATAAGTATCCACTTTGATTGCATACTACCTATATATTACATGCCATTAGTGATAATTAGACGATGAAAAATTAACTCAAAAACTATATTCCAATATGGTATCTCGTCATGAAAAACCAACCAAATTCCCCACTACACTCCTTTCTAGCAAGACTACTTCTATGGTCCTTGTCATGCACTGTTCTAAGCCTCACCAATTCATAAAACGGTTCCAAAGTTTGCAAACGTCATAACATTGAAGAGAAGTTGTTCAACATATTCTATTTCATTAGCACAAAGGGGACATATAGCTTGCTCTAAGTTGATGACATGTCTACATGCAAGAAACTCCCTTGTGCAAATTCTGCCTTGGAAGTACTAAGAACCGCAAGAAAATCTCAATCTTCGGTGGTGCTTTTCCTTTCCATAGTATCTTTGATGAGATGGAAGACATACCCGGGTACTCAATTCTGTCAAAGAAGATGTTGCAATATTTCATGGTGTATTCTCCATTTCTTTCAGATTCCCAACGTTTTGAATCGACTGTGTGATGCTTTAGTTTTACTCCATCTAACAGTGCAAGATGATGATTAACTTGTTCCAACTTTGAATGCCTTAAGTGCCTCTTCCAAAATAGATTCAAATCACCCATATGTGCAATCCTTGCTGTTGGCATTGTTGTGTGGTTAAAAAGTTGAGGAAATTGTTGTCTTAGAGTTCTGTTTTTCAGCCAACGATCTGTCCAAAACCAAAAATCTTTTCCATTACCCAGTTTGTAACAGCAACGGTTTTTCAAAGTTGTGGAAACTTGATATCCGGTGTTAATAAAGGAGTATTATACCTTTGCCACATTTCTGATAATGGAAGATTAAAGATTGGAAGCCTATTCTCAATTAAAGCCGATACTTCGTAATAATATGAGTAATAGTATCCCGCCATCCTCCATTATTTTGACCTGCACTATAAAGTTGAGAATGCAAACTCAATTATCAAACTTCTTTTTAAGTTAAAAAGATTTCTTCATTAAACTTAAGCGGGAGCATTGTCCATTATTGATTATCGGCCGCTCAACAACGTGAATAAGTATCCATTTTGATTGCAGACTGCCTCTAACATGCCATTAGTGTTAAGTTTAATTAATAACTATTCCCTGAGTCTCCATAAAGTGTACTTTCCTCGCAGAAGTCTGTTTTATTGATCAAAAACTCTTTTTGAACTTGCAGTTTGGTGAGAATCACCAAAAATAAAATCTTAAACTTATTCCATTAGTCAGTAAAATCTTGTCCACATTACAACGATTATTTTTGGGTATTAATTTTTAACTATGATCTCGATCCATCTTTCAATATCTGCAGTGAAGAATTTTTTCATCCTTACTTAACATCTAATATCACTGCTTTAATTATAGATATTTATTTTTGTTGAGGCAAGTATAAAATTAGGAATCGCTCAAATATTGTTATTTAACACGCGATCCAAATTCTTTTTCTTTTTTGGTGCACTAAGAAATGAACATTGCGTGAGGTTTGTAAGTGAGTCTGTTGGCTCTTACTCCGACAGAAGAAGTCTCCTCTTTAGTTTTTGGTGCGGCCTTTTTCAAAGCATATTTAAGTTTTGTGGTGTCGTTTCTTTAAGAAGAATTTTGCAGGTCATGTAAACAGACATTTTTTTTGGCTGTTGAGACAGACAGCTATATTTCTTGTTCTTTCTGTAACAGTTATCTAGACCCTTTTGGGTGTTTTGTGGTGTTTATTTAGTTGTTTTTAAGGAGCTCCTTAACCAAGATTTTTTGGAGAATCGCATGTTACGTAGTTAACATCCCATATCTCATATATAGTTTGGTTCAAAGACTTTTGGGTTTATGTAGGGCTTGTGTCTATAAATGTGCGAGATATATTCTAAGAGGTTTATTGAAGATTGCATTCATTTTCTACCATATGATATAGAGAATGTTGAACAACGCTGATTTGCGTGCGCTCTTTATTTTTGTATTTTGTGGATTTTCATTCTAATCCCATCAATTGTACTACTCAGTTTGGCCAAAATCCTGAAACGTCACAGGAGTTATTTCGAAGAGAAAACTGCATTGTCTAATGGTGCTAATGATGCAGAGGTAAGCAATTACTTTTGTCTGGGTAAAACATGCATATAGAGAATAATGTTTTAACAATGGAAAAGCTGATAAAAAAATTACACTGCATCTCATTCTTTTCGTATCGTGATATTCTTTCTTATTTGCTTAGTTTTTATCTTGTAATTCGAAACTAGGTATGACTTTACACATTTCCTATTTCATCTGCAGCTATATCACGGTAAATATGAAAAAAAAATCAAGTCGTATGCAGAGCTGTTGCAAACAGTACAAAGGTAACTTGTACAGCTTCCTGTATACCTATGCTAAATGATATGGATATCAATGCATGCTATCTATTCAGCTACGTATATATATACAGTATCCACAGGCAAGTTGGGAATTCAAACTACGAGGAACTGACCTTAAGCGACCTAGAACAAACGGAGATGCAACTTGATGCTGCACTGAGACGTACGAGAGCTAGAAAGGTCATTCGTGTCTCTGTCTTTTTTCTTTGAAGAGCCATTATATGGTGCATCATGGACCAAATTGCTCCACTCGACAAATATTTGATGCCGCCAAGTGCATTAATAGTGGCACCATTTCCTTTTAACATGCTCTGCGTGTGATGATTTGATCTTGGCTTAGCATCCATTACAAAATGGAGCACGTCCCATATAATAATACTTTATGGATATTACTAGGTTTACAGTCTCACATCAATATCTTGATCTAGACTTGAAAATTACATTCCCTTGTATTGAGCTACCTTGATTGTCCCTCCAGCATAATTCTCCAAAGAAAAAAGAAAAAACAAAGAAACATTCCTCCAGCATAACTTGCCGGGGGTTTAATATGTTGATCTATATAACAATGCTTTGTGCCTTCTTTTATTGACACTTTGGAGATATTATGCTGTGCATTTCATGCATAGACAACCTAACTCCAAGTAAACTTGGAAAAGATCTCAGCAACATGTCTGCGTCTCTTCATTTAAGCACATTCTTGGCTATTGATCAATAATTCCACTCACTGGCACACTCCACAGGTCCATGGTAGTCAAGTACTCGCTTGTGATTTGTGTATTAGGAACACGAAATCGAGGTTGGTTTTCAATGCTGCTAGATGCCAAACAATTCCATGTTTGGCTACACATGTGGACTTCAGTCCGAGATTCACATGGGACATGTGGCTGTAATGGTTTGCATTTAGCTGGAGGGGTAGTCAGGATGCCCACTTGCTGAAAGAAAAATAAAGAAATAAATAAAAAGCCTGTATTCCAAAGACAGTCCTGAACTTGTTAGTGTGGTCTCATTAGCTGACCTAAGAGGAAGAACTAGATGCTTAGCCTTGATGAGCAACTTATCTATTTCATGATTACCTTTAGTTATCATTGGGGTTTTCTCCTTCAAGGTCTTTAGGTGGCAAATATTCATTTGAACATAAGAAAGTTGCCATCGCTCTATGCTTTTTGAACTTTCACTCTGCATTTTGTAATCTCATTTGATTTGTGCTTGTTTCAGACGGAACTGATGTTGGAAACAATTAATGCCCTCCATGACAAGGTATGGAGCTTATTTCATTATCAAACATTACTTTGCAACTATCAAAATTCTGCCATCCATCACTCTATTCAAGTTTCGAAGAAAAAGAAAAGGAAAAGAAAAGTTGATCTTTATCAAGATCATTATGAAATTATTCCAATAGTTCTCCTAGACTATATATACCCTTTTTATATGATCAAGCTTCGATGCTTTTTTACTAGATTTAAAAAAATTTCCACCCTAGTTAGTAAAAACTCGGGATTGTAATCACTGGATTACAACTAGTCAACCTGCATATATACAGCTGGCTGCTTGAACGGGTAGAAAGGAACGGCTGGTTTGTCCATCACACGCCGCAGACTTTATTCTAATAGTTCCACACTAGCAGCATCCATGCTTTCACAATCGTTCCTTTAAAATCTACGTTTTCATTTGCAACCAATGCATGGATGCTTCTTTGAGAACCAGACCTCATCACTTCAGATGCTCAATTTTGCTCTAGCAGGTCTTTAGGCCTTAACAGGATGGTGTAAAGATGATCCTCGATACAACTTCCAGGTTTTATATTCATCCAAACACCTTGACTGGGCAAACACTTGCATGATCTTTAATGCTTTTGAAAAGGCTAGCTGCTAGCCGAGAAAACCTATTGCCCTGCACATCCTACCGGCTAATCTCTAGCATGCAAAAATACTCACATAGATGATAAGATGAGGATTGAAAAAATATATATATTAGCAAGAATGGTGCGACTTGGAACTTCCTGCAAATCTCTTAAAAGCTGTTACATTCAGATGTCTCAATCAATTGATGATGTTCCAAGCATGCATCTAATATTTGTTTGTATATGCTGTAATTGTTATCTAAAAAAGTTTGCTCTGCCTCTTGCGGTATGTTGCAAGATGGCATGCTACCCAGTAAAGAACTCAGAAATGAAACCTGGAATGCTTCTAAACAGACATCGGCGAACTATATATCTCGTTCAATCATCTGTTTCACTTCCAACGAATGTCTAGGATAATATTATGTGTGAGATAATCTTGTTTGGGCCTTTGTTGTCTCTAAATTATCACATCTTAAAAGGCTGGGTCGAGCTACTGTGCTTTTCTTACGCCCTTCTCCTCAGGAATGGTATCAGATAAATCAGAAGTAAAAATCGAACGAGGGCAGGTAATTAACTAATATCATGAAGAACTGGAACAATAAATTATACATTTGAAGTAGATATGAATGTCATTAGGACTCTGTTATCTGACTGCATTTTTGTCTTGGTAGAAACATGTGCTGCTTGCTCGCACAGTATTTCTCTTCCAGCATGTCTTTGTACGCCTGTTTGTGCATGGGTGTAATGCACACGTGTCATTCAACATGAATAGCCGTGTTAGAATTAGGGGTGGTGTCGGTGCCGCATTCCATTTTTACGGAGAGAAATATATATAAACGAGTTAGCTAGCTAGGGTGAGAATGTATAAGGCCATTACACATCACGTGGACTGCTAATCTCTCCATCCATAATTAGATGTTGATTTGCTAAAATATAACTTTTGCTCTCAACAGGAAAAGACACTAAGGGAGGAAAATCAACGTCTACAGACGCAGGTGAGCATAATTAGAATGAATAATCTTAGGATGTCACCGTACGTGTTAAGCACATTCTTCAAGTTTTTTTACAAGGCAAACTGGAAGTTGTCGACATGACTATCTTACATGTAGGTTGTAGCCATGAACAATGATAATGAGACTAATGGCATGATGTCTGGATCTTTTGAACCACTATTTGGTTTGCTTAAACAGTAGGTTTGAAGGCCGCACTGCATACAAAGTAAACTTGATGCTGGAATTGGTCGGAATGGCAGAAAATCTGGCAATCGCCTGCATGATCTTAAATGCACATGCGTTAGCAAAAGATATGTACCTTCATTATATTGTTCTTGTATTTCCATTGCAGCTTCTCTCTTCAGGGAAATGTTGAGTGAGTGTGTAAAGTTTCCTCCTCACCTCCGAAGTCTCTCAGACGCTTATCACCACTGTGTGTCTCCTATATCATATATAGTGGTACTCTTCATTTCTTTTTCTGCATGTTATAAGGATCGGATGCGCAACGTTCTGTTGTTGAATTCTGTAATGACATTAAATATATAAATATGAAAAGCTTGTGGTAAATATTCGTTTGGAAACACGCAGAAAATGAACGTCTTTGAGAGAAATGTGACACTCATTTTTTCGGCTCTAAAAATTCGTGCGTGTATTAAATCAATCACCTGGTAAGGCCTTCAAGGGTAAAAGCTTGTTAGGGTTAATCTTGAACAATGAGATTAAGGGACAAGGGTAAAAACTGAATATAAAAAATAGTTTTCTATTAGCTAAGAAATCTTTATCTTCTCATAATACAATCGAAGAATAGAATGTGAGCGGTCACTATTAAGATTTCTCAAAAATTCATAAGATGA
>Ga0325402_1006558_pt1 | contig 11019 bp, 5 predicted proteins | sample PopdelMetagenome_22_FD_207212 | JGI IMG/M metagenome (GOLD analysis project Ga0325402, IMG submission 207212) | Populus deltoides microbial communities from Bellville, Georgia, United States - Xylem-PdKOR-R3 | ecosystem: Host-associated > Plants > Phyllosphere > Stem > Wood/Secondary xylem...
TGTGTAATCCTTCAAGAATTTGTATAATTCTTATATTCTTTCATATCTTGTAAACTGTATACTAGCAGCTGCTGTTTTTAACGACAAAATTGCTTGCACTCTTTTCTGAATTGACTGACCAATTAATGATTTTGTGCTGCAGTTATGTTTATAGAACCTGCTTGGAGGAAACAGAACAATATTGGAGAGGCTGGTATGATTTAACTTGTAATTGAGATTCACGTATAAATAAATGGTGTTGTGATGTGAATTTTGTACAAAAGTTCGAACATATGTAAATGAAACCAAAGTGATGTGAATTCACTGTGTACGTCTTAGGTATATGTTTGAATGCCATGTGCTTGGATGTAATTTTTCTCATTTGATATCTTTATCCCAGAGATTTCCGTTGCTGAGTTGATAACACAATACTAGTAGCTCATAAGATTTGCGATTTATAGACACCTGACTCCTGCACACGCACATGCTCAAACACACCCAATATCTGATGTTTATTATATTATTTTTATATATTTTTTCTTCCTTTCCAGATGTGGTCGTAATGTAGTTCCCACATAAGCACAACTATAAAGGATATGGCATGATGTACATCTTCTTCAAATATAAAATTGATTGGTTAGTATGCATATCTTGCAGGTATGAAGGCCTTTCAGATAAATTTCTATCATGTCCCGTTCCCAAGCTCTTGCTTTTAGCAGGAACAGACAGACTGGACAGGTTTAATCCAAAGCTTGCCTCAAATAATCTTTAGCAGGGTTTTAATAATGTTACTAAACATGATATTGTGGGCATAGAGAACAATGATAAGGTTATTTACTTTTTATCATTCGGTTAATGTGATAAACTGTTCTTGGGCTGTCTTTCTGTTGCTTTTTGGGGGTCAAAGGAGTATCTATAGTCTATACTCATATTTTAAACTAACTCCATCCTTAGAAGTAATGCCTTCTGTGATGCAACTGTAATATATTTCAAGATGTTTTATGTTCATACTTGCAGTTTGAAATGAGTAATGAAATTTTGTTGTCGCATGGAATGCCTATAATAAATGCAGCTCTCTACTGTCAATTGATTTCAAATTGTGGAAGTATTCAAAAGATGGTGACATGAGTTACAGTCAGTCCTAGTGGATATTCAGTGTATTCGGGCACAGTTGGAGAGAATTAAATAACATGTTTAAATTAGAATCCTTCTGTGGCGACTCCCCTTGTGTTAACAGATTTTGACTTCTGAAGGGATCATCTGCTGGGAAAATAGTTAATCATGCCTTTAGGAACCCTGAATTCAATGGATGTGAACTCCATGATGCATAGAGTTATGACAAGGAGAGGTGCTGCAATAGGAAAAGATCAGAAGTTATTGAGCCTTGGTTTTTCAACCCTATAGTTGCTTGTTAAGTTTTCTTTAGCAGAGAAGGGTCTAATGAGTGACAGAAGACAGCTTTCTTTTAATTGTCAAGAACGTTAATTTCTACTTGAACAGCAGTTGCTATTTATTGATTCATCTCGTTTCCTAACTGCTTGTGAATTGACTAGAGATAGATTAAGATTGTATGGTATTCATCCTTGTGATTCATTGCATTAAATTGTTGAGATTCTCTTGTAGTATCGATAAGCATTTGCTGTATCTCATTAAATTGTGCACCAGATCTCTTACAATTGGGCAAATGCAAGGCAAGTTCCAAATGGTAGTTGTCAGACACACTGGACATGCTATACAGGTCTGCATCTGCTACTTTACATTCACATGGCATTTTATCTGCCTTCTCTTCCTTCTGCAAATATTACAAGTGGTGTATCCCAAATTGTTGCAGGAAGACACACCCGATGAATTTGCGACACTGGTAGTTAATTTTATATCTCGCAACCGGATAGGTCCTCATGGGATCGAGGTTTGCATCAATGTTCTTTCATCATCCTATGATCTAAACTTCCCAGAATAGGCATTAAACACATGAAATACATGTTTTGCAGATACCTGGTCTCCACCGACCATCACAACCACAACAATGAATCAATGGCCTGCGATGGACAAAAGAAGTTGACGGAAATGTTTTTACCTTGAGAAGGATATGCATCATGCATGAATTGACAAAAACTTTAGTTAATGTGCCCAGTTTGAATTACCTCATACATTTAGAAGAGTTGGGTTCATTGTTCAGCGAAGGAGGTGAGTTTTTTTCCCAGCTTTTTTTCTTTCATTTTTGCCATTTGTTTTTTAATTTTATATTTCAATATTTATTGGATTTTGAATTTATCATTCAATTTATTTTCTATAAGATTATTATAGTTTCAAATAAACATCTCAGTTCATGTAATCAAGTAAAAAATAATTCTTTAACCTAGTGGAACTAATTATTCAGATTATAAATTTGTATGAATTAAGTTGTAAAGTCCAGGTTGAATTAATGTCTTAGACGTCTTAATATTAAAAAAGATAATATTGAATTTTTTTTTTAAAAAGCTTTATCAAGTTTTAGCAATGGTTGCTCTTACGTCCTAAATGAAATTTTTAGTAATGTTTTCCATTTGTTTTCTGAAAATATTTTTGTACAACGTTTTGACCAAAAAAAAAAAGAAAGAAAAAGAAGAAGTTATTTTTTCATATGTTCCTTTAGGAGTGAAAAAGATGCTGGGACCCTTCTGATGTCGACAGTCCAAAGACCAGAGTGCGTCAACTTAACCGGAAGCGCACGGGTTTCCACATACAAGTGGAACAGGCTAACTTACGCCGATATTTGTATTTAATAATTCGCCTAAGATGGAGGCATGTTCTCCTTTCTGAGCTTCATTTTCACTGCCTTCTGTCTCTTACAGTTGTGCTGACCTTTATTTCTGTTTTGATTTTATCCTCAGTGTTTATTACAAATCACTCTATCTTTTGTGATCTCATGAATTCCATGGCCCAATGGCCTCTAATTTGCCAAAATATTAGAGACAGTTCAAAGTCGATGGCGAGGGCATCCAAAGGAAATATGTGATAATCCTATAAGTTTCCTAATGACATTTGAAATTAGTTTTTTTGATAAATAAATATTGCCATTAAAGAAGGAATCAACTATGATTGCTTTTCTTAATTAGATTTTGATTAATAATAAATTAGTACTTCGCCCATATTAAGAGTGCGACTGGAACGAAGAATTGTTAAAATTTATTTTTTGGTTTAAAATTGATTTTTTTTAATGTTTTCAGATTGTTTTGATGTGCTAATATCAAAAATAAAATTTAAAAATTATATTATTTTGATGCACTTCTGAATGAAAAATACTTTAAAAAATATACGCAATCATACTCTCAAATATCCTTTTCCTTTTGAAACAAGTAACTTTAGACATTACGAACTATTTCCGTTATGAATACACAAACAATCAAACATTTAAATTATCTACACAAATCATAAAACCATTACCTTTTTTACTAAATAAATTAGGATTGTTTGTGCAGCTTCACTTCTATTTTTTTTTCAATTCAGTCATCTATTTTTTTCCTACTTCCCCATTTCCTTTTCAATTTTGTTATTTTTCTTCTCAGTTTAATCTTTAGATTTTTAAAACATTTTTCCAGGTTATTTTTGGACTGACCAAGTTGATTGGATCACGTCGAGACAAACTCTTACATGGTTTAGTTTTTAACTTGGACTAGGTAAGGAGTCTAGTTGAGAGGTTTTTTTCCTATTAATTTTATTTTTTTAATTTCATCCCCAGATTTTCTTTATAAGTCGGCTAGGCTGCCTTTGGACTGACTAAGATAACTGGGTTACGTTAGAACAACTCCTACACAATTTAACTTTAAACCCAAACTAGGTTAGGAGTTGGATTGAGAGGTTTCAAGTTTGACCCACTTGGTGAATTTAATAACAATTTTAAATAATTTTCTATAACCTGAAATTTTTTTGTTATGTTCAATTTTTTTTTATCTAATCAGCAGTGTAACACAGGCTTGTAAAATAATATGATTTATAAGACTTCTCATTTATGATTTACACAAAAAACTCAAACAAGTGACGATCATCAATGTAACAATGACTAGCAACCTCTTTGTTTATTGATACAATCCATATTGAAGCTCTATTCGGCACAACCAAGTTGATGATGTTCTCAACCCAATCAAGTCAGCCTAGGTTCGATTTGGTTCAAGGTTTATTAGGGTTGTATAATGGCAGTAATGTGAGGTATGTTTAGGCTTTATCTTTAGTCCATTATGGGTTTTAATTATTTGTGTGGGTTTTGACAGCGAAGGTTCTTAGTTTGGAAATGAGTAATTAATGTTCCAAAGTCCTTTTATCACAAGGATTTCTTAAGTATCATAGCTACACAAGAAAAGAAGGCTGATAATAATATTTATGTACTTATTTTTAGAAAGTTTCTATGTGGTAAAAGAAAAGCAATAAAGGCAAAAAGCAAAGAGGAACATTCATTGTTATTGCCTTTCTATGTTTTGCAAGAATCTCATGCTTTTCAAGGAAGCTAAAGGGGTGACATCTAAGAGATTTAATTCAGCAATTAAAACACAAGTTTTCCTAGCATTCTTAGGACATCAAATGTGGCTACAACAATCTTGAACCTTATAAGATACTAATTTCATCTATAAGGTATTTTTAAGCAAATAAAACACTTATTCTGAGCAATTTATGTTGTTTCATGCTAAATTAAGTTATTATTTGGGTTTTGTGCTCTTTTTATTAATTCTCCTTCATTTTGGAATTGTTTTGTTTTAGTTTGGGTTTTATTTTTTAAATTGGGTTCATGGCAGCCCAATAGTTATTATTTAGGGTATATTAAGTATTTTGAATTTTAGTTTTAGTTAGGTTTTGTTTTTTTCTATTGGTTTATAATTTAAATGGGGTTTATTAGAGTTATTTGATGAGATTATTTACAAGTATGTGTGTTTTAAATTTTAACAACCTTGTTATTTGAATCAGATTAATGTGCTTTTTTTTTAGAATAACATCTATCTCTTTAGTTATCAAAAAACAATCAAACTTATCAAAATATAACTAACTTTGTGGCATTCTTTCTAAACCATCAAAAAACAATCAAACTTATCAAAATATAACTAACTTTGTGGCATTCTTTCTATACTTGAGGTTTTCGGTTCATATAATCAATGGGTCCAAGTTCATTTCAATATCTTTGGTTATCTGATTTAGGTAATCTTTGGGTCAAGGTTCTTTTTGCAATCCAATTTTTAGCTTTTCGAGTTTGTCATTTGCTTCATTATGGGTTCAAGAGTCTTTACTTTTTGGGTTTGTATCAGTTGGTATCAGAGCTTCGCTTTAAATATTGAGTGCTATTTATCTTTTTAACTTTTTTATTGTTTAGGTTTCATTTCACATCTGAATTCTTTTGTTTTCTCACGTTCTTTACTGTCTAGATTAGTGTTTTAGGATCTTAGATTAAAAAAAAGTTTATATTCTATCCATAATTGTCTATTTAGGTAAAAAATAAGAAACAAAATCACAAAACACAATAAGGCTTTTACAAATCAAGTTTAGTCAATAAATTTACAAGGTTCAAGTTTTTGGTTCATAAATCAATTTCTTACATAGTTCATTGGTTCAATTCTTTAGGTTTTTTATTTCAAAATTTATAGCTCTGTCAGTTTGGGTGTATAGAGTTCAATATTGAATTGGGGTCAGATTTTTTATTCCCATCGTGTTTTATCTTACTAAAAGCCTTTTAAGTGAAACACAAGAGGAGTGAAAACACGTGAGGAAGTGAGTAAGAATATAATTTTGTTACCACTAACATGATTTTTTTTAGATTACAACATGTGTTTTAATGAAGCATCACCACTAAGAGGGAAGTACAAACAGGATTTTAGGTTTCAAGCCCTACAATAACAATTAGAGAGGATGACTTTGATGTTTGGTGAGATGCTAGACCAAATGTAGAGGTTAGAGGCCATAATTGCTAGTTTGCAAGCTAGGGCAGATAGGAGGCACAAAAGGCATAATAATCCAATTTTTGTTGAGGGCATTGATGAGAGTGAAGATGGGAGGGATGAGAACTATGATAATGCATCAATAAACCATGAAGAAAAGTTTCAACAACCTAAAAACCAAAGGGATGAAGGCTTTTAACATGGTGGTTAATTCAGTTATAGGGATGATTTTGGGAATTTTAGGCATCGTGACGAGTTGGATAGGAGTTTGGGTAACATTAAGATACAGATTTTGACATTTCAGGGGATGAATGATCTTGAGGCTTATTTAGAGTGGGAGAAGAAGATTGAACTAATTTTTACTATCACTATTACTTCAAATGGAAAAAGGTAAAGCTTGCCATTATTGAATTCATTAACTATGCTATTATTTGGTGGGATCCACTTATTATAAACAAGAGAAGAGTTCATAAGAGACCCATTAAGTCCTAGGAGGAGATAAAGGTCATTATAAGAAAGAGGTTTGTTCCTAGTTATTATTATAAGAAGTTACATAAAAAATTATAAGGTTTAACTTAAAGGATAAATAATGTTGATGAATATCACAAGGAGATAAAACTCATGATGATTAGAGCGAATATGGTGGAGGATATGAAAGCCATCATAGGTAGTTTTTTGAATGAGTTGAATCGTGAGATTATGAACAATGTAAAGTTACAATGCTATATGAAGTTAGAGGATATGATGTATATGACTTCCAAAGTGGAGAGGTAGCTTAAGCGAAAAGGTAGCTCATAACCAAGCCAATCTTTGAGTCCTTCATCATTATTGAAACCTAATTAGAATGTGGATGTAGGGGTTGCTCAATTTCAACCCAACATGGAAAGTAGGTACGACCCTTCTAAAGATAAGAAAGACATCTATACTAATAGTAGAGGTAAAACTAAAACTTCTACATTTTGTAACAGTGATATAAAATATTTTCATTATTTAAGAGTAGGTCATATTGCTTCGCGATATCCAAACAAGCGAATAATAATTATGATGGCTTATAGTAAGGTTTTGACCGATAGTGAAGGTAGTGACGAGAAGGAGATGCCATAACTTGAATATGCAAGTGATGATGGAGTTTAGTATATAGTTAAGGAAGAAACACTTATAGTTAGACAAGTATTGAATATGCAAGTTAAAGTGATTGATTTGAAGAAGCAAAGAGATAATATCTTTCACACGAGATGCCATGCTCAAAATAAAGTATGTAGTATGATCATAGATAGTGGGAGTTGCACTATTATAGCTGCTACTTCTTTAGTAGATAAATTGAATTTGCAGATTACAAAGCATCTTATACCTTATAAACTTTAGTGGTTTAATGATTGTGATGAGGTGAAGGTGATAAAATAAGTTTTAGTTTCATTCTCTATTAAGAAATATTATGATGAGGTGTTATATGATTAAATATTATGATGAGGTGTTATATGATCAAATGCAACAACAACAATCTTAGACCTTCTAAGATATTGATTTCGGTTATAAGGGGTTCTTAAGTAAGGAAAGCATTCGTTATAGGCTATTTAAGTTGATTCATGCTAAACTAAGTTATTAATTGGGTTTTGTGCTCTTTTTATTTTTTATCATTAATTTTGGACTTGTTTAGTTTTAATTTGGGTTTTATTTTTTAAATTGGGTTCATGACAACTCATTAGTCATTGTTTAGCGTTTATTAAGTATTTTAGGTTTTAGTTTTAGTTGAGTTTTCTTTTGGGCATTTAATATATAATTCAAAGGGGGTTTATTAGAGTTATTTGATAAGACCATTTAAGTGTTTGTATACTGTAAATTTTGGTAGCTCTGTCATTTGAATTGAATTTATATGTTTACTTATTAAAGAACAATTAACTTATCAAAGTATAATTAATTTTGTGGTATTCTTCCTATACTTAAGATTCTTAGTTCATATAATTAACGGATCCAAGTTCTTTCCAATACCTTTGTTTCTTTAATTAAGATAATTTTTGGGTCAATGTTTCTTTATTGTGGGTTCAAGAGTTCACATAATTTACATCCCAATATAACAATACATAAAAAAAGTGAAGACCAAAGTAAAACACTATAACAAATAGGGTTGTACAATTGTAAGAGTTTAAAATTTAGAGATTGATATGAAATTTAATTAAGAAGTTAGCATATTTTCACAAAGGAGTTATATAATTAATTTAACTACAACTAAAAAGCATCAGTCTTTCACTATACGAATCCATAATGAAAGGTTGATTTTGCCCTTGGTGGGCAAAGTTAGCTATAGTGGTATATAGGTTTTTTTCACGAGGCTTATCAATAATTATGTTAAAGAAGGGTGTTAATTAGTAATTTTATGTTTTTTCTACAATGTAATTACCAAATAACCCTTAAAAAAATTCCCTTTGATTCAGGGGCTTTTCAGGTTTTTTTCTTTTTTTCTGTGCATGTTAATTACTTAAATGTCCCTAAAAAATAAACTCCTTTTACTATTGATGCAAGGTCATTTTAGGTTTTTTGCTATGATTTTTTTTTTGTAATTCTCACGTAGGGTTAGGGGTGATTTGATATTTTAATATATAAATTAATTTTAAATCCAAAAAGCTGCTAGCGCCACCCCCGTGCTTCGGGTGGCACGTGCGGTGCCCACACAACGTCGAATGCTGTCGTCCGGGGCGACATTCGAGGTGCCTCACCACCCCTGTCATGGTGGTGAAGTGCATGTTTGTTGGCGGCGCGTTGAGGGGTGTCGACAAAGGGTTTTTCCCTTCTCTCCTCTTTTCCCTCTCTCTACCTAGAAAAAACATGTTGACCATTGGAAAAAAACAAAAAAAGTCTAGGTATTTGTTTGTTAAGTTAAATTAAGTTCTCATTCTTTTGATTGCAACGTGTTTAGTGTTGAATAAGTTATTGAGTTAATTTTTTTTTCAATTTCATCCCTTGATACTTTATTTTTATATCAGATTTGATCCTCATTCTTTAAATTGCAATGTATTTGGTCGTGGATCATATATTAAGTTAATTATTTTTTCAATTGCATCCCTTACACTTTGTTTTTATATTAGATTTGGTTCTTATTTTTTTAATTATGATGTTTTTCATCTTGAATCATTTTTTGAATTAATTTGTCTTTTTGGATTTCATCCCTTAACATTTATTTTTATATCAAATATGATCCTCGTTTTTTTGATTGTTATTTTTAGTTGGTTTTATCCTTTTCTTAATTGAAATTGTTTTCCAATTTCATCCCTTAAGATTTGTTTTTTTATGTCAAATATGGTTCTCTTTTTTTTCAAATCTACATTTTTCAAATTGTTTTTTTCATATTTATCCGAGTTCGCTTAATTTTGAAAATTATACTGGGTTATATTGAGTTCGCTTTAGTTATACTGAATTTTGAAAGTTATATTGAGTTCGCTTTAGTTATTTTTAAGTATTTGTAAAAATTGATTTGTTATATTGAGTTCGCTTTAGTTATACGGAGATCACTTTAGTTATACTGAGTTATACTGAGTTCGCTTTAATTATATTGAGTTCATTTTAATTGTAAAAATTGATCTCGTTTTAATTGTAAAAATTGGTTTGTTATACTGAGTTATACTGATTTGTTATACTGAGTTCGCTTTAATTGTAAAAATTAATTTGTTATATTGAGTTCGCTTTAGTTATACGGAGTTCGTTTTAGTTATACTGAGTTTGCTAATTATTTTTAAAAATTTCATTTATCATCATTGAGTTCGTTGTAAATTTATTTTCTTTATTTTTTTATGTTTGGATTCTTTTGTGAATTTGATTTTTTTATTTTACCTTTCTATTTAATATTTTTTGATATTTAAGGTTTGACATGGTACTGGTCGTGGGTTTTAATGACTTTACTTGGTTTTACTAGTGTTTTTTTAATATTTTTTTATAATTTTATATTTTGATTCATAAAATTTGATGAACATTACTTTTTTAGTTTTTTTTTATTATATTGAATCGTTGATTTTTTTTTTAATTTTTAAAATATAACAATAACACTTTGACATTAGCTTTTTTAACGGTAAAGAAGGCAAAGCATGAGAAATCAATCTAGTTATTTATTATATCCGTTAGCCACCAATCTTCTTCTCTCACACGCCATCATCGTTTAAAACGTACAATAAAGCAGCCCATTTTTCAAGAGCAAATAAAACACCCACACTTCCTCTCACTCAATTCTATTTTCCGGGAAAAATCAATTTCTATTTCTGTATCCGTTGGAATAGAGTGATGGATCTGTGGGCAGTCCATGTAAAGAATACAACTGGAAGCCCTTTTTGTTTGAGAAATCATTCAATTCCAGAGAAATCATTTGTTTCCTCTAATTTTGGGAAATTTAGGGTTTTGAAGCATAAAATTTCTTCTTCCGGGTATCATTCTTTGGGAGTTAAAGCTATGGCTAAGAAGAATAGTAATGATAACTCCAATTCCTCTTCTCCTTCTCCATCTGGTGCGTTTTTTTGTTTTATTTTGTTTTTGATATTAAGGTTTTTATTCATATTGAAATTTAGGGTTGAATTATTGGTTTGATTTTTGTTTATCATTTTTGGTATGGTTTTGATGATACTATGTGATTTGATATTTGTATTGAATAAAAAAGAGATTGAGATTGAATTGATGAAAAGAAATGGACTTTATTTAGTATATTTTTTTTCTTCTTATTTTTGTTTTTTTATGCAATTAGAGAAATTTGAAGGGATTGGAAAGAGTGAATCCGAAGAGAAGTGACCCGTTTGGATTTGGTTGACTTTCTGAGGATGGCAAATTTTTGGTGAAATTATTAAAATTACTGCGAGGGATAATGGAATTGTAAGTGGATATGTTGAAATCTTAAATCTGTAGGTAAAAATGTCATGGAAAACCCAGTTCCTCTAGTTTGTGTGATTTAAAGTTTCGGTTGATTTGGACAGACACATGCTCTAGTTTGCTTGACGTAATTGGGTAGCTGACTTAGGCTGTTTGTTTTTGTGGTCGAAATTGCGCTTAGGTGTGTTTCAAAAGTGTGTTTGACATGAAAAATATCAAATCGATGTTTTTTTAGTGTTTTCCGATGATTTTGATGTGCTGATATAAAAAATAAAAAAAATAATTTTGATGTATT
>Ga0325402_1006562_pt1 | contig 11016 bp, 9 predicted proteins | sample PopdelMetagenome_22_FD_207212 | JGI IMG/M metagenome (GOLD analysis project Ga0325402, IMG submission 207212) | Populus deltoides microbial communities from Bellville, Georgia, United States - Xylem-PdKOR-R3 | ecosystem: Host-associated > Plants > Phyllosphere > Stem > Wood/Secondary xylem...
TTTTTGGCCTATAAAAAGAGGTATTTTTCATTCATTTAGGCATCTTAGTTTTCAGATCAAGATCATTTTCTTGCTTTCTCTCTTTGTAATGTTCAAGTTTTCTTTCATATTTCATTTTCATTAATCTCTTGTTTATGCTTTTCATTTCCTTTACTACTCTTAGTTAACTTATATCATAATTATGTTCTTATCTTATTTATTTATGTTCTTCTTCTTCATGAACTAAGTTTAATTTGTCAATGTGAAAAGGTTTCACTAATGGTGTTAGAATGTGTATAATATAAACTCAACATGGACTTCAATGTTTATATCAAAGAAAGTTTGTTATTAATATGTCTTATCATTATTATCTTATCAATTATTAATACCTTGCTTGTTAAATGGTTAATCTAGATTTGTGTTGTATAACACCTGGTACATCAAATGCTTGATCCTTCAAAGTCTTCGGCCGACAATATTGTTATGAGAGGAACTTGATTTATTGTTAACATAAGTTAGTAACATAAATTGCCTGATGATATTTATAAATATGGTGTTACAAAAATAAGATAATTAATATGATCATGTTAATAATTTATAATGAGTTTATACTTTACTTATTTCTAATACTATTAATGGATCCTCTAAACTTGACAATTGTTTTATCTTTGTTTTTATCCTTACATTAATATCACATCTCACAATTCTATTTAACTCTTTATTATTATTATTATTATTATTATTATTATTATTATTATTATTATTATTTATAATTTATATAGTTGACCTCCATGTGGTTCGACCCTGGTCTTGCCGAGTTATCTATTACTTTGACACTCCTGCACTTGGGATAAGACATCAACTTTTTGATCGTGTCACCGACGATGTCTAGTAGGACCAAATCGCTGACTAGACCCGAATATCGGCTCAAAAGGTCCATAACTCTTGATCCAATCTTTGGATCGTGCTCAAATATTTATAAGAGTTTGCAAATGCTGTTTTTCTTGGTGTAGCAATGAAATCACTACTTGACAATAATAGCGTTTGGTCAGGCCAGACCATCGACCAGACTAGAGTACCTACTTAAAAGATCCATAACTCTTGATCTAATCGTTGGATCGTGCTTAAATTTTTATAGGAGTTTACAGAGGCTGTTTTCCTTGGCTTTGTAAAGAGTTGATACGCGATCCAACAATGTATGGTCGGGCCATACCACCGACCAGACCAGAGTACTGGCTCAACAGGTCCTTAACTCTTGATCTGATCGTTAGATCGTGGTCAAAATTTTATAGGAGTTTCCAGAGAATGTTTTCCTTGGAGTCACAATGAAATCGCTACTCGACGTCGATGACGTCTCGTAGGTCCATCCCACCAACCAGACCGGAGTACCAATCAAAGGGTCCACAACTGTTGATTCGACCATGGAATTGTGTTCAAATATTTATAGGAGTTTCTGGAGGTTGTCTTCCTTGGAGTCGCAAAGAAATTGAAACTCGACGCCCATTGCGTTTGGTCGGGCCAGACCGCCGACCAAACCAGAGTACCGGCTCAAATGGTGTCTTGTCGGGCCAAATCACCGACTAGACTAGAGTATCACCTCAAAGGGTCCATAACTGTTGATCCGACCATTGGATCGTGCTCAAATATTTATAGGAGTTTCTAGAGGATGTTTTCCTTAGGGAGGCAATGAAATCACTACTCGACGACAATAGCATCTGGTCGGTGATAGCGTCTAGTCGGTCTAGAGAACTGACCACACCAGAGTATCTGCTCGAAAGGTCCATAACTCTTGATCCGACTGTTGGATTATGCTCAAATTTTTATAGGAGTTTTCGAAGGTTGTCTTTCTTGGCATCACAATGAAATTGCTTGTCGACGACTACAACAACTGGTCGGGCCAGACCACCTACCAGACCAGAGTACCAACTCAGAGGGTACAAAACTCTTAATCCGACCGTTTGATCATGCTCAAATTTTTACAGGAGTTTACAGAAGCTGTTTTCCTTGGCATTGAGAATTCGCTACGCAATGCATGACAACGTTTGGTCTGGTAGTTTTGATCCAACCGTTGGATTGTGCTCAAACTATTACTTGAGTTTGCGGAGGTAGTTTTCTTTGGCGTCGCAAAGAGATTGCTAATCGACGTCGATGATGGCTGGTCGGGCCAGACCACCGACCAAGCCAAAGTACCTATCAACTGGCCCAGAACTCTTGATCCAACCGTTGGATCATGCTTAAATTTTCACAGGAGTTTGTGGAGGCTGTTTTCCATGGCGTCGCAATGACATTGCTAATCGACGCCTACGATGTCTGGTCGGGCCAGACTATCTACCAGACCAGAGTAACAGCTCCACAGTTCCATAACTCTTGATCCGACCGTTGCATCACTCTCAAATCTTTATAGGAGTTTCCGGAGGCAATTTTCCTTGGCGTCGCAATGAGATCCATAATCGATGCTGTCGGCGTCTGGTAAGGCCAAACCGCCTACCAGACCCGAGTACTGGCTCAAAAGGTCCATAACACTTGATCCGATAGTTGGATCATGCTCAAATTTTTATAGGAGTTTCTGGAGGCTGTTTTCCTTGGCGTGCAATGAAATCGCTACTCGACGATGACTACGTCTTGTCGAACTAGAGCACCAGCCACACCAAAGTATTGGCTCAAAAGGTCCACCGTTGGATCATCATCAAAGTTTTATAGGAGTTTCTAGAGGATGTTTTCTTCGCATTGCAAATAAATCGCTACTTGACGCCAACAACATCTTTTCAGGCACGCCAACAACATCTTTTCAGGCCAAATGATCCACCAGACCAAAGTACCAGGTTAAAAGGTCCATAACTCTTGATCTGACCGTTGGATTATGCTCAAATTTATACAAGTGTTTCTAGAGGCTATTTTCCTTTTATAGGCCGAAAATCAGAACTATTGATTTGATGACTAATTGTTGAGTGGGTGGCCACATCTTGACTTGGTGACAATCCTTATCTTCTTGTCTAAACAAAATGTCATTACTAACATCAGAATTTGAACAGATAGTCTTCATGAAAGTTCTAGGAAATTGTCTCAGCTTTCCAACATAACAAGAATCGGCACATTTGGACTTCTAGAACTCAAGATATGGGCTGAACATTGAAAAGTGTCTGGGCTGCAAGACAGATTCTGACTTCTTCGTTGTTGTTACAATTTGAACTTGAAAATGGTTCTTTTGAATCTTGGACTCTCATGAAAGTTTTAAGCCTATATCATAGCTTTCCATCCATATAAACCAGACTTAAATACAAGTTCTACAGCTCTAGTTATGATCCAATAACTGAAAGGTGTTCCAGTTTGAATTGAACCACCATTTCTTCTCCAAGCCTAGCCCTCTCTTTGTCTTTTTAATTTCAATAGTTAAACAAATCAATCAATCCTTTAAATTATGAAACATGCCTGCATTTGAAATGAGCATTTACCATAAATTAAAGATATCTTATATTATCAGACTTGTAATTAAAGTTAGGGAATTTAATATTCTGTTCTAATGTTTTTTTAAGGTTAACTTTCTTGGGTTGGGATTATTATCTTCTTTTTTTCTTTGTTTTAATATATATACATATAACTTAAAACACAACGCATCTTTAACCCATGTAACGAGCTTTCAACTAATGACTCCCAGACCAGTTGGTTTTAGGGCATTAGGTGTTGAGACACCCCTATGAGCTTAGTAACTCGGGTTCCAAATACTGATACGTAGATAGTGCAATGTTTGATTCCCTTAAGCTTTTCTCCTTAACCTATGTAACAAGAATTGGGCCAATAGCTCCCAAGTTAGTTGACTTTAGGGTATTAGGTGTTAAAACACCCCTTCGGGCTTAATTGCTTAGGTTAGGGAGGCTACGAAACCAAACTTATTTACGTTTTTATTATCATCAATATTATCAATTTTTTTTTTGCAAATTATATACTATCAATTTCCCTTAGTTGTTACCTTTAACAAAAAGAACATAAATAATATAATAATCTAATGTGCAACCCACAATCATATGTTAAAGTGTATATGTGAAAATGAAGGTTTAAGAATACTTGTTAAATGAGTATATGAGCAAAATCAAATGATAACAATGCGAGAGTTTGTAAACCTGAATATTTCAAGAAGTATTCTGATAAACCTTGATAAGAATATTGCAAATAACCATTGGAAAATGTTTACCAAGATGCGTCTCAAGAGTCAATAAAATTCTCCCTTACTCTACCATCCTAATAACAACAGTTTTGTCAAATGCTTTTAATAATAGCAAAAACAATTAATTAGTAAGTTTTTTTTATTGTCAACGACTACCTTCTCCCCCCCAACCAAAACGAAACAATGTCCTCACTATTCTAAGGTAGAAAGATAGAGTATAGAAAACATCATCTGAAACAGTGACTATTTACGAACTTTAAACATACTTCAACAAAAATAAGAAATAACAAAAAAAATATTAAGCTAAAACCAAAAGACACAAGTTATTACAAAACATGTATATGCACAAATAGTTGTGATTGTGGCTCACATCTTCCCTTGGTTTTACGTCTAAGAACAACTTAAACGCCCTCCATGGGTCGGGGATAGGCTTCCCATCCAGTTTTCTTAAAATCTGGCAAATCTTTTTAATCAAATTCCCAAGACTAAGTCGATCATGTTCTTTATGAAAATGGAGCTATAAATCATGAATTGCACGATGCACATCTCCACTAGGATGCGTCTCAAGAGTTAATAGAAGATTATCTAAAGATTCCTTACTCAGGCCATTCTTAATGAATTGTATTTTATCTTCACGGTTTATAGATACCATTCCTAAAGAACGACATTGTACATTATAAGTCCATCTAGCACATCGATGACAAACTTTCAGTCGTTTTGCACGATATTTCTTTATAAAAGTGCTTTTACCTGTTCCAGGCATGTATGAAATGAAACAATCGGAGGACTCACCTGATTATCGGACCTTTCCTTCAATTAGCCAGTGAATATCTTCATGAATTCCATGATTCATTAAAAACCTCAATGTAAATCCCGAGAAAATTAAGGCTGGATTAAATTAAAGAAAATAAACTAAACTAAAATGAAATGGGGGAAAAACAAATACACTTAAAGAAAATAGGGTCTAAATGCAAATAAGAATAATTATAAAGCATAAATACTCCTCTTCTTACCAAAAACAAATCAGCAACTATCATGAAGAAAGAAGAGAGGGAGTTTTGGTATCTATTTTTACAGATCAAGAGAGAAACACCAAATTTCAAGAACCCGTCCAAGATTAAGGGTTACAGGTAGAATAAACACTGGTGGGCAAGGAATTAACTAGAAAATTGAACAAGAAGAGAAGAGGTGAGGGCTGGCTGTCATTAAAAAGAAAAGGAGGAATCGAGACCTTGATTCGTACCGGGTAAGATATTCTAAACATGGTCTTATAAGTTGTTTTAAAGTCAATTATGAATTGATGCTTGGATGTTAAATTATAGATTTGAGTTCTATAACTCCAGATATAGTTAAAAATATGAGGAATAACAGTTCAAAAACGAGACAGTAACAGTCCAAGTGTTTGTTGATGAACAATTTTGATCGTCTTCGAGGCAGAACTGGGTTCTCCTTAATTTATAGAACTTGTAGCCTCATGTCTTAGCTTTCCAACGAGACTAATCTCGTTGATACCAAATGTAACAGCCCGACCCAACATGCTGTATATTGTCCGCTTTCAGCTTTACTGCTCTCACGGTTTTGTTCTTGGTGGCGCAAGCCCACTTCTGAGCCTGACACCCCAAAACGCGTACAACATGTTAGCAACCAGCACTACTAATAAGGCCAACTACCAAACCTTCACCCATCGATGTGGGATATTACAGTCAATTTTTCACACCTAGCACGGTAAATTTTTGCAATCGCATTTGGAGGCAAAGTGGGAAAATAATTTTTGAATTTTTCAAGAGTGGTGTCCATTTTTTAGATGAGAAGTGGAAAAGAGATGCAAAGAAAAGAGAAAGAACAAGGAATTGAACAAATATATAAATAGATATCGGTTATCATGGGAAATTGAAAGAACCGACTTAAGAGTTACGAAGTACCGGTATCTGCCATTTGACCAGGGTTGGAGAAATACTAGCAAAACAAGAGTCATAATAAAAAGAAGCATAAAAACAATGTGAGGAAAACAAAATAATCAACCTTTATATACAGGATCATTCAAACCAATGGATTCATTTTCACTAGGAAACTTATCAAAGTAAGCTTTCAAACGATGTCCATTTACCTTGAAAACATTGTCATTCTTTGGATTCTCGATATCACAGGCCCCCTATGGATACACTTGTTTCACAATAAATGGATCACTCCATCTTGATTTTAGCTTTCTAGGAAATAAATGGAGTGGAGAATTATAAAGTAGAACTTTTTGACAATTTTCACAAGTTTTGCAAAATGCATGCATGTCCTTGAACATGGTGGGCCAATAAAATCCACATTGTAAGATTTTTGCAGTCGTCTTATTTAATGAGAAATGACCCCTCATATATCTCAGAATGACAAAATTTAATGACATTACTTACCTCATTATTAGGAATGACAAATTGTCAAAAGTTATGATCTATTTCAAAACATCACATGTTGCCTTTAAATCTTATTCTTGTCATTGAAATATTTGACTGTTGAGGTATAGATTTCATGGGTCCATTTCCTCTATCATTTGGTTTTGTGTACATATTAGTCGCAGTGGATTATGTTTCAAAATGGATAGAGGCAACTCCAAGTCGAAACAATGATCATAAAATTGTGATCAAGTGATGTGTCGTGAAGGATTAGAAAATCAGCAACAATGAATCTGACGAAAATGGATGAAGGATGGGTCTGGTTATGTTGTCTTTCTTTTGGTGTTTAGGCTGGATTATAGTAATTTCAAGATAAATAATATGGAGGATAGACTAGAATGATACTTTGATAAGTCGATCTGGACGCTACAAAGATCAATCTAGGATTTCGACGCCCCACTCTTTGTGATTGAAAAGTGATAAGTCAGGTAGGGTTCTTCACAAAATCAATTTGGAAGAACAACTCTTAATTTTATGAATTAAGTTTTCAAATCTTGGCAAAAAGTCCCTTATTCATATTCTGATACTATATTTATAATTGGAACATCCCTCCAAAGTTAGGAAAAATTCAACATGGCAGAAGGCAAGCCTAAAAAACAGACTTTGACTAACTAACCTAGACATATTAACTAGCACATGTTTTTTTGACCATTCTGAAACATAAGCAGACCAAATTTAAAACAGCTATAACTTCTTGCACAAAAGTCTAATGCAATCATGGTTGGACAATTTAGAAAGAACACATTCTGAACTTGAAATCCACCTAGATTAGTCTTGTTTTCACATGCAATGGATGACTTCAAATTCGGGTTCAAATTCATATACTGTTCTGACCGTAAACAGCATAAATTCCTTCACTTATTTGCATATCAACCCAAATTCAAGTAGCCTAGCATCAAAAGAACCATTAAAGGCTTTTCCCATCTTTAAGTTTCAATTGTAGGCAAATAAGCACTCTTGAACCAATTTCAAACTGATTGCTAATTTTAACTCCGACCCAGCTTTAATCATTCCAATTTGACTTGTCAAGGCCCTTTGTAGTTGTTTCGCTCTCGCTCTTGTCATTGGACCATCTGAATCCTCTTGCATATTAGATTTAACTTTACAAGATGGATTATAATTCCCATGATCAAGTTTTTGAAATAAAATATTTTGAGTCGGTTTGGAATCCCTCGAGTTATGATAAGTAATGGTGGATCACATTTCTGCAACAAGTCATTTGAGTCTTTAATGAAGAAATATGGAATCACACACAAAGTTGCCACCCCTTATCACCCTCAGACAAGTGGACAAGTACAACTTACTAATAGGGAGATCAAACAAATCTTGGAAAAAATAGTGAACCCTAATCGGAAGGATTGGTCTTTAAAACTTAATGATGCACTTTGGGCTTATTAAACTACTTTGAACACATCATTAAGTATGTCACCTTATAGGCTGGTTTATGGAAAATCTTATCACTTGCTTGTGGAACTTGAACATAAAGCTTATTGGGCTATCAAAGCTTTCAATTCAAACATTGATGATGCTAGCCAGCTGTGTAAGTTATAAATAAATGAGCTTGAGGAAATAAGAAATGATACATATGAGAATTCAAAAATTCATAAAGCAAGAAACAAAGAGTTTCATGACAAGAGAATCTTGAGAAAAAAATTTGATGTTAGTCAAAAAGTTTTGCTTTATAATTCTCGACTCCATTTATTTAATGGAAGCTAAGATCAAGATGGAGCGGTCCATTTATTGTGAAACATGTGTATCATTATGGGGCATTTGATATTGAGAATCCAAAGAATGACAATATTTTAAAGGTAAATGAACATCGGATTAAAGCTTACTTTGATAATTTTCCTATTGAAATGATCCAGTATATAAAGATTGATTATTTTTATTTATTTTTTTTCTCACATTGTTTTTGTGTTTCTTTTTTACTCTTGTTTTGCTAGTCTCTCTCACCCCTGTCAAATGGCGGATAACGGTACTCTGTGACTCTTAAGTTGGTTCTTTCAGTTTCCCATGATAACTGATATTTGTGTATATATTTGTTCAATTCCTTGTTCCTTCTCTTTTCTTTGCATCTCTTTTCCATTTCTCATCTAAAAACAAATGGACACCACTTTTGAAAAATTAAAAAAGTATTTTCTTGCTTTACCTCAAAATGCGATTGCAAAAATTTACCGTGCTAGGTGTGAAAGATTAAGGTTGTTAATGAACCATGGAATTCCTAAAGATATTTGGTGGATGATTGAAGCAAAGGTCCGATTATCAGGTGAGTCTTCCAATTCTTTTTTTCATACATGCCTAGGACAGGTAAAAACACTTTTGCAAAGAAACGTCGTGCAAAACAACTGAAAATGTATCACCGATGTGCCAGATGGACTTGTGATGCACAATGTCGTTCTTTAGGAATGGTATCTATAAATCGTGAAGATAAAATACAATTCATTAAGGATGGCCTGAGTAAGGAGTCTTTAGATAATCTTCTATTAACTCTTGAGATGCATCCTAGTGGAGATGTACATCGTGAAATTCATGATTTTTTGCTCCATTTTCATAAAGAACATGATCGACTTAGTCTTGGGAATCTTACTAAAAAAGACCTTGTTTGTCAATTTTTAAGAAAACTTGATGAAAAGCTTATCCCTGACCCATAAAGGGCGTTTAAGCCGTTCTTGGACATAAAACCAAGGGAAGATGTGAGCCACAATCACAACTACCTGTACATACACATGTTTTGACCAAAAATAAAAAGAGAGAGAGTGTGAGACTCTAGTTGGCCTACATATAGGTGGCATGATTGCATTTTTAATTTCTCATCTATAGAATCTTCTCTTCCTTCCCTTTATTTCTACTCAACCCATACATTCAACAGATATAGAAGTGTGTGGAAATGACAGTTTCCTCAAGTCATCAAATAAGAAATATTTGTGTTTTCAGTGGATTCAGTTCTGGAAAAGAAAACGAGTTTTTAGAATCAGCAAATCATCTTAGTCATGTACTAGATGAGAGAACGATTCATTAAGTATATGGGGGAGGCAGCCTTGGGTTAATGGGGGAGTGTATCAACAACAGCATTTTTAGGAGGCACTCAAGTTTTGGGGGTCGTCCCCAAAGCTTTAGCAAAAAGGGACATCATTAGAAAAACAATTGGAGAGGAACTACAACTCTCCACAATGTCTGATTGAATAAATGCAATGTTTAACCATGCTGACGCCTTCATTGCCTTACCAGGTGGTCTGGGAGCATTGGAAGAGATCTTTCATGTTTCCTCTTAGACCCAATTGCACATTCACCATAAACCTATAGCTTTGTTAAATGTTAATGGTTTTTATGATAATTTGTTGTCTTTTCTTGGTCAAGCTGTGGAACAGAAATTTCTAACGTCTTCGGCACAATAAATCATAATCTTTGCTGCTACTGCTGAACAATTGATTGACCAACTACAATCTTTCATTCCTGTAATTGATCCCTCCATAAGTCCTATAAATTGGTCAACTATGGAAAGCCGTAAAAAGCTTAGATTAGATTTGAGCCTTCGTTTGTGAAACTTTGTGTCTTTTGGTTTTATTAATAACATATTATTTTTCTTTGTTATTTTTTATATCTGTTTAAGTGTGTTTCAAGTTTGTCAGTGTTTGTTTTTTCAGGTGATGTCTTCTATACACTATCTTTCTACCTTAAGACATTGAGGACAATGTCTCGTTTTTGTTGGGGGGAGAGGATAATAGTTGACGTTAAAAAAAAAACAAACTTACTAACTGTTTTTTACTATTATTAAAACCATTTGACAAAACTGTTATTAGGATGGCAGAGTAAGGTGGAATTTTATTGACCCTTGAGACGCATCTTAGTAAATATTCTTCTCAAGGTCTATCAGAATACTTCTTGAAATATTTAGGTTTACAAACTCTCGCATTGTTATCACTTGATTCTACTCGTATACTCATTTAACAAGTATTCTTAAGCCTTTATTTTCACACACACACACACTTTAACATATGATTGTGGGTTGCACATTGGATTATTACATTATTTATGTTCTTTTGTTAAAGGTAACAACTAAGGAAAAGGGATAGTATATAATTTGCAAAGAAAAAAAAATTTGATAATATTGATGATAATAAAAATGTAGATAAGTTTCATTTCTTAGCCTCCCTAACCTAAACAATTGATGCAACCATATTATTTGATAGTTTCACCCACATTTAACTAGTGTTTTGCCTATGTTTTATATATAAAATGCATTGATATTCTTTTTTTTTATGTTTTGAAGGCACTTTTGGATGAAAGATGCAAAAAGGAGTAAATTTGAGGTAATTGGCAGATTTGACGTTCAGTCGATGTTTTATGCAGAGCGTGAGTTCTAGAGATCGAAATGAAGTGATTCCAGTGGCACTAAAAAGCTAACATCCATACCTTTCTGGAAATGTAATGCAA
>Ga0325402_1006566_pt1 | contig 11013 bp, 8 predicted proteins | sample PopdelMetagenome_22_FD_207212 | JGI IMG/M metagenome (GOLD analysis project Ga0325402, IMG submission 207212) | Populus deltoides microbial communities from Bellville, Georgia, United States - Xylem-PdKOR-R3 | ecosystem: Host-associated > Plants > Phyllosphere > Stem > Wood/Secondary xylem...
CTAAACTGGTAATATTAGATAACAAGAATCGACAAAGTACAATAAGATAATTTTAAAATAAAATTTTTATTATTTTATCATACCCCGTGTATTAGATTTTTAAAGAACAATTTATTATATATCAAGAGTTTGTTACACTATCTTATTGTATTTTTTAAAACATTATACATTTGATATCCCGGGAGTTTAAATTTGCTACATGAAATTGTTTTTTAAAATATTTTTAAATTAAAAATATTTTTTTAATTTTTTTATAATAATAACATGATAAAATAATAAAAATTTTATTTTAAAACTAAAAAAAATAAAAAACAGGGTTCAAGGATCAACACCTCTCCTAATTTATCTGGGATCTACCATTGCCTACATGTAACTTTAACTAAAAGGAAAACCACAAAGGAAAACAAACATTCGAACGGATGTCTAGACACTCGGTTGAAACGCAAAATCACAGGCCTTGTTTCAAGTTTCAACATTCGTGGTTCCGGAGAGTACTAGACCCTTGACAGCGCCTCCATCTTAATTAAACAAACCCAACACTAATTACAACTAATTACAACTAATTACTAGTATATCCGTTCTAGAACTGAAGATTAACAACAGTCTCTGATGATGTCGACGACGATGATGGTCAGACGGATTAGAAAACTGGCTCCATTTTTATCTTCTTCCTCATCATCTCCATTAAAATCTGGCTGCGGCTGGTTTTCATCAAAATCATCAACGGACGTCGCTGCAGTTGATGTTGCCGACGTCAGCGCAGAAGAAGAGCTGTTGTACCCATCCGTTGCTTCCACCGTGAAGCCAGTGGCCACACTCCCCACTCTCCTTCAGCCTCGTGTCGTCGTCTATGATGCTGTCTGCCATCTCTGCCACCGAGGTACACTTACGCACCTACTAATTATCGGTTGATTATTTCTCACAGTGTATGTGTTTTCTGCGCATTTCCATTACCCCCAATCCCAGCCCCGATCTCTATTTCTTTCCTCATTACAGTGTACTGTGCATTAGACTGTATCGTATGTCTCCTAAATGGATGTTTGTTTTAATGCTATCCAATATCTAATGGGGGTGTTTGTGATGATTATATTTCAAAGTTTTTCATTTTGAAATAATCAAAATATTTTTTTAAAAAATTTATTTTTAATATAATACATTAAAACAATCTAAAATGTAGAAAAAAAAATTTAATTTTAAATAAAAAAAATTAATTTTTAGAAAACCTCTTTTTCAATCGCTTTTCGAACACTGCCTAAATGTGCCCCCAACAGTCTGCTTTTAATCACAGTTCAAAAATGTAAGTAAAGAAAACAGTTTGGTTTTAATCAGATCTTACTTCCCCTTTATTATAATATTGACAAATACATGCTTGCACCTTTATGTTCATTAAATCAATTGCTTGTGCTGTTTTTTTTTTTTCTTCCAGTTTTTTGGTGATCTTGTACCAAAAATGCGGGTCCTAAATCCCAAGTAATTAAGTTATTTCATGCTCTCTCTCACACCTTCCAGTTTTACAGGGGTGAAGTGGGTGATTGAAGCAGACAAATACGGGAAGATTAAGTTCTGTTGCCTGCAATCTAAGGCTGCTGAACCATATTTGGCACTCTGTGGTCTTAACCGAGAGGATGTTCTCCGTCGCTTTCTCTTCATTGAAGGTCCAGGATCATACCACCAAGCTTCCACTGGTTAGTTTTCTGTCATTTATTCACTCTTCATCCATCTTATGCCAGCTTCTCCATTGCTAGTTTTCCGTGTTCATGGAAATTGATGTTTATTGATAGCCTACCTAACTAAGATGAGAAGTAGTTGTGCTACTAAGTGAGATTGTGTTGTGCTGTAGGAAATATTCACACGTATACTCTGCAATGCCAATTGCCAAATCATTTAGTTTTTCTTCTTTAACCACAGCTGGTTAGGTGGTAACTGAGTTACTCGTGTTATTACTTTACAAGAGAGCTTATTCCCTATAGAATTGTTGGGGCTTTTCAATATGGATAAGCAAAAAGTTACTTTAATGATTGAAGACTCATGAACATTGCCCTATTGGAATTTTCATATTTAGGTTAGTTAGACTGATCAACATTTGAAAGAAGATGATCTATACTGAAGCTTTCATTGTCTCCCCTTTTTTTTTTCCCTTTAAGAAGTCCAAGTTCTAGTTTTGTCATAGAAAAGAGTCAAAAGACGTAACAATCTTCAAAAACAATGCCAATTGATTATCAAATATAGAATAACAGATTGCTGCATTAGTGAGACTATCAGAAGTTCTTGTGAATTGATACGCCTGTCCAGACAGTGGTAAATTGGTGATAGTTTCTTTCCTGTTTCATCAGCTTACCTTTGTAGCAAATCTGAACAGAAGCGAGAAATGTTTGCACAGTTGAACCAAGGATTTGTTTTTTCACTGAACAACTTGTTACACCAGAAACTGAACAGCTTCATTTCTGTAAACTGCTAGAAGTCCTAGAGATTGATTTTATCTACTAGTGAATTCAGTTCCAGTGACTCATAAGCTATTTCTCTTAACGTGGCTAATTTTTCAATATTGGCATGTGAATTCATGAGTGGCTTCTCTGTTCACTACTGGTTTTTTTTTTTTTCCCTTTTCAAGCTTCCCTCTATTTTTTCTTGACAGCAAAAACTTGAGCCTTAACTTCGCTACTTTGTGTATGTGGCCTTGCAGCTGCACTGAGAGTAATGTCATACTTGCCTCAGCCTTACTCTGCTCTGAGCACACTCTTGATAGTTCCAACTCCTATCAGGGATGCTGTCTATGATTATGTTGCCAAGCACCGCTATGGCTGGTTTGGGAAGGCTGATGAGTGCTTGGTTTTGAAAGAGAAAGAGCTGCTTGAGCGTTTCATAGATAGGGATGAGATTATTGGTGGGGGTAGATCAGATTTGTGATTACCTCTTCCAAACCATAACCAGCTATATGATTTGGTGTAAAGGTGATGAACACTAAGACGATAGAGTTGTAAGAGCAAATTCAGGTAAACATGCAGTGAAGGTTTAGCAGCTGCACGCTAATGGAGATTCTTTCGTCCAAAAAACTGGCAATGTCTTCCTCTCCCTTCGTATTTAATTGTTCGGCATTTTATTTTGTAGGCTTTGGAAAATGCAACTGAGGATTAATCTTCTGGCTCCGGGATCAATTTATCTCATGTGCACATAGATCAGAGATAGGGCACTGAATTTCCAATCAATCAGTCCTTTTTCTATTCTGAGAATTTTGCCAATCATATTGCATATCTTACTGTTTTTCCAAAGCACAATTACTTGGGGATGAAAATTCTTGCTTAGTGTTTTAGGCTTCATACAAACCAGTCAGTGGCTCACGATTTTTGGCAGGCATGTTGTAATTTCATTGATACCCTAAACGGTGCCAAGCGCAACTTACTCAAACCATTCCTCTTTTTTTTTTATTCTTTTTTCATATATACCCATTTTTCACGTCCCTTTAGCTATCATTTTCAGTTTCATTGAACTTTTTCAATATGCAGAATTTGTTTCATCTATCAGTTATAATTAGATATTAACACCACGAGGACTCAACATCACAGCCAGTTTTCTTCATTTATGTTCTTTCCCAGTTTCTTTTCAACATCACGTCCAATTTCTTCTTTTGGTGTGTTATTATTCTACTTGTTTATTTGTTGCTCGTCGTCAGAATATTTTTCCAGTGAGAATTTTTGTTCATACGGTATTATTTGCAAAATTTATTGAGAGAAAAATGTTGTTCAAGTGCTTCTCACTTGAAATTTATCAGCAATAATTTATTTATTTATTGTTAAATGGATATGAATAAAACGCCAGCATTGATTTGGGGGGTCTAATTGAAACTTGTAATCGTCAGTGAACTAGTTTGAAGATTTGGGTCGTATACTGAAAGTCCAACGGCAACTGAAATTAAAGGGCCAGCCAATCTCAATTAAAGATTGAGCATTATTTTCTAAAAGAAAAAAAATATCGAATATTTGTTTTGGTTTCACATTGAGTTCTTGAAGTTTTAATTAGTTATATTAATAAAAATAATTTTTATTTTATTAAATTAAGTATTAATTCAATTTCAAAATTTATTATTAACATCACAAAGCCAATCAAAATAAAATATTAAATTTAATATCAGGTTAATTTAATGTGAAATAATTAAATTTAAAAAAAAAATTCAAGTGAGAGAAAAGAAAACACTATGAATATCTATTGCAATAGATTGTCTTACGCATTTTCATTATTTTATTTTAATATTTCTTTAATTTTTTATTATCTTGTGTATTTATTATTCTAAACACCATTTAATATTTTACTGATTTTCAATTTAGTGAAATCAAACTCAATTATTGCTAAAAATAGCAATTAATAAAATAATAATTAAATTTGCCATAAAAAAAGACAATGACAAGTTAGGTGTAGAAACCACTAAAAAAAAAGATTGAAAAAAAAAAGATTGTTGAGTCGCATTGAAAGATCTTCGTATTCAGCACCATCAAGAAAGAAAGCACTCATGCCGACAATTCCATCGAAATCATGAAAGAGTCGAGTGTGTTTGGTATTGTGATAGTTTTTATGATTGTGATTTGAAAAAAATTGTTTTATAAAAAATACTTTTGGTTGAGGTTGATTTGATATTTATATATGTTTTGTTAAAACTGTTGTTAAAATTGAGATTAAACAAAAAATAATTTAATATGTTTGATTATAAATGCTTTTTAAATTGAGGTTATAATAACCAATATATATATATATATATATTGATGATTTTTAATTTAAATGTTATTACATCTTGAAATAAATAATACTTTATATAAAATATTTTTTATTATTCCAATTAAACTATCTACAATTTTATCACATACGAAATTCATTCGACAAGGACCACAATTTTCATGATTTTTTGAACGTACAACAAAATCAAGTAAAATATCATCAAAAACAAAACTGGAATTATTATCAAATTCTGCAAATGCTATGCCATCATTTGATCTCCTTGTAATTTATATAATGTCATTAAATAATGCTAAACATTGTTTTTTTGAATAAAACATAATTAAAAATAAAAAAAAAATTAGATTTATTTTTTCTGGATCAAACCTGGTCTAATACATTTAGGTTCGGACTGAACCCAGTCCGATCATGAACAGTGAATACTATTCACAGGACGTGTTGAGTGAAATTCACTCTGTACGTCCCGCTATAATAGCTGAAAAGCAGCTTGGAGTAGCTTTTCCTTCACCTATGTTTTTAACAAAAATTTAACTAGAACCCACAAATAATAAATAATTATTTATATATTACCAAATATATATTTACTGTAATTTACTTCAAATACAGATTCAACCACGCAAATAAACATGGATAACTTGTTATGAATGCACCGGTTGTTTTTTCCTTGTTTGTTTAATCTAGCTCATGGTCTGGTAAAAAGGACTAAATATTTGTTTCAGTCTCAAAATTGATAGCTCAAGGCTCTCAGGTTATCATTCCTACCTCCTCATATCCTAAAACAACAAGGAGTGTTAAGATTATGATGCATTCTGTTTTTAAAGATAATTTTGTTTTAAGATATATTAATATATATATTTTTTAATTTGTAATATTAATACAACAAAACATAAAAAAATACTAAAAAAATTATTAATTTAATATTTTTTAAAGCTAAAAATATTTTTTAAAAACATCTCTAAACAAAAAACTATTTTAAAAATAATTTTTTATTTCACTCACAAATACAAATTATACAAAATATTCAACATGTTTGTAAAGTACAAGCGGTTCATTTATAATTAATTATTTAAATTTCTTTAATTGTCAATTAAAGCTTTTTTTTTTTTGAAACAAACTAATAACCAAACACTACCTCGTACAAATGAAATCCTAACCGTTGGATCTACGAGGATTCCCAATGAAATGACCACAAGCAAAAAGGTCGTCAGAAAAAAAAACGTACGCTCTTCGGCTCTTCATTCAATGAGGGCACACACCATATTAAATTAAATAAATGAAACCAAACAACGCTAGGAGCGCATATCATTGCCAGATCAGATCTCTCTCAGACATTCTCTCTCCATGGCGGAGGATCCTTCCTCATCTGCTGCTCCCTCTCCCGCCATTCCAGACCCCAATTCCTTAAAAACTGAACCCCTTAATAATAATAACAATGATAACCCAACATCCCAACCCGGTGCCACAATCACACCAACGCCGTCGATCACCTCCTACTCGCAGCCTCCCTCATTCCGTCCAGTTGCTGCACAATTTTATCAAAACCATAGCTTTGGCGTTGGCGTCACCCCCATGATGGCGCCGTATCAGGTTCAGCCAGGATTTCAGACTCCGAGACCACCCTACACGCCCATCCCCAATGGTTATCAAGGGACCATCGCTCCCCCACCTGGTGGGTTATTCCTCTTCTTCCAATTTTTTATTTTCTTTACTTTTTTAATCTTTCTGTCCGTCCGTCTGTCTGTCCATGTCATCGTTTAATCATTAGATATTGTTGTTTTCTTCCTGTTGAATTCATTTGTGTGCTATTTTAATTACTGAATGATAACGATGAGTTTTGAATTAAATACACGGCGAGTGTGTTCAGTTAAAAGAGGGTAGTGGAGGAATTTAGAAAACAAAACCTTCCAAAAAGGGATATAGATGACCGGATGTTTTCCTCCTACAGTGGTCTTGATTGAATACGGTGAGAAAAGTTGGAAGGCTCTTTAAGACTGAGACACCATCAATCACCTTCTACAACTCCTTTTTTTGGTATGCACATATTTCGCCTGGTTTTGTTTGATTTTTCTTTTTTGCTCTGGAATAAAAAAATTCAAGGTGAAAGCCTAAAAATCGGTATTATTAGAGCTTACTAAAGAAGAGTACTAACATAATCTTGAACCATCATATCCTTCTGAATCATGTCATGTTTATTTTAGTTCTGGTAATTGTAAGGATTCTTTCCATTTCATGGGCCTGTCTATGAATTGCCAGCAGCAGAACATGTTAACAACTGAACGCTCCCTGGCCTTGTGTTCTAAGGTATCACAATTCTTCCGATTTACCATCAATCCTTTTCTTTCTTCCCCTCTCTCTTGCTATTCTTTTGTTGTTTACCTGCTTTCGTTGAACAACTAACAGTGATGATAAACTAAAATTGCAAATATTTTACTAGTCTAGTTTCTGTGTTATTACCTCCCTTGTACCCACAAGATATTCCAAAACTCATGTTACTGCATGTCAAAATCCCACATTTGGTGCATGGGATGATTTGAAAAGACTACTATCTTGCAAGCAGATGCACGAGGTAAGCCAACTTCACAAGTCCATGTTTATGAACTCGATCCTATTTTTCTCTATGTTTCCCTCAGGTTATCTGTTCAGCTGGTGATAGTTGATGCCTATGGTGCCATCTCTAATATGCTTTTATTGTGTGGTGACAACACTTGATTATTCTTTTCAAATTCTTCTTTGCCCATATGCTTAATGGTGAGAACCATGATTTCATTCTGTATATCATTCGTAGACCTGCTCTGATGTGTCTACGTAGATGTTTATTTTTATTTTTTGCAGGAATCCTTAGCTATCCCTCCCCGTATCCAGCAATGATTCGCCCCTTATTTCTTCCACGCCCTCCTGGAGCATTCAGTGTGGTTCCAGCAGTGCCTCGGCCCCTTGTTCCCGGGATTCCTGGTGTTTGCCCAGTTATCTCCCAAATTATCAGGCCAGTAGTTCCTTCTGTGACACCAGCTGAGAAACCACAAACCACAGTTTATGTTGGCAAGATAGCACCATCTGTGGAAAATGATTTTATGCCATCACTCCTTCAGGTATGTTATCACTTGCACTATTTATGCTTCACAATCAGGCTTCCTCTTGCTTTACCAATAATAGCCTTGTTTATGTCAAACTATCAAAGTTTTCATTCTGACAAAATCTATGGTTTTTCACTTTCTGAAGTTGTGTGGAGCTGTCAAGAGTTGGAGACGCCCTCAAGATCCTGCTAATGGAACTCCTAGAGGTTTTGGATTTTGTGAATTTGAATCTGCCGAAGGGGTTCTCCGAGCATTACGACTGCTGACTAAATTTAACATTGATAGGCAAGAACTAATGGTATGTAGGGATCTCATTTTTTTTCTTCAAATTCTGGAAACACCATTGTTTATGAGATGAATGGCAATAACTTTCAATGTTTGGTATCAATTTCAATTGAACTTTTCTGTTCTTTGGCAGGCATGTAAATGAGTTTTATTGTAAGAAAATCTCTGGTTAGCAAGTGAATAGGAGGTCTTAAATCTTGAAATCTTCAGCATTTAATTTTGCAGGCAGTATTTCACTGGAATTTCATGAGGTTAAGATGTAAAAATTAATTGTTTGCCTTTCTTGTAATTTTTTCTATCCTTGAGAAATTCTTCACTCGTTTTAACCTTGCCCGACCAAAACGAATATTGGAAAAAGAAAAGAAAGTTTGCTACCAGATCTGAAATAAAATTAGAAATTTAATTTGGGAGAGGCAAATAATTCGTGGTTGCAACCACCTTTTAACATAAATTCAGAATTTGAACCTGATTCATGGAATACTTATTCTGTATAATACCCTTGTCAGTTTTGAAGCACTCTTGACAAAGGGAAATAGGGGCTTAGGGCCTAGAAAATAAAAGCACAGCCTAGCATGCATATCGTGGCTGCTTCAAGGAATCACTCATTAAAAGTAGTGGATATTTCATTAATCAACTGTTGTCTTTCTTCATTTTATTTTGTATTTGTTTTAACTAATTCATTTGCATCTCATCGCTGTCCTTTGTATTGCATGGTTAACAGTTAAATGTTGATCAAGCAACTAAAGAATATCTGGAGTGGTATGTTGAAAAGAAAACTGAAAACTCGAAGATTTTCAAAGAGACTCAAGCTGCAGGGGCTGACAAGGAGGATAGAACAGGCATTGATAGTGAGAAGGGCGAACCTCCCATATCCTCCATCAATGTCTCAAGCAATGATAGTGACAAAGGGAACAAAGAAAATCATGACCTTGCTAACTTTGGTATTGTGACTGATGAGGACAAGGTAGGTGATCGAGAGGCTCTGGAGAAGCTCACTAGCATGATAGAAGAGAGGTTAAAGACCAAACCTCTGCCTCCTCCTCCACCACCTTCACAAGCACCTGCAGATGGTTCTGTCAATCCAAACTCGGAATTGCCTTCTAAATCGAGAGATGTTAATACTGATGCTAACATAATGAGGAGTCGTGAGTGCTTACAATTATACATCATCAGTTTACTTTTATTAGTCTATGTTCTGATGGTAGTTTTTCAAACTTCAACTATTAATTGTTGACGTTTATGATTATGCAGATGCAGCTGATGGTAAAAATGATGATGAGACAACTAGTGGCAATAAAGCTGCAAATGACCAGGACAGGCCTGAAACGAGCTCGCCCGATAGGAGTAGAGGGTATGACAGGAGAAGCAGAGATAGAGACAGAGAACGAGATCTAAAACGGGAAAAAGAACGAGAAATTGAAAGATATGGAAGGGAAACAGAACGAGAGCGAGTAAGGAAAGAGAGGGAGCAGAGAAGGAAGATTGAGGAGGCCGAGCATGCGTATGAAGAACGCCTCAAAGATTGGGAGTATAGGGAGAGAGAGAAGGAGAAACAGAGGCAGTATGAGAAGGAGAGGGATAAAGAACGAGAATGCAAACAAAGGAAGGAGATTCTTCATGACGAGGAAGATGAAGATGATGATTCAAGAAAAAGGTGGCACAGAAGTTTTTTAGAGGATAGGCGAAGGAAGAGGCTACGGGAGAAGGAGGATGATATGGCTGACAGGCTCAAAGAAGAGGAAGAAATTGCTGAGACCAAGAGGAGAGACGAGGAAGAAAAGCTTCAGGAGAAACAGAGAGATCCATTGAAACTCTTGTCTGGAAATGTCTCGAATGGAAGTGATATGAGGGGTCTGACCGAAGGACCTGGTATTGAAAGTACAGAGAAGGCTGTTGAAAAAGATTATGAAGGTGTTTCTGGTAATGAAAACCACACAGGTAAACTTTCTTTATCTGTATTTGTTTTTTGTTTTTTGTTTTTTTGTTTTAATGTTAGTGTGTTGTTCCCCGACATCTCTTGATGGAAAAAATGTGAAACTTCTCCAATGTTTTTGAGGGTGGCATGCTTTGCATGACAGGTGATGGGATTTTACAAAATGGTGCCGGTGATGAATCAAACATGGCATTGATAGCTGAATCAGATACGCGACAGCGTGGTAGCGTTCCTGCAAGAAAGTTGGGCTTTGGTTTAGTTGGCTCTGGAAAACGAGCTGCTGTCCCATCTGTTTTCCATGAAGAGGAGGATGACGATGCACAAAAGGAGAAAAAAATGAGGCCACTGGTTCCCATTGATTATTCAAATGAGGAGTTGCAGGCTGTCCAACATGCTGTTTCTGGAGCACAGCCACCAAATCTTGTTGCTGCTGCAGAATTTGCGAAGCGAATATCAAATGTTGCACCAAAAGAGGAGAAGCCTGATGCAGAAAGAGGCAGACGCTCTCATGATAGGTCAAGCCAACGGGACAGGGACCGTAATGATGATGGCATTAATCAAAGCAGATATGATAACAAAGAAAAGGTTCTTGAATGGGACAGGGACCGAAGCGGAGAACATGGGCTAGATAAAGTCAAGACACCAGATAAACGGATGCTTTTGGATGCGAAGCAATTGATTGATATGATCCCAAAGACCAAGGAGGAGCTATTCTCGTATGAGATAAATTGGGCCATGTATGACAAGGTAAGCAACTCTTTTTACAGTTCTTACTGCTTTGGAATAAATCGTGTCAAGTATTTGCTTTCCCCTTTTCCCCTCATTTTTTACTACAATGCCCGAAGTTCATGCTCTTTAATGTTCTCATGTTGTTTTGTTCTGCACCTTCACAGCATGAGCTTCATGAGAGAATGAGACCTTGGATATCAAAGAAGATTACAGAGTTTTTGGGAGAGGAAGAAACCACATTGGTTGATTACATCATGTCGAGTACTC
>Ga0325402_1006569_pt1 | contig 11010 bp, 6 predicted proteins | sample PopdelMetagenome_22_FD_207212 | JGI IMG/M metagenome (GOLD analysis project Ga0325402, IMG submission 207212) | Populus deltoides microbial communities from Bellville, Georgia, United States - Xylem-PdKOR-R3 | ecosystem: Host-associated > Plants > Phyllosphere > Stem > Wood/Secondary xylem...
TTTACAACAAGATATCTATCACAGTAAATTCTTCTATTCCGGTGTTCAAGCATGACCAAAACGCAGACTGTGATTACAGGGAGGAAAAAAACCCTAATTTTGTCTCGGTTGCTCCCTGTACTCTCTTAAGCATCTTCTCAATGTAGCTCATCCCTCTTTTTTATCAAGGTGGTCTTCGTCCGTGATGTTTATTTAGGATAATCATAAACATGCGATCAATCCCAAATCTATGAATGTTATGTCAGTTGAATTTCAAACTGGGTAACTTAACATGTTCTAAACGGGATCAGCTGCAGATATTAGAATTTCTGCAGTCATAATTAGGAATTTGGGAGAGCCAACGTTCATAACCATTTGGATTTTGGCCGTAATACCAGACTGAAAAAAGAGCAAAAATATTGATGTCAAAAACCTTACAGGTTCGTAGGCATCTATAAATTACCACTAGAATACAGCATGGGCTATTAATAGCTAGTAAAACATTATACGGTTAAATCGTGTAGAACCCCCCCCCCCCCCTCCGATGCTCCGCAGTACTCCCCAAGGAATCAAAAACCCATGCTTAAACATATCCATACATGTCATGTCAAGCATTGCCAGCTAAAGATGAGAGAAGGTTTCACCAATTGCCATTCATCATTCACTGCGCGGACGTTGAGTTTCCAACCCAATACTGCTTGACAGCAACCAATATCTTCTCAGGAACTAGGGGACCATCTTCATGGTCCACCATTTTAGTATCCCATTTCATTCCTCCTACCATCTTCCTCACCTTAACAAGAACATCAACTTCATCACGGAATATAACTGCACCTTCTGGTCGCAAAATCCGATCCATCTCCAGAAGAATGTCCTCCATGTCACACCTGCAATCATTTAATCACAGCTTACACATGTAACAATGGCATGAGAAACATAATATGGTATAGCTGTACAGAATCAGAGAGAAACGTGAACTGCAATTGATTCTACCACAGGCAGTGGAAATGTTTCAATTTAAAAATACAGAAATTGTCTCAGATAATTCATCCATGTACAATATAGAAATATGGATGCACTGGTGTGAAAGAGATGAAAACGGAAAGCACATTTTATCTAGTAAGAATCGAAAAGAAGGAAGGAAGAAAAAAGTTGGCATGGGTGACAAAATAGAGTGACAAATAAAGAGAAAGGAAACCAGCAGCTACTAGCTTGAGACTAAAACTTTGAGTTGAGTTGTTGGTCTTAACACAGACACTTACCAACAAAATACATGTGCGACAGACACAAACAGAAACTCAATCTAAGAGTGCTGCTAAGTCTTTAAATTTAGTGTGCTGATTCAAAGTCACCATGATTGAGTTCTCTATGCAGCTTATTTCAAATGCTGACACACGATGTCAGCATTCACCCAGACAAATATGGGGCAAAATGCCAAGTTAGGGTTCAGGTAGAATGCCGACTGGGGGTTCTGGCAATGCAAGAAACCAGTTTTTAATAATGAGGGAGATTCTAGCATGTCCTTGTATATGCATTAATTCTAGAATTTTCTTCACTGCCTATCATGACATTCAGTTGGGAAACCAAGCTTTGGTCCAACCTGCTTTTGAACTGGATGTCAGTTGAACTTTCTGACATCTGGTAGATGTTCAGAATGGTGTGAAATGACAATTTGGCTAGACTTGGTTACATCTGTGATGCATCTTCTCTTAGGTGTGATGTTCCCAAGAGTAGGAGCCCTGGTGTGATGCAACGTTTATTTTGTTTTTTCCTAATTCCATCCTTGCTAATTTGTTTATCTCCTAAAAGCTTAACTGATAAAGAATTGTTACCGAGTTTAGTTGGCTAGTATTTCTGTTTAGTTATTTTTATTTAAGAAAAATCATTAGGCACCTCCATAAAAGTAGGAACCATTATAGTGAACCAAATCTTCATGTCGATGTGAGCTCTTGGGGAAGATTAGCTTGTTATCCCTAAAGTAACTGTTATCCGTTGAGTCCTATTTTCATGCGAGTGAGCAATACACTAGGATTATCTAAGGGAGCAATACACTAGGAAGATCTAATAATTTATCCTTTTTTTATTGTTGTTTAGGAAATTACTGGTTACCTATTTTGTATTAAATTCTACTAGGTTTCGTGCCTATTTAAGTGCACATAGACATTAATTTGGGGAGCATTGCCATTGATGAATAAAACATATTACTGAAAAATTTGCAAAGCATTGTTCTACCTAGTGTTTCTCCAGGTCTCCTATCTTCCTTGTGGATTCAAGGAATCAATAGTGGATCTCCAGGGTTTATTTACTTTTTCCATTTTGTAACTTTACTGTCCTGCATCACCAACATTACTCTTGAAATCCAATCCCAACCTATAAACTACTCCCCAAGTTTTCACTCTGCATTCTTTAGTAAATTAGGTGCTGACTATTAAGAATGTACTATGCAGTCTAAAAAACTTTGCTGGATTGTGTGAAATTTTCAAAAATGTTATGAAAGTCACACCAACACATGGAAAAATTAAATTAAATCACCTTTCAATTCACCCAGAGGCACCCTAGAACACACTTTAACTACCAAGGTTCAGCTCATAAGAAGATGTTATCGAGTTCAATTAAAAATATCAAATCAAGGTTATATTACAAAGCTATATCAATTAACAACTGGACAAATGGTGAAGCAATGTTAGATATGGGTTGTGCAAGGGTAGAAAAAATAATAATGCCAATACATCACAAGGTTATCAAGGAAATTCATCCAGTGGCTGATCACATCTGACTTTATATGTTAGGAAAACAGAACTAGCTACACAATAACTAAGGACAGATTGATCTAGTCCTATATAGCACACCAGCAAGTCTTTTTGCAATGTATAATCTCATGCCAAAATTGCCTCGTTGTTGATCACATGTTATAAGAGCTCAGATCCACCCCTTACAGGAGACAGATTCGCTCTCAAACTAAAATTATCATTTAAGTAGTTCATGGAATGCTTGATATCTGCAGATTGTTTTGGTTGAGCATTTGTCTATGTAGTTCCAAAAAAACAGGAAAGGAAAAACACAGTTGTCTCTTGTATTTGAAAGAATATATGGAAAAGGTGTCGAGGACTTGGATGTGGATTTCAAACATGTAAACAATGCTATCAACCACCAGGTCACCTCGCATTTCCTTGTTAATTGAGTTGCTTTTATACATTTCACTAACAGACAGAAATAACACAAGGCATAATTCTTTTAAAGAAAAAAAATAGGCACAATGCAACATAATTTATATTTTCCACGTATACATGATAATGACAAATACATGATGAAATGGCTTAAAGACACTTAAAACTGGATACCCCTGAACATCTCATCTGCACATATACCCTACTACACAAACAGAAAGAAGCTAATTGTACTTGAGCACCATCTACAAACAAAATGGCATCATGCATTGGCATGGTGAGCCAGTGAGGAGCAGGGAAACACCATTGGTAAAGCATAAATAATGAATAAAGAATTGATGTAAATTTAAGCAAACACAAGGAATTAAAGCATTACTTACTTGTCCCTGTACAAACTGAAAACTCCACTGGCATGGATAAGGTCATAAGTCCTTGGGTATGTGGAGAAAGATTCACACCTGTAACAGATGGACATTGTAAATAAATAAGCACTTCATCATCATAAATTATTAAACCTGAAATGAAAATTAACAGAAAATGAATCTGGTCAACATATGAACACATCTTAGTGATTCATTACACAGAGCTGGAAGAAGACCCAAATTTTGTTATTGGAAAGTAGATTTTCTTGGAACCAAATGTTAGAGGGTACTTCACAGGCCACATATTGGGCACCATCTAAAGATTCGGTATACTGAATTAAATTTCTCCCACATTGCAACATAAAAATAGTAAACATTAGTTGTATTGCTTGAAAAAGAAGAAGAAAATATACTATGAAAAACACTTAAAAGCTGAAGTCCAGAAGAGGGATTCAGAAATCAAAGGTTTACCAGTCATGATAGATTCCAATCAATCCTCTCTCATATATCACACCCAGAGTACTTTTCTCAGCTATGGTTGGCACCACATTCATAACCCACAATTTCGGAGACTCAAGAGCAGCAGCAAATCCTCCCATCCCCGCATTCATATCCATAATGTTGCGATATCGTCCAGAGTCAATAAGCTTATTTATTTTCTTATAAGCATTTACATGCTTTTTCCATTCATTATTGTAATCCTGGTATGTTTCAACAGAAACTCCAGGAATGGAACCACTAGCAACTCTAGGAGGGATAGCATAGAGCCTCTCTGGAAACACCTTCAATGCCCCACCAGCCACTTCATCTGAGCTACCACTATCAGAATATGGAGTGATGCATGCCTCCATTTTCTTGTACCTAATAATCACAAAAATTGGGAATAAATCTAAAGCACAAAAGAGAAAAATGCTGAAAGGTCAGGTTCAACGATATGGGGCACAAGGAAAATCATCACATAAAGTGAGAGCATGGTGTACTGTTCAGCCAATAATTTGAAGAGAAATTTCAGTTACAGAGCCATACCACACATCATCTACGTCTGCAGATTTGCAAAAGGTAGCTCTGGAATCGTCTTGTCTAGCACGACAGGAATCAGCATTTACTCTCTTTTGCCAAATGGCCATTTCACCCTTTTCATACTTCTTATCCCAGCAAAGAAGTTTGGCAGTCTCTTCGATCTTTCTCTGTTCCTCCTGAAGTTCCTCCTTGGGACGCTGCCATGATTTGTAATTATTCTTCCAATTGATGGGAGGTCCAGAAAGCACCCAGTAACCACCAGGTCTGAGAACTCGGTCGACTTCCATCAAGTACATCCCATCTGTAAGAAGCAAAACTCATCACCTTAAATACTGCTGTCATAAGTAAAGGCAATAAACAAACACCTGATAGGATAAAGGGACAAAAGAAAAGAAAGGCAATGCCTTGATATGAAGTGGCTCTTACCATTAGCTCCCCATGGAATCAAGCAACGAGAGCAGTGAGCCATGTCAAAGGCTTTGGATGGATATGGAAGCTTTACAGAACCAAAAACACCAATAACAGCAGGGACACCTCTTTCAAGGGCAAATTGAACCTGCGCTTCATGTGAATCTCTTGGAGCAAATGACATGGTAATTACATTCCTGCTCCAGAGGTACGCACCCAAACTGGCAACCTAGACACAAAAAAATGAACAATAAGAAACAGATGCAAAAGTATTGTAAGCAGATTTACAATTTCCTACAGAAGTATGGAGAACTTAACATACCCCACAACCAGTGTCCAATGCAGTTCTGACTGTCCCATTGGTAAATGGTAACACCGAAGCTAGCTGATCGATATACTTATCTGCTCCTTGTGGAAATTGTGTGCCTCCACCAGGAAACCTAAATACATTGCCCTCGTATTGGACCCAATTCTGAATAGCCTTCTCGACAGTCAAACTCTTATAGGGTGCATTAGCAAAGGGCACATAGTCACGGCTCTTAGGCCAAGGAAATGGGGTGACGTAACCTTGAGGTGCTGGTATCAAGCAGTGAAGCTTCTCCTCCTGAGGAGGGCAGTGTCTCTCTCGATAAATCATGTTTTCCCTAGGAAAAGTCATAGCACGCTTCTGATCTTGACAAGGAGTGTAATCAGTAAAACGAGGATGACAAGGCTGAAAAGATTTGGGTTTTGAATCCGAGTCATCACTGGACCCAGCATCACCACCGTGATGGGTCTCAAAATTAAGATTCGGGATTATATTACAATCTCCTGTACTCTTAGTAATCTCCATGGCAAGATTGTCGGCCTTGCCAAAGCCACTTCTTTGCCAAGCACCCAAGATGTAAAAAAAACAGCATAACCCAACAACGATAAATATCTGTATAGAACTCCTGGTTCTGCCATCAGCTGAACTGCTTTTCAATGCCATTCTTGTTGAAGGAGAAAGGTAAGGTATGGAAACAGATCAGATCAGATCAGATAAGCACAAATCTAAAAAAAAAAAAAAACATACTAATTGTTAACAGCTGGTGAGTAAAACAAAGAAAGAAAGAAAGAAAGAATGATGGAAATGAATCAGAGCAAAGCAGAGAAGCTTACGGATCGCATGAAGATGCAGACTGGCTGTCGGGTTCAGTTCGAGTAAAGGTTAACGAGGGGGAGATCTTAATCTTAATATATCATCTCCATTCTCAATCTCAATGGAAAAAATCTCTCTAGTAGAATAATAATATATTATTATTGATAATAATAAGAGTGCTGTTATTGCCAGGAAGCAGCGTTTTTAAGCCGGTCCTCCTTGTTGATCAATTGCAGTATGTCTAATTCTATCCAACTTATTGTATTTTAAATATATTAAAATAATTTTTTAATTATTTTCAATTTATTTTTATATTAACATATTAAAAAAATGAATAAAATAAAATCTTTTCAAAAATACAGTGCCACCACAACAATAAATACTTAAGTTAAATGAGATAGGAGTTAACTATTTTTAAAAAAATAGCATGTGTTTTTTCCAAATATTAATAAAATAATACAGATCTTAAAAATCAATGAAAACATAGTGTACATATTGATTGAGAAACGCATCATTCAAGTTTGTTGTTGTTTGAAAATATAACATTTCAAAAAAAAATTGTAAAATAAACTACATGTAAAAAAAAAAGAAAATAAATATACCAAAAACACGTTGAAACTCTAATCATGACGTTATTGATGTCATCAAGAAGATCTTGGTAATACGAATCAAACAACATAATTAAAGGTCATTAACGGTAATCCAAATATGTTATATTTATCATTAAAAAATAAAGAATGTCTCATTTGTCTCTGTTAACAGATATAACTTATTATTAATGAATTTTTTAATGTTGTTAAATTTTTTTTTAAGATTTTATTGATGATATCGATGATGTTATGATAAAAACTTTATTGTGCTCTCAAGATCTATTTCTTCACTTCTTTATTCTATATTCTTTCACCCTATGTAATTAATTTTATATATTTTTTTAATGTTGTATTTATTAACAACAATAAATTTGAATGTGATGCTTTTCAATCATAAAATATATAAAATGTATTGTTTCGCTATCTTATTTATTATTTTATCAATATTTAAAAAAAAAAAAAAACATACCAACAATAATAAAAAAAAAACCTTGGTATGATTTTGTCAAGACCGACATGTTCACCAACAACCTGATTGAACAGATCAAAACAACTAAAAAAAATTAAAAACATAATCATGGACCGAGTCATTAACCGAGCTGGGCTTAATTTTTGCTAAAAAGGGATGGAGGAGGTGCTCGCAAATAGTAATTATTAATTATTACTAATCTGACATCTTAGATCGAATCGATCCGCGACACATGGCTTCTCTTTTCTTCCAGCTCCTCCCTGTTCTCTCCTCTCGGTGTCTTCTTATTTTTCTTTTCAAGCACTGTTTGTTTTTACAGAGTATTGAAGTGTTTTTGAAAAAAAAAATTATATTTTTAAATTAATTTGATATACTAGTATAAAAAATAAAAATTTTAAAATAAAAAATATTATTTTAATATATTTTTATATAAAAAATATCTTAAAAAATAATTGTTAATATAATATCTTTAGATAGTAATTTCGAATTCCAAGTGGATGATTGAAATTTTTTTCTTAGTATTCAAATAAAATGCAAGAGAGAGAGAGTTGAGATTGTTCCCGAAATGTATTCGGCGATGGGGCTGGCCCATATATATATATATATATATATATATATATATATATATATATTCTCCTTCTAGACTTATTAGTTTGGGAGGAGGTGGGGCTCACGCGGCAATCATGTTTGAAAACTGGACGGCACGACCATTATTGTTTATTGACCTGGTCAGGTGACGAGAGCACAGTTGTTATCATGTGGATCTGGGGGCGCGATGGCGCTGTATCAACAACAAACTAGTTTGAAAAAATTATTTAAAAAGTACTATAAAAAATTATTTAAAAAATACTATAAAATTTTTTTATTTTTAAAAAATTATTTTTCATATCAAAATAGTTTGAAAATATAAAAACATATATTTAAAAAAAATTAAAATTTTTAAAAACACGGCATTACAAACGAGCAATGACAGATCAAGAGTATATTTAAAAAGAAAACATTACATGATGGAGAGGCGACGGCCCGATACTCTTCACTGGGCTTGTGTCAGCGGAAACAGCCTAACAGGCATGTTTTGCTAACGAAGCCTCTTTCTCCTGGGCCTCCCATAACTTATTCATTGATTGAAAAAACAAGAAATGGGAATGAACTGCAACTGCATCATTACGAAAACAAAAATTTAAAGGGACGCGCCCCCTGTTTTCCTGCAACACAAGAGGAGAATCACTAGGATTCAAGCAGTGTAGTGATAAATTTATCCTTTATTGTTCTTAATAATTACCTAGATATTAACAGTGAAATTATCTTTTCAAAAATAAATTAAATATTATTTATAAATTCATCAGGAATAATTTCATCGCTAAATTTTGAAAATATACAATAAAAATATTATTTTATCCTTAAAATATAAAAAAATAATTTTTTGTTAATGCTTTTTGACATCGTTTTTTTTAATTTGCACGATAAAATAACACTTATATCCTTTGTTGCTCATAAAAATAATCTCGCAAAGAGAAATTTATTTTTCTTTGTATTTTTTTTGTACAGTTAACATTTGAGAAAAATAACCTTGCATGTAAGGGTTTATTTGTCTTTATATTCTTTTATATAGTAAAATTATATAGTTAATGTTTGACTTTTCAGGTTTAAGAGAGCATTTGAAAACACGGGCCAACCCGCGTTTCCAGGAAATTCAAAATTAATTTTTTTAATTAAAAATTAATATTTTATGTTTTTGATCGTTTTGATGTGCCGATCTCAAAAAAATTTTAAAAAAATATTATTTTAATACATTTTAAAATGAAAAACACTTTAAAAACACAATCACAATCACACTTTCAAACAGGTTTTAAATAATGACTTCGGAGTGCATTTTTGTTTTTGTCCCATGGTTGTTTTGTAATGATGGCATGCCTCTGGGTTCTTTTTTGTAATTTGCATTGTTAAAATATTAATAAATCAGTAAAGTATGTTAACACATGTCACACACACTAGTGCATCAAAATCCTCTGCGTACACTTGGTGCATCAAAATCCTCCGTGTTATTCTGGAGACGCGTGAGGACAATTACGGTGACAACAAAAACTCGATTGTTGTCTCATTCGATGTGCAAGGATGTGAAGCAATTGTTGGGGTGGAACGTTTGCTAAAGCGGGCAACGGTTCAAGGACGATGAGTTTTTTTCTGCTCCTTTTCATTTCTCTCTCTTGAGTCTTAGTTTTCATGCTAGACCTTTTAAAATTTAGTTGTGTCCTTAATTTTGTATTTATTTTGGGTTTGGTTCTTATTTTTTTTATTTCTACTTGCTTTGATTTTAATGCTTCTTGAAGTTTTTTTAATTTCATCCACCTTTGCATTTAATTTAATTTGTTTCTTGTATTCAATATGGTCTTCATTTTTTTTTGGTATTTTTTTATCATTTGCATTTATTTTTTTTGTCCTTTAAAATTTTAATTCATTTTTAAAAAAATTGGTCCTCGTTGTTTTCATTGCTTTTTTTCTATCATTTTTCTTTGTTTCCAATTTAATCTCTTATTAGTTTCTTTCAGTTATTTTTTGTGCAAGATTTGATCGTTTATTTTTTAAAAAATTTGTATAATTAAGGATTTTGCTTTGTAGTTATTTTTGCCTCTTACATGGTTGTTTTATTTTCATAACCTGATCCACCAGTTTCAATAATTTACTTAGTTTGAGTTTGGTATTTTTTAAAATATTTTTAAATTTTTTATTTATTTTTATAACATGACATTGACTTATTAGGCTATGAGTTTTGTGATTTGTTTAGTTTTTTTGTTTGTGGGGTCATCTCATTTTATATCTCGGGTCACAAGTTAGTCAGATTAACATAGATTGACTTGGGTTTTTTTAAAATTAATTTTGTATTTAATTTTATCCTTTATCATTAAATAATTAACCCTTAAACATTATTATTTTATTTATCTTCCTGCACGCAGTGTTATCTCGGGCATGGATAGCCTCCACGAAAACAATCCGTTATATAACCTAAAAATCCCATCGTTTAACTTTCGGTGGAATAAAACCAACGTAGAAATTTACAATAATTATACATGTACGTGTTTGGATGAGAAGAAAAGGGCTGGATAAGCATAGAATAACGGAAAGTAGGGAGGAGCAATGCTTGTCGCATTTGAGGGTGAAGTAAATCATTTGGTATCCTTTCATATTTCCAATCCGTAAAATCTAGAAGCATTAATGAACTCTTTTATATATATATATATATATATATATATAACACCTCATTAATTGTCAATCTTTTGGATTTAGATAAAAACATTGCTATATTTTCGCTATTTTTTTAAAAAACATTGCTTTTTAATATTTTTGGATATAAAGTCAATAATTATAATTTTGGATTTTGTTCTTTTTGAAAAAGAAAAAATATACATCGTCTCAATATTTTTTATACGATAAAAAAATGATAGGTCATCGGCGTAGTGTGGGCTACCTATTAAATAATGACCATATGCTTGGTCCTGCTTGTGGGTTTTAATAATCTCACTTAGTTTTGCTGGTACTTTATCTTTTAATATATTTATTTTTTATTGATTTTATTCTTCTATATTTTTATTATAAGGGATCAAAAATTATTATTTTTTTAGTTTTTTTATCCTGACGAATAATAATTTTTTTTATTTTTAAAATGCAATGATAACATTTAAATATATTTTTTAAAATTATAAAAAAAATATTAATTTATCCCGCAGCAAAACACAGGCCATCTATCTCATCACCTACCACTCAGCCTCATCCCCTCCACAGTTCACCAGACAAGGATAAGATATCTTCTGATTGCCCAGTCCCCCCCAAAAAAACAAATTCTACCATCCATTCATCTCTTTTCATTGACGATTCTTTAATTTTAGGAGAAGGCGAT
>Ga0325402_1006574_pt1 | contig 11005 bp, 3 predicted proteins | sample PopdelMetagenome_22_FD_207212 | JGI IMG/M metagenome (GOLD analysis project Ga0325402, IMG submission 207212) | Populus deltoides microbial communities from Bellville, Georgia, United States - Xylem-PdKOR-R3 | ecosystem: Host-associated > Plants > Phyllosphere > Stem > Wood/Secondary xylem...
TGACAGAAACAAATGGGTCTTTACAAGCCTCGGTAAGACTTGGGCATGTAACCGTCAATTAAGATCTAAGTTTGGACCTATATCATAATTTTTTAATGAGTATATTCCTCCTACTTGATAACATTTTAATTAAGGAGTTATCATAATATTGCCTGAGTTATTCAAAAAAAGAAAAAGGATTAAGGAGTTAAGCAAAAAGGTTGTGTCCCATTTTTTTTTAAAAACCAGCATCCACGCAGAGATGGCCTCACTAGCTATTGTCAACACCTTACCATGCAAAATAGACTCGTGAAAGCAGGATCCTAAACTAACACATCACTAACTGTCCTAATAAACAGCACTTGCAATTTGCAAAGGCCAAACAAAAGCCTAAAAAAATGCAGCAAAGGCCAAACAAAAGCCTAAAAAAATGCAAGAATCATTTGTCGTATAAATGCATTGTCATTAAATATGCCCAATTATATTTAAGGACTTCCAAGATTCATAGAAATTGTAGGCCACATTTAGAAAACTTAATTCAACAGATCCAGACAAACAAACACACTGACAGAACATGTGGATTAGAAACCAGAGTGTACGCATTGGTTAGTCCACATAATGCACATGATATTAGTAAAAGCATAATGAGCATTTGAAAAATAGTGATAATTTTTTGGCATTTAAAGAGTTCAATTGGTGTGCTTTCAATCTTATAGTTGATGAAATGCTGCAATACAAAAGGCAGGGAAAAAAAAAAAAACACAACTTATCAATGGATATCTGACAGTTCAAGCATTACCTTCTTTAGTTCCACTTTTGGAGGAGGCTCTTTATAAAAACATGGCATAGGTGCAGCTTTAAATGCCAAACTCTTCCTCAGTTTTTTGATCTCTGCTTCCTGGCTCTCCTGTAATCCACCATAAAGTAAAATATGAAATGAAGATTCATTATCCTTTAGACTCAGGAGAGAAAAGTCAAATTGTTAAAAAATATATGATAAAGGTCAAGAGGAAAAATGTTTCAGTTGAAAGAAAAATCCCAATACCTTTGATTTTGCCTGCAAGTTAGTTTGTTCTATTTCTTTAGCATGGATCTTCTCTTCAAGCTTTGAAAAGAACTGGTGAACAAAGGCCACAACACAATCATGTCATGGATTAAAATAAAAATATAAAGAATCTAGCAAAGAAACTAAAGTCCAGCAACAACCTCCTTCCGTTTCTCAGCACGTTCTTCCAATCTGAAGGAGAATCCAGAGCCGCTACTTCTCCGCCCACTAAGAGTGGCACTTCTGATATTAATAGAGTATAATGGCACATTAGCAAAATAGATACTAGTATACATAAATAATTACAAAACATATTGTGTTCTATAGGAGCAGTACGAAGTTGTGGAATGGGTGTCATCTTCTTCTTTGCTTGACAATGTGGTTATCTCAGGTTTTGAGTTTTGATCAGCAGCAGACCTGCAATTAGATAAATATTATATTAGGAACTTTTATCCACGTAGCAAATATATAAACAGGTTTACTCCTTTTCAAGGGCAGAAGGTGGAGGTGGGACATGGGAAGCTTCCATGAATACATTTGATGGCTTCAACCGATAAAACGGGAAACAAAATTTTATGTAATGCATGGATGTTGACGTACTCAGAAACCTGGGGTGGAGGGCACTTTGCAGCTTCAGTCAAAGAACTTGATTTCACAGACTGTTATGAACAACAAAGAGTTACAAAAACAAAAGACCTAAAATTACAACATAAATGTTAATGGTCAAAATACATCAGCCGAAAATCTTACCGCAGCCTGTTGACTGCTAGACTTGCTTGTGGAGGAAGTCTGCTTAGTTAAAGTCTTACTACCATTAATATTTGATTCCTTTGAATTCGCTCCAGTGGGTGCAAGCCTGTTGGCTCGGTTGAAACGGGGACTTGAAGTGACTGATCCATCGGAAAAAGGAACCTGCACCTTTGTTCCTTCATCCCGGGAAAGCTTGACAGCAGTTTTGAGTGGGTGTCCCTCGATGCTCTTCCTCATATTATTAGTTCGCACACCTTTTGCTGGAAATGAAAGACTCTGAGAAAGTATTGGTCTCTGGCTATGAGAAAATGGACCTGAGCCTTTCACATTAGGCTTATCCTTGGCCAATTTGCTGTTCTTTGAACCAGTGCCTTTCCTCAGAGCAGGTTCCTAAACACAGGTGAAGACATACCAACACGGTAAGAAGGAAAATGTGTCTTTCATTTAGTACTATGAATCTGATATTCACAAATTGCACGGCACCTTTAAGGCATTTGAGAGTTTTCTTTCAGAAACACTTGCTGCACCTTCACTTGCTATGCCAGAGGAATTAAGACCTTCAGTTTTGGCAACATGCTTAGATGTTTCATTGGCTTTTAGAGGTCTTTCACCATTGGTAGCATTTTTTTCTTCCTTTTCTGGTGCCACAACAGGTGCTTCAGCATGAATTTCCTCAGCAGTGGTTTCCTCATTCGTTTTAACTGCATTGTCACCCTCCATTCCTTCACTGAATCTTATTGCAAGGAACTGCAAAATTACAATAGATATGAAGACCCGAACTTCATGCTACTCTATGATATGCATTTTGACCAAGCAAAATGATCTTACTGAGCTAACAGCCAGATAGATTGTTGAAAATGAAAACCTTATTCTTCGTAACAAAAATGAACAGAAATTGAACGAATACAAAAACTGAAATCACAATACAATTGAATAAGCCACACCAATAAAATGAAAGGCCAGAAATAAAATGAAATAATTCAGATCCCATATAATTGATCACTAAAACAAAGAAAAAGGACTTAAACTTCAAGATTTAGTACAGATTAACATAAATAAATGAAATGAAAGCCTACCAAATCAAAATACAACAAATAAAGGGTTTAGCCAGGCTGGTTTCAGGAAATTGAAATATGCCCTTCGATGTTGAAACTCAAAATTACCAAAGCTAGAAGTTCACATTTAAAGAAGACGTTGCCTCCTTTTAAATGTAAAATTCAGACAAACCAAATTCTATCTTCCCTACACTTCCTCTGCAATTAAACAAAGGACAAATCAAATCTGAAACTGCAAAACTTCACGCAACAACTACATATCATTTAAAGGAAAACCCGCTTCATTTATGGAAACTAGGAACACGATGGAGGTTTAACTACAGTAGTTTCTAAAGAATGAAAGCTTCAAGACCTTTGTTTTTCCTCCATGTCACAGCAACTACACAACACTGCAAACTCTCACAAACTTTCAAACAGAAAAGATTGAAAACGAGAGATCAATCCAAGAAAAAATAAATCCAATGTGACTAGACGTTAAAACACCAATCAAGATTTAAACCAAAAAACAAAACAAAAAACAAAACCTTACCCCAAAAAAATCAAGAAAAGCTGTCCAGATTCCAAAGGCAACATTACAAGAACATAAATACCACGCAAAAGCAAAATTAGAAAACAAAAGCAGACCTTTAGACACTAGCAGAGGAGTGAAGTTTGAACTTTTGAGGGAGACCAGAGAGCAAATGAGATATAAGACTGAAATGCACGTGAGAATGGTAAAGAAGTGACAAACTCTGAGTGTAAAGCTACAAAGATAGACGTGTAAGAGCCGGTTGTCGTGACACGTACACACACTGCCACTCTATCTGGTTCTGGTTCTGGTTCTGTTCGAGAAATACGAGAGAGAGAGAGAGAGAGAGAGGGTGGGTTGGCTGTGAAGAGTTAAAGTAGGATGTGAATTCCAATGAAGTGGATAGAAATAGATAGATTTATGAGACACTGTTTTGGAATGTCTAATTACTAACATGCCACTTCCTTCCTTGCCAGTTCATTTTATTTTTAAAAAAATTATCTGTTACCTTGTATCTCCCATGATTCTGAATCCTCATGGTGGGAGGGAATTCTTTGCCCTTTTTTTAAAAAAAACAAAAAAAACATTTCTAGTTTATATTCGAATAAAAAAAATTGTGTAGGGTGGTTCAAAAATATATTTTATTTTCTAATAAAAAAAAGAAGATTTTTAACGTGCACAATCATAAACTTTTCTAATTTATTTTTCAATATTAGCCAATAAAGCAGGTGACTTGGGTTTAAAAATATAATAACAATATCAAGCACAATACTATTATTATTATTATTATTATTATAATTATAGAAAACATAAAAGGCTTGGAAAAATACTATAGCCCCACACTAGTAGCCCTATATACTATCATAATGATTTATTTATTTTAGTCATCAAAATTTTATTCTCATTGATTGCATGCTTACGTGGCCACAATTGCTTCTATATCGTCAGAGAACGGAAACATTTAAAAGGCAGGAGATCAAAATGAAAAATATAGAGAAAATAGATATATAGTTGTTTTGAAATTCGGCTAAAAAGCTGACTTTGGTCATCTTAGCTTGCAACATACTCATTTTTCATCCCTTTGGAATAGCTCTTCTAATTTATTTTTTCTAAAATATAGAAACATTAGAAAACTCTAATAATACTAAATAGAAAAAATAAATTAAAAGAGCTATTCCATTTAAATAGAAACACAAAACTAGACAAGCATTATAATACATAACAAGAAACAAAATAAAATTAACTAAGAAATTTATTTTTTTAAAATAGCTTTTGCGTCACTCTTCACGGGTTGAAAGGAACTCGTCTTCGAGTTCAAACATTAGTTAGCAATCGTCCTCCATGAACATCTTTTGTGTTTGGATCACCCCCGTCATTAGTCTTTAAAATTTTTTTGCGAACCACCCCATCATCGGTCTTTAATATAATACATTTGTGCATGTCGTCCTATCATTGATCCCTAACACAACCTCTTTATACAAACCACCCTATTATAGGTTCCATTACCAAGATTTTCAATAACAACATGACATTTTTTTCATGAGAGGGACCTCTTCATCCTTTCCTACATAAGTACATATTGTTCTGCAATCTCTTCTAGTCATAGTTATTCAACAACACATATCAACTAACCACTAGAAATCATTGAACTCTAATACACGTTCTCAACGAACCCCTACTAAAACCAACAAGAATCGTTAGGCTCTGATACCAATTGACATAGATGAGAGACTAACCAAAATATTCAATTTTTATTCATCTATATCTCCACATGCTAAAAGAATATTGCAACATTTTATATATATAAAAAAAAACAAGAAACCCCTAATAATACTGAATAGAAAAAAAATAAACTAGGAAAAACCCCCCTTAAAATAGAACCAAAAACTATAAAAGCATCAATATAAAGAATAGAAAAATATCTATTTTCCTAAAAAATCTCATGCATTACTCTTCTTGGTTTGAAAAGAATTCATCATCGAGTTCAGTTTTCAGCTAAAAAATAATCTTTAATTAAAAACATCTTTTTGTGTGTGATCCACCTTAATATGAGTTTCACCACTAAGATTTTGAATGACAACAACTGACATAAACGAAAACAACACTAGTTCATGAAAGTATTTTTCTCGAGGGAAACCTCTTCACCCTCTTCTACATAAGCACATTTCCCCTCTTCACCCTCTTCTACATAAGCACGTCCTGTTCTGCAATCTTTTTCCAGCCATCGTTATTTTGCAACACATAGCAAAACAAAATAACCTCTAAAGATCTTTTGATTCTCTTCCAGCCATTGTTGTTCTGCAGCACCCAACAAAGCATAATAACCATTAGGGATCGTTGAGCTCTCTTCCAGCCATGATTTTTTAGTAGCACATGGAAAACAAAATAACACGGGATTGCAACACACAATAAGTAATAACCTATGATTATTGAGTTATGATACCAATTGACATAAATAGGAGCGAAGGATAACGAAGTTTGTTACCTACCAAAACCCTCAAAGATCAAGAACAACACCATAACTATGGGGAGACACTCAAAATATATAATTTTTATTTATACAAGTCTCTACTTGTTAAAATGTTATTACAACACTTTATATAGAGAAAACAACTAGAAAACCCTCATAATACTGAATAGAAAAAATAAACTAGAAAAAAAAAATATTCCCTTTAAGTAGAAAAAAATTAAAAAAAAACATTATAATACATAATTTGAAAATAAAAATATGAAAAAAATAAAATTAAGTAAGGAAAATATTTATTTTTCTAAAAATGCTCTTGCGTTAAAAAACACATGTGGCCTAGATTTTCGGCGACCTCTAATCGCCGAAACCTAAGTAGAGCAGGTAACATGTCACGAGTTTAACTGGTTAACTTTGATCAGTTAGGAATCAAATTTTATAATTTATTTTGATTTATTTTTAATGAAGTTATTGAAGTTTCAAATAAACATTCTGGCATTGAGTTGACGGATCACTAGTTTTTCTGTTAACTTCGGTTGGTTATTATCAGGCTTTATAATTTGTTTCAATTTACTTTGTATAGAATTATTAAAATCTCAAACAAACGTCTCGACTTTGAGCTGGTGCTTGATTTTACAATCAACTATTTTTTTTACCATGATCCAGGTTATAGGTCAACGAGTTAAGTCGTAAAATCTAGGTCAATTCAATAAGTTATCCTCTTAATATTTATTTTTTAAAAAATTATGTCCAAAAAAACATGTTAAAGTACCTATAGATTCATTTTTATTTTTTAAAATAATTATTCTACCGCGGCAAAACCTAATATCTAGTTTTGCTTCGATTTCGCAATGTGAGACAATTAGGCTACAGTCCACTTGGGTTCTTCCTGACGTTGGATATTTGGAGTTGTTCGAAGTCTATTACTGACATCATTCCAAGAGAAACCTGGAGCTTTCCACGTGGTTAAAAGAAAATACAATTACTGTACCTTTTCTCTCTATTCTGTTTAATGTATTTCCGTACGTGGTCGTTTTGCTTTGGTGGTCTTTACTACAGTCTACAAATCTTCCTAGATTCTCATCTTCTACACTATTTCGTCTCCCCAAAAAAATAAATTACAATCGCTAGAATTGTAGTTTGCAATGTGGATTGGAATAATATAATTATAATTTCTTGCCTTTCAAAACAAATAATTAGAGATTAACTATTAGGGATAATATAATCTTTTTTTATTGATCAAGTATATCTTCGCCTTTTTATTTTTTAAAAACATAATAAAATAACTAAATTATTCTTAAAAGTAAAACTTATTTAATTGATGCCCGTAGGTTTTTTTGACGTTTCAATTTTTTAAAGCACAATAAAATAACTAAATCATTATTAAAAGCAAAATTTCTTTGACCAGCGTTTAAGATCTTTTTTAACTTTTCATCTTGCTTTTTTTTTTTAGTTATAATTAAGATGACTCAGGAGCAATTTTGTATTTTAATAAATATAAAATATATAAAAAAATTTAATTGGTGAGTGCATTGCATGTGTCAAGGCATTCACTACTCTGTTGTTTTCAAGCAGTGGGTACGATGACTAAAGATGACCGCCGTTGATGTGGTTGGAATCGTCTCGGTAACCCCTTCCTTTTTAGGTGGTGCGGGTTGCTTACCAGCCTCCGATCTGGCATTGACGATCTTTTCTTCTTTCTCCTCTTTTTCCTTTTTTTTTTCTCGATTTCCATGCCTAATTTCCATTAATTACTATATGTTTTATTTGAAATAATTTATAAAATTAGTTTTTTTTATTTTACCCTCTATTTTTTTCTGTCAGATTTGATCTCTATTTTTTTATAGCTATTTATTTTATTTTAGAAAGTTTTAAAACTTTTACTATTTCATCTTTCTTTAGTTTTTATTCCCATCATATATGATCCTTATTCTTTTGATTGCTATTTGTTTTATACTTTGATAAATTTTTTTAATTGATATTTTTTCTGATATCATCGCTCAATATTAAATTGATTAGGAATTAAGCTTCTTGATTGAATTCAGGTCTAGGATTTCACCGGTTAAAAGTTTGAGAGATTAACTTAGATTTTGGAGATTCACTCAGGTTTACTTGTTTTATTTTTTCCTTTGTTTAAGCTAATATTCTTTTACTTTCATTTTTCAATATTTATTTAATTGAAGATTCAACTCTATTTTTTTTATTTGCTTTCTATATGATTTCTAACTAATTTTAAAATGACCTAAGTTATCTCAAGTCTTTTTATTTGTCATTCTTTGTTAAATTCAACTTTTTATGAAAAAAATTATTTTGAGTTAAATTAAATTAATTGACTAAATATAAGTATGAGATGATTAATTTATGATATTTATTTGGTTTGCTTTGTCGGGTCGTTACTCTTGCAGCGCATGGGACCTTTTTCGTTGTCATTGTGCAATCTTTCGCAAAGGTATTAGAACCGTCTCAATGATCTGTTTTTGGCTGTGGGGCGGTGTTCATGACAGAATGACGATAAATTTAAGATAGACTTTTCTTTTTGCTTCTCTTGAGTATGATATTAACAACTCATTTTTTTATAGTTAATTATTGCTTTTTTTTTTAAATTTATATGCTATCATTACTTTCTTTTTATTATATTATTAAATTAACCGAGTTTATTTGATATAGTCAAGTCAATAACCCGACCCGAGTCTTAAATTTTTTGTTTTTTTAAAAGACAATCATTACTTGAACATTTTTTTTAAAAAAATTATAAAAAATTGATTCAGGCATGGCAAGAGACATCAATCTAGTATTTATCAATCATGGGTGGGAGGTCGTTGGTTCTATTGTAATCAATCAACCCTTCTCCTCCAATATCTGAATGGGTCGCACACTCTCTCTCTCTCCCTCTCGTGTCTCGTTTATGATCAATCAACCAAGAAATTAATCTACCTTGCCTGAAACAACTCCAGCATCACTGCCATCCAACATATAATGCCAAATACTTCCTTAATTATATTAATCGTCACTTGTTGTCTTTTTCCCAATTAAATAAAACAAGTAAAGCTTCTTTTCAAATTGAATTAGCTGGGTGCCACTCCAAAAATATTTATTTATTTATTTATTTATGGTATCAAACAACCAATCACCCCCCAATGCTCATCAAGACATTATCAGCACGTGTCTGAAACCAATCAAGGGGGATTTTACTCTGACGTCACCATTTTATTTATTTGTTTTTGAAAATAAAAAATCGCGAGAATCAGAGCAAATACTCAATAACCGAGGAGAATTAAATACTTATATTCTCTCAGCAATTAATCGGCAGCGAAGAGAGGAAAAGCCGGGGGGCATTATGGTAATTAGCAAAGGGCAAGACAATATTATATAATGATTGAGGACGACAGAAGAAGCTGTTACACAACGTGGGATGTGAGAGAGCTTTCATTGGATGTTGGTCCCACTTCTTGCTGGGTCACAAGTGGGTGTGTCACCCTAGATGACGTGGCTTGACCAAGCAACATGATTGGTGTCACGTTGGAGCCCAACGAACATAAAAGTGGACCCCACTTACACCACGTACACCAACCACCAGCGAGCTGTCACAACGTGCGTTGGAGATTAGAGTTTCCCTCTTGAGGATGAGATAGATGATCGGAGGCGTTGGATTTAAGAGTTCAATCATTTACCACGTTTTGGGCCCCATTGATTTTCTTGGGGATTTGTAGATTACAGGATTTTCTGGGTGGCACGTTGCATTCCTGAGCAAGGCTGGCCTGCCTTCCGCTCTGGAGATTAACCTTTTAAAACAATTAAAAAATAATCATAAATAAATAAATAGCGAGGAAGGGCATTAAAATAAATAAGCCGGGGGGCATTATGGTAATACATAATAATTAGCGAGGAAGGGCATTAGAGTAATAATTAGCATGCAAATACCCATGGGCGGACCTCCATCAAGCTTTGGGGGGGAGCTTGGCAATGGCACCCCCAAGCTTGCTGTTGTTCCCTGCCTATGCACAATAAAAACAAGTGGACGTTTTATTTACTCCCTTGAGACATTCTCTAGCTCCAGGCATGGAAACTAGCTACTTGCATTCTAGGTGGTCCAATTTTTTTATGATATTCTTTTTATTTTCCTAGAAACGTGAACCAAATAATTCATCTGACACAGTCAAACTTGAAGACTTTTTTTTCCCAGCTGGCAAATTGATGTTCTTAGGTAGCATCCCCCAATTGGTTCATTCAAGTCTTAAATTAATTTATCCTTCTCCTCTGAAAGCATTAAGCATTGTTCCTTGCACCACTTGATTTCCTCACCCGAAAAAAGAAAAGGAAAGACCGTTGATTTCGCTTCTTAAAGTTAACAATGTCTCCTCCTGAATTCGTCGTCGTACTGCGGCAATGTTTTTATTTTAAAATATATTAAAATAATATATACTTTTTATATTTTATATTTTATTTTTAAAATAAACATATCAAAACAATATAAAAACACAAAAAAAATTAATTTGATAAAAAATTAGATTTCTATTTTATTTTTTAAAAACACTTTTGAAATACAAAAACAGACAGACTTTGACTTCATTTCTCGCACAGCAGATACAAGATATGTTTCTGTTAAATTATATCACATTAACAGGAAGTTGTTTTTATAGAAATTTCATGAAATCTCCAAGTGATTTGCATTGCTGTTCTTATATCATGTCCCTGCATTTAAAACTTGAATGTTGGGGTTGGGCCATTGATGGCCAAGACATTCCTCGGCAGCATATAAGTTGAGCTGCCTCTTTCAAGATTAAAGATCAGAGATGCCCTGCGCATTATTTGCATGCCCCTTTCAGGTATACATGACCGTGACCGTCTTGGTTTATTTTCTCCACACATTCATAATCCCCATAGCTTGATATTGAAACCTACCCCTCAACCTCGTGGAGGTAAATTAAAAAAAAAAAAAACATTATCATGCAAATAGTTTCTTTCTAATCAATCCATTATCCTTTTTTGTTATCGACCCAGATTCACACTTAAATAAATCTTGTGAAGAGCTAGGCTTCAAAACTCGTGATCCATGTCATTTTAATAAAGATAGATAGAGCTAAAAACACATGCGGAAGACATTCTAGTATCTAAATGAGCTCATATTTATTCATTTATACCTAGATATATCATGTGGCCCAGTACTCTTTTAGAGTATAAATTATTGATTTGTGTTTCTAGTA